>Ga0153944_1000827_pt1 | contig 13001 bp, 16 predicted proteins | sample TSNJ028MetaG_FD_104703 | JGI IMG/M metagenome (GOLD analysis project Ga0153944, IMG submission 104703) | Attine ant fungus gardens microbial communities from New Jersey, USA - TSNJ028 MetaG | ecosystem: Host-associated > Fungi > Mycelium > Unclassified | place: USA: New Jersey, Wharton State... | reverse complement strand
CATAACAAGGCCTTACCGTCCGGGTATAAGCTCAGCGTGTTCTCTCTTGAGAATTTGGAAACACAAACTACCACATTGTCAATACACACATAGTTGGGGTTGCATTTTAGCACATTATTTATTTATATACTGATATTCTGTATGTTTTTATACTTCTCACTAATATTTCCTTCGACGCTCTATAGCACCAATTTTCATGATATAAAAGTGCCTATGATGACACTCTTAACAAGATTTGTTAACTCTCGGATATCGCCGTGCGATCGGCGTTCAGAGTGTCAATCAATCTATTTATATTCAACAATGTCTCATTGAATTGGTGCTGATCACTGCAGGTATTCGGGGTTAGTGCGCTATGCACGGCACAATTCATGATGATATCATACACACTTCCTATCAGTTTACGTTTAGGGAGGAAGATTAACGGTACTTCCTCAACACATGACGAGCGTGTGACAAAGGGGTCCACGCCTTCACCCCCATTTTTTTCTGGACATCACTCCACGGCCCACATACCAGTACTATATCAGTCTTATGACTCTGCCATGACTCATTCTCGTTGTCACATATAACCAAAGATCTTACTCCTCTCCGCTTCGACTTCCGATTTCGAATGTCTATAAATATAATTTCTCACAGATACAAAACACTGGAGCCACAATACTTTTTGATAGGTTCTATAACGATGCATGCGTTCTTGGCGCGATCGAAACATGTTTCCTGACAGGGGAAACTCAAGTCGCGTCAAGTTGGACTCCGATTAGATCCCGGTTAGATCTTGGGAGCTCACTACTCAACCGAGCCTGAGATTAGACTTTGTATCATAGTGGAAAGGTATCAGACCATTAATAATAATGATTATTGAAGCTACCTAATTCACATAACAATATTCGACTGATACTTGTACATCGATTTACACTAAAACACAATCCAGACACACCAAAAAGGAAGGCAGACAGCATGATCTAACATCATCAGCAAGCACATCGTCAAAAGACTGAGAAATAAAAGAAGCGAAATGCTGGGAATCGCCTAGCACGCAAATTTGAAACCGGTTCAAGAACATGACACTGTCAATGCTCAGCATAGTCTCCCATTCCAATCCTTAGCCCTCCCAAAAGAAAAAACCACACCCCATAATCCCAGTCAATCATTCAATACGGCCCAATAACTCTCGACCCAACGATGTAACTTCCAGGTCCGGACCCGCCACGTCGAAGAGGTGCCCCGTCGTCACCTCTCACGGAAGTTGGACTCATCGTCGCAGTCAATGTTCCAGGTAGAACACTATTCACTGCACTATGAGGTGAGATCCATGCAGGAACATACGGTGATGATGATCCTTTCATCGAACCTGACGGTGAAGCTCTGGGCGTCGAGTACAGGTACGGACTATTACTTCCGGGAGCATTGGCAAGAGCGTGATGTATACCAGGTAATGGTATTGTGTTTGATCTGACAGGTGTCGGTACCCCGAACCCAGGGTTATACCCCGCACCACCAGGTAAATTGCTATAGTTTGGTGATTTGATTAGTGGCGATAAGGTGTATCCTGATGAATGGCCACTAGCGGAAAGATTTATAACCCCATAAGATGGATGGGTTGGTGACATAAGGCCTTTGTAACTAACTGAAGGGGAATCATAGCTATGAGGTGATGAAATGGGGATGCCTCTCGGAGTTGGCAAAGATGTAAGATCAGGGGGTGGATGATTATTGTGAGCCAGAATACTGGGAATGTGTGAGCTAGCTCCCGGAACTGTTGTTTGAGTTTCTGGTTTCGCAGGAATATAGTGTCCTTCCACAGGAGGACTACCACGCAATGGGGGACTAGAGCTCGATAGATCCGATTCCGATTCCGAGTCATTGGTGATCCGTTGGGGTATTACTGGTTCGTGTTTAGGTATGTCAGGTACGTGTTCCCAGTTATCATCTGAATCGGACTCCAAACTATGCGGTGCAATGTTTCTTACACCATCTGATGCGCATGCAAGAGGTCCAGTCCAAGGGGTCTTGACAGCAGCATGACCTGACTTAGTTGGACGTCTTATTAATGTCAAACTGAGTGTGTCCGCATGAGTATCAGGTTAAATAAGCTTTATTAATATGAATCCTCACCCATGCCACGCCTTACTGCCCGAGGAAGGAGGTTGCTCCATCGCCTGATCGAATGTCACACTGCTCATCTCATCAGGATCAACAATTGCAAGTGTGATATAGTTTTCCAAAGGCCTCTTCGATCCCGACTCCTTCCTGTCCGACTTATCATTAGGTCTATCGTCGTCATCATCGTCATACTTCGATGAACGATGATGATGGTGGTGTTTCCTGGAACCAGAGTGTCCATCACCATCTTCCTCGTGTCTTGAGGACGAAGGGACATGCCCCTTCTTGTCAGATCTGTTATGCGTAAATTCATGATGTCTCCGGCCTGATGAGCTTTTTCGACTTCGACTCCTATGCCTCTTTGATCGGTCAGACCTAAAAGATCGACCCGAGACACTCTCTGCATGGCCCTTGTGGGATTTGCCCTTTGGCACGTCAAGCCTATAGAAAAAAACAATGTTATCAGTTACCGTGAATTTAAGATCATAATATAAGAGCCAGAACAGAAGGAAAACATACTGTTGATTCGCCTGAATTGGTGTGTCAATATTAACTTGCCGCTCGTGATCTACCCATCAAAGGAGATAGCCGAGTGAGCATGAGAACAGAATGTCATATCAGTTATACTTACCATTTTCAGTAGGTTCCGGCGCTTCGACAAGGGTTTCAAGAGAAGCATTAGTGGGTATTTGCGTAACAGCACCTTCGACCACTGCTGATGACGATTCCAAAATGGAATTCTGATCTGGGTTGGTAACTCGTAGGGGAACTAACGATAGATCGTAGGGCATAAAGGGTGGGGAGAACTTGTCATTAGCTAACCAGATAATGTAGACATTGATGTATTTGGCATGCTTACGTCGATTACTGAGTGGCACATTACGAATAGCACCCAAGAATGGCAGGGAAATGACACTGTTAGTTGCAGACCTGCAAGTTTGAATGTTATTAGATAGCTGCTGCATGTCATCATAAACATTGTCACTCACGATGGACTGTTGATTGTTGGAGTATCTGGTGGGGAAAGTAGGTCTGTAAAATATCAGTAGATAGTCGGAAGAGACAAGTCAAAACACACTGGTGTCAAGGGAAGATACGACAATACTTGGGGGAGTAGAGGATCGCACGTGTTGTGAGGAAGTTAAGGGTTGTTTCCTGAGCTTATCAGATTTGGAATTGCGCATATCCTTATCTTCAGCCTTGGTGCGCATTTTCCTGGGCATAGGCCGTCAGAGAAGATCAGTCAAAGGTCAAGACAAACGGACCTATAGCTGTGATCAATCGATTTACGAACTCGCCTAAAGTCATGGTCCCAAGAATCTCGTCTTGGATCAGAACCTAAAGGTTTCGATAAGCTGCAAACTTCGCGGACAAAATTCTACGCACTGTCGATATTGGTTTTCTACGACGAAGTCAGTATGTTATGTGGTGACAGAGAAACACGCACCGTCTTCCCTCTCCAGGTCATATAATAATCCACAACTCTTCTACCCGCTGCAACTACACAAACGCCAAAAACAACAGGGCTGTCCATAATCTGTTTTGATCTCTCCTTCTCCTCCCCGCTCCTGAAACTCATTTCAAGTGACTCGTCTCTATACGGGGCAGCAACAAACAGCGAGGAATAAAGGGGAAACACTTGTTAGCACGTTCCCAAAAGTAAGGTGAAGGGGGGATGCAGGCATAAGGGCAAGGAGAGGGCCAGCACCCACCCTACAAATTTACGAAAGAACGCCACAGCTTCCTTGCCTATAAGAAGCCTCAGTCGTTCCGCCACGTCCTTATCGAGCACATTTAGGTCCTGAGGACTCCGTGCCAATTTCTCCAAAAACTCGGCACGGCACTTTGACCTGCGAATACCGGATCCGGCTATAAGCCTAAGCGCGTCGAGTGCAGACTGTGTCGAGCTGGAAGTGGCCGCCGATGAGATTCCTGAGCTCGACTTGGTCTTGATCGAAATTTCATCGTCACCTTCATATTCCCTACTAGCTTTCTCTTTGTCTATTGTAATTGTTTCACGAGAGACGTCTTGTTTTTCTCGATCCTGAACCTTGTGCACAGAGGGGAAGACGCGTTTTTGAGAGCTTGAGCTCCCACCAGAGCTACCAGAAGAACAAGAAAGGGGCGAGGAGGAAGAGGAAGGCATGGAGGGGGAATAGAGGGCACAAGGTATACAAGGAAGAAAGTATATTGGCGCTAATTTTGGCACAAGTGATCTGATCATTACGTCACGGTCTACTTAGATTCAAATGGCAAAAAGAAAATCTTTGCGCCCACTCAGTGTCTGAGCTGTGAAATCACTGGCCACTAACACAGGCCAAGGAGGCATAGGTTGGAAAGCTTCATGTGATGTAGGATGATGTCAACTTGTCCCCTATGTACCAATAGACCGCAGACCGCAGACCTACTGTTCGAGTATTGAAGATTCTCAGTACCCTGTGTCACACCTGGATACAATCATGACTATTGGCTCCCATAGACACCATATAATTACCCACCAGGCTCAACTCCAGTGTCCATACTCGCCGTGCCCAGAGTTTCACAGTCCTCGCCGGTTTACTGTCCACTGTTGGAAGCTCGACATCAATCCCATCCCACCAGCATTTGCGCTGCCAACATATGTCAGCACTTCAAGTGATCAGCGATCTAAAATAACTCACGGCAGGTTTCCTCCAGAATAGCAAGAGTTTCTGTGCAGTAGTCATCTGTGTGTAGTCAACCTCTACAGGTTTCTCTGCATTTGGATGATGTATGATTCCAGTCTTGAGCAAAACGAGTGCTATCGACGAGATACAACAACGCATTGGTTCCAAGGCGCGATATCCCCACTCGTCTTCACGATTAAAACCGCTTTTAGAACGACCATCAGCATATCACCAGAAGGAAGTAATAAACAAACTCGCCTCATACAAAGCATATCAATCAAATGCTGCTCGGCAACATTGTTCTCCTTGTTCACATTCCTTTGTAACGCCGTAAAGATGTTCTTCTTTTCCATCAAATACTCCCCTGACCTTCTCTTAATCTCCAACATCTCCTCATTCGCAATCCCATTTACATCTGTCGCAGCACCAGCATCATTGGGTGGTATTGAGAAATACTCCAATTCCTCCCTCAACACAATAATTGCCTGTTTCGACAAAAGAGGATTAGAACCCGGATGGAATTCTGGGTTATTCTCAAAAATGAGGTGTTGTTGTGCACTAGATAACCCCAAGCTATTTGGTGTTCCATAGAATGCCTCGGATGCATTTTTGAAAAACACCAACACAAATTGGAAGCATTCCGGATCGAACTATGCATTCCGCATCCCAAAACGCCCAATTAGTATCGTTAGTAAAGCATTTCAACCTCAATAAAAACTCACATCAATAGCGTATACTTCCTCCTCCTCTTCTCCCTCTCCTCCTTCCGAAACAGCCACACTCTGTCTACTCAAGACCAAACCATTTGGGAATAGACACAGGAGTACGCTCTCCGGCAAGTTCATAATAGTCTCCCTGTCCACGTCAAATCTCTTCCCTCTCAATTCCAAGAACAATCTTGTCAGCAACTGTGGCTGCAAACCCACATGCGCAGAAGGCTGCACCTGCGACACTTGCGTAATAGGCGAGTTGGTGATTGGCGGTGCTGCTGCCATGATGGTAGTGCTTCTTTGACCAGGGGATGTGGAGCGTGGTAAAGTAAGGTAAATAGAAAGGAGAGTTGTCGGCTGGGGTGTACGCTCAAAAGACGAGCTAGAGCACAATCATTTTGTCAAACATAGTTACCCATGAAACATTATGCGAGGACGACACACACCTTGAGAGTTAAGCTGGGAACCTCGCCGAGAACAGTGGTCGAGGTGCAAATAAATATCTTTGCCTGCAGCACTCACCCACTTGGCGTGTTTGCATTGGCGCTCGCACCAAACAAGCGCTAACGAAAGAGTCCAGAAAAACTAGTATATATGTATTGTAATTATCCAATACGTCTGTCTTCTCGTTGCAAAAGGGCCCTAAAAGAAACTGTCCGATAAATGGCATAGAAATAGGTATGTAGAACATTGGGTAATAGTCTGTAGGACGAGACAAAGACAATAGGGAAAAAAGTGTTCACCATGCTGCAAGGGATAAATGCAAGTAAAATAGATGTGTCCACAGAAGCGAGGGACTGGATAGAGATATTGAAATGAGGAGAAAGAGAGAGGAGCGTGGCAACCACTGGTATATCGATCATTACATTCCTCCACCACTGCCGTACGGCTGGGGGGGCGCCGCACCTGGAGGTAATGCAAAATTTGTCGAGCTACGAGAGTACCTGTTTTGTTGTGGCGTTTGTTGTGACGTTGGTCGTCGTCCTCCAGCTCGTATCCGCCGTACACCCTCGGGCGCAGGAACTGGTCCGCTGTCCATCAATCTAACCCCACCACGGCTATTTCTTATCTCCTCGCTGTCACATCCAGAAACGCTCTCATCATAGTTGACTGGGCTGGTCGTCAACGACCTGAACGGGTTGGCCGATTCACTAGGACTGACACCGGGATATGGTTGTGGACTTGGCACACTACGTGTCGCAGGACCATTGTATACTCTGGGTGCAAGTGCCGAGCTGTCGTAGGGAGATGGTGGTGAAAGGTGTCGTTGACTTGATACCGATTCGTAAGACTCGGTATATTCGGGAGATTGCGTAAGTCGATGGTTGGAATTAGATCCGGTATCTGAGAGGTAATTATCCTCGCTCGACCTCGATGCCCCAACTGTTGAGGTCGAGGCCATCATAGACCTGCTGACAGACAGGGGAGTGGGAAGCATGAGAAGAGCGCTGCTTTCGTGCCGCGGGCGAGGTGAAGAAGTAGCGTTTGATGACTCCAAAGTACTAGAATCAAAGCCAGGAGGTTGGTCCGAAGTCGAGATCATAGAGTGCCTATTGCCACTACAGAAAAAGTCGTGTTAGAACCAAATATTTCATGCGCCAGATCACTCACGTCTTCTCGTAATAGGTAGAATCATGGGACTGAGAACCGCTTTTCCATCTCCTGTCTCTCTCAAACTCTGCCCATCTCTTCATCACAATATGTGTCGAATCAAATTCTCCGTCTTTGTCACCGTGGTCACCGCCTTTATCACCAGCTACCTTACGGGTTTGGCCCCAAGAGAAATCGTCAAAGTGCCAGAAAGCGTAAGCCGGTAGAATCCCGTTCCAAATAGGCAATGAAATGAGATATACCAACATCCAGCCAACATAGGCAATCTTCTTCGAGGTAATGACGATCAATAAACCGGGAAGGCCAAGCACGATGGCGAGTAGAATAAGAGGAATAGTCGTGCTGGCACCACCAGGGATGATAGAAACGATGATGAGGTAAATCGTGAACGCAATGGCAGCCGGAAGTACAAGGGTACCTGCAAGCTCCATACCAACGACAAACTGCATCGAGAAGCAGAAAGTACCACATAAGTCTCGAACCAACACAAGTTCTGCGAGGTTGTGAATAGTCGAATTAATCCAACGACGTCGCTGAGAAAGAAGAACGCGGAAGGTATCGGGAACGATAGTTTTGCAAACCGCTTGAGGGCAGAACACATTCTTACGTTTGGGGAATGTCTTCAACATGAGAGTAGTGAGGTATCTATCTTCACCAAGAAGGAGGAGATTTTTCTTGTGGAGGGTATCGACAACATTCTCAGAATAGTGCTCCACAATGTCAGGATTCGCGAGGATAGGAACCCAATAGCCAGTATCACCCTTTGGTGCTTTGATGCGGTACATACTGAAACAACCGGGTAGACAAGTAACACCACCGAACATGGACTCGAAAGCTTTAGTCATGTGGTGAGAAATGTAGTACTCAAAAACTAGATGAATTTGAGTAAAGGAGATCAGAATAAAAGCTTATGACCTACCCTGCATCATGGTCACGAAGGTCTCCGCTTTGTTCGCAATCTTTGTTTCACCGCAAAGACCCATTATTTCTTCGTCATGCACCATACAGCTGACCATCCTTGTTAAGGAATCCGGGAAAACTTTGGTATCAGCATCCACACATAAAACCAGTTCATATCGATCTGGACTGACACCAGTTACCCTCCAAATTGAGTTGAAAAATTCGTACTCGAAAGTCGTCATCCTCTCATCAAACATCACTTTCTGCAAGAATGCCATCAACACAATTTGGCTGTCGCGCTTGCCACGATTGCCCGGTTTCGCATCATTAGCTTCGAGAGGGTTGCCACATTTAGCGACGAGGACAATGGGCACGCGTTGTTGCTTCGAACGCTCGACGGTAGCGTCATCATAATCGTAGAATCCGGCGTAAACTTTGGCCATATTGTGACGTTTGTGACCATCTGCGATGGCGACGTAAGAGTGGGGTTCAATGTTTTGAGGAGCGACAACGAAGTCAGTCATCATGGATAAACAGATTTCTGGAGTCGTCAATGCATTTCCAGCGCCCTTAACCATACCATCAGCAATGACTAGAATAAGCTTGTGGCTGTTCGGGTAATCCGTCGTCGCCAAAGAGTCAAGAGTAGTGCGAAGACCCTCAACAGATTCGGAATAGGCGGTGACCAAACATATTGAGTGAGCGAGGGGGAAATTGAACGGCTCATATTCGGGAGGAGGCTGAGGAACGACGTTGATGAGAGGGAAGGGGCAGGGATTATCAGCAAAAGCACTACCAGGCAAGGACACTGTGCTCCTCGAAAACTTGTAACTGGGCGAGTCTGGAGGTGTCCCCTTTCCCCCTTTCATAGAAGACGCATACATGGTTGAGCGCTTCCAATTGGCATTAGACGAGGAATCGAGCATGCCATATGCTGTTGTTGGTCGTCCATTCGATGCTTTAAGGAAAGTCTCTGAGGGTGTGAACCTAGAAGTATTGGGAAAGAATGTCTTGCGATTTTCCTTTTTGCGCAGGCCATCTTTGCCGACGTTGGGACGGTATTGGCTAGGGGCGGGGCGGTAAATATTGCTAGACCAGTTTTCAATTTCGGCGGAGCGTTGCATGCGCTGCTCGTAGGTCTCTCTCGGAAAATTCCCCAATTTCCACGAAAAGAACCATTGGAACATAACGGCCATGACGAAACGAATGGCAACAACACCAATAATGAAGACGAGAGAGAGATAGAGAACGACCTCGGAAGCAACACAACCAATCGTGTTCGTATCGATAAAACCGATCGTGGCGAGATCCTGTAAGCAATGACCAACATTGCGTTCACCCATGCGCATGAATAACATCGTCAGGTCTTTGGTATTGTAGGTCCCATTTGGATGAGCCATTTCCTTGAACAGAGACGGATAGTTGACCTCAACAGGGCTTATCCATTGTAAAAGATCGAGATCGAGAACAGAACTAGCAAGGGGACGTTGGTTTGAGTGATATAAAACCAAGCATGAATACATACGACTCGAAGATCGCCAAATTTCGACCAGGATCTTTGACATCATCCCAGGTATAGTAAACCTGGCCAGACGGTCTCATCATTTGACTAAATAGTGAATGAGCCTTTGCCGAGACGTGGCAATTGGCCCCGGACTCATAACCGGTCAAGTTACCGCCACCTCCTCCTATACGGCTATGGATGTTGCAGGGCATATACCAATCGAGAAAATTGCTTGCACCAGTGATAGTTGAACCAGAGGCTCTGGTGACAACGCCAAGACAATGCTGGTTGACCTTTTGGAAGAGGAATGAGGCATCATTTCCAGCAAGATTCCAACCGCCGGTGGTAACGGGATTGGTATTGCCATCGAATCCCGTTGCGGCAGGGTGCTTAAAGTTGGTGAAGTCATAACTATAGCCGTGAATGACAACAGACATATTTGAAACACTATCCCACGAGCCAGGGACACCATGAAACCTCGTTGCGGGTGTCCCACACACAGCCTCAGTGAAGCCGAAAGTCAAGAAGCCGACGCCTGCCATTAGGGTGAGGATAAGACTGAGAAGGCCCATCTTCTCTCGCCATGCACGTTGCTGCTCTGGACTACGGAGACCTAAAGCGAGAGGGCCGTCAAGATGGAATGACAAATAACAACGGTATCATAACCCACCACATTGACGCATGAGAAAAGTCGGAACCCAAATCGTGATGATGTAGCAATAGATCATCCACGGACCACTGGGTCCAGGGCCCTTCCAACAACCTCGCTTTCTGTCTGGCAAAGGCTGCTGACTGATGGGTACCGATGATTGTGCCTTCTTCCGTCTCAAGGTCCCACGTTTGAAGAGTGCGAGGCCTGATTCATGCACATCCTCCTCACGGCCAAGGAGTGACTGTCCTCGTCGGAGGGTGTCCTGTTGTGGGAAGTTTCCCGTTGCTGTATGCGTAGAAAAAAATCAATCAAGTGAACCTGAAGGAAACTTTCCGCAGACGCACTTGACGGCATCACGCCTACTCGGGCATTCCCCTCCTGTTCAAGCTGAGCGACATGGCTGCGATAGTGCCACTGACGATGGCCAGGGTCAATTTTCTCGCGGTCTGGACGAACCAAACTCTTCTTGCGGCCGACTTTAGAGACATCGGAAAGCTCTGGGCTTTCTGGATCGTCTGTATAGGGAAGATGGGCGTGATAGGCGGAAGGCATATTACGCTGTCTGGGAGCGTCAAGCTGAGAATTTCGGTCGCCGCGCTCGGTATTCTGGAAGGAAACATTCGTGCGGCTGTCTGGACTTACGAGAGAGGGACGAGAGGGGTCGGCATAGGCTGGAGCTGGGGATCGTGGGCTCTGTTGGAGAGAGTGTGGTCGCACAGAACGGGGAGGCCGTTGGCCATCCATAGCAGATGGTGGTGGAGGAAAAGACTGGAGAGCGGCTGACCTGCACGACTTGTCTGCCGAGGGAACCACTGTCACTCCTTGTTCGTGTCACAATGTCACATCTCCTGAGTTTTCACAAGGACGCTAGAACCTGAGCAGAACATTGGCATAACTCTAGAAGGATTTTGACTCAGCCCCTTGCATCTGCCGCAGCTCTCGAGTGCAAGCCAGTAATTTCTACTGACTTGGCTGTCATTACAGTGTTTTTTTTGTAATCTATTATGAGCACCACAACCCAGCAGGTGCTAACCGAACCGGAGCTCGGGACAACGATTTGCCCTCTGCACACATACTCAGATGACCAGCAAGCACAAATTGATGCTCTGCGTGCTGTGCGTACTGCTGAGCCCAGTGCGCACAGTTTCTAACTATAAACTCAGTACGCAGACAGTCTCCTCTTGCCCTTTTCGGACCCATATCACCCCTGGGAACGTCGATGGCTGCAGAAAGCAGACACCATTCCTCGATATATGAGGGCTTCAAAATGGAATTATCCGGACGCCCAGAAGCGCATTAAAGCCACTCTTGAGTGGCGGCGCGATTTTAAGCCGGATCTCATCCCTCCCGACGAAGTCAAAATCGAAAGTCAGACCGGTAAAATGTAAGTGCTTGTGTTGATGATGCTTGATAAATGCTTACAAGTTGCTCCTAGTATCATTACTGGTTTTGATCGCGACGGTCGTCCTATCATATACATGCGGCCTGGACGTGAAAACACAGAAACAAGTCCTCGACAATTGAGGCATCTTGTGTGGTGTCTGTGAGGAGTTCTTGCTAGTCGCATGCTCACCCCTATGAACACTTTGACAGCGAACGCGCCAAAGACTTAATGCCACTTGGCCAAGAATCTCTCGTCATCATTGTAGATTATGCATCTACAACTCTTCGTACAAATCCTTCCATCTCCGTTGCTAGCAAGGTACAGGACACTCCTGTGTGTACCAATATTATAGCCCATTTCTCTTCCGTTTACAGGTACTCAATATCCTACAAAAACACTACGTAGAGACACTCGGCCGGGCACTTATCGTAAACCTTCCCCGACTACTAAGTTTCTTCTACAAAGGTATCTCGCCTTTCCTCGATCCAGTGACACGAGACAAGGTGGGTGGCAGTTCCATCGTCAAAATGACCCTGAGAATCTGCTTTTGAAACACTCCTTTGCATGCATTGCCCTTATCTTCCACGATTCTAGATGCGATTCAACCCGAATTTACTCGATTTAATTCCGGATTCCCACCTCGATGCAGATTTTGGTGGTTCGTATAACTTCGAATTTGACCCGGAGTCATATTGGAATCAAATCGTAGCGTAAGTCCGTCTATTGCCCTTTTGCAAACTTCCCCGCTACCAACCTATACCTTCTTTTGGTATAAATTATTCTTGCTCGATGTTGCTAATACTGTGTGCCTGTCTCACGGTCAACGCCTTGATGACATTTTTTCCCTTTTGTTCTCTGAGTTTCTCCCCTGTGGTTGTACTTTCCTAACGTCATAACAATAGTGCATGTCATATTGCCCCAGATGGTACACGCACAACCACAAACGAGATATCACCCGAATCTGAACCTGCGCATTGCACCACTACAACGAGTGAAGCCAATTCTGTCAATAAGGCAGAGACTGTGTCTGCTGCTGAAACACCAAGCTCACATGTTGTGGTTGCTTGAGAATGGATATAGACATAGATAGAGATCTAATTCAATCAGCACACATAGTGCTTAGACCTTTGCTGCAAGGCAGATCACGGACCTTCCCAATATGTCATTGGATTAGCATTTTGTCAGAATGTATGTTCAGCAAGAATGTCTCAATGTTATCGTACTGACGCAATTCGGTAATGCTTCAGTGATGTATTGGAATTTGGGCATTATGTGAGCCTACGTAATGTATGTGACGATATGATCAATTTCCACAATGAGCTCGTTCTGAAACATGTGGGCTAGTAGGCCAACAAATAATGAATGCCACTTGCAAGGTCAAACTGAAGGATGATGCTCTTTCCCTGCTCGATGATCATGCTGCCTATGGGGCTGCAGACGTATCCGTTGACCGTGATTACTCGGCCAATCATGGGCTAAGACGTAAGTG
>Ga0153944_1000826_pt1 | contig 13012 bp, 14 predicted proteins | sample TSNJ028MetaG_FD_104703 | JGI IMG/M metagenome (GOLD analysis project Ga0153944, IMG submission 104703) | Attine ant fungus gardens microbial communities from New Jersey, USA - TSNJ028 MetaG | ecosystem: Host-associated > Fungi > Mycelium > Unclassified | place: USA: New Jersey, Wharton State... | reverse complement strand
TTACAGACGTGCTGTGTTCCCCGCTAAGCCTTTCGACCGCAGGTAAGTCTGTTGACCATATGAATTTCTCTTTAATTCATAACCCATTATTGGGCGGTATTATGCAATCCTTACGGACGCACGGACATTGGTTCCCGCACCCATTTTCTGCGTACTACCCATCAGGACGCGGACTTGCCCCTTGCGGACTTTGGCGAAAAGCTCCTTTTTCCTGACTTCCGTATTCGCTTCATGGATAAAGGCTATTTCTTCGGCTGGTATGCCTTTGGCAATCAGCTTTTTCCGCAAGTCATCATAAACATTGAATTTACCGTCGCCGTGAGGTGTAGATTACTCTTGCAAGCTCGCCAACTTCTTCAGATAACCTTAAAAAATAATCCTTTTTTAAGTTCGGATGATAATCTTTTGATTTAATATATTCTTGTAAATACTTTATTAAAATCCCCTGCATACTGTAGCTCTCCAATCCGTATATTATATAAATTTAGTCTGTGTCTGTACATAATCTGGCATAGTGTACGTTAGTTCTACATATAAGAGGGAATATTTCTTGTTAAGAGAGTTCAAAGTTCAAAATCAAATTTTTTTGAGCGGATTTGCTCAATTGTCTTGACAGCTAACTATTATTAGTCTATATTATAGCTAATAATTATTAGCCAAAAGGAGAACGTATATGTTTACTTTGTTTCTTGGAGATTGAGCAATTATATTTAAAATCGGTTTGATTGAAATATCAAGAATTGTGATGTTACAGGGGTGAGGAGAATGATAGAAAATAAAGGAACTAAACAAATTATCTTGGACAAAGCATTAAGTCTGTTTGCCATTAACGGCTATGAAGGGGTAACTGTTGCAGACATAGCGAATGCAGTTGGGATTAAAGCGCCCTCTTTATATAAGCATTATAAGAGCAAGCAAAATATTTTTGACGCTATTCTTGATGAAATGGAAAAACGTTATAAAAGTCAGGTGACTCCCATGCAGATGAATGGAATGGATGCAGATAAAGATATGGGATTATTTATGAATATTAGTGAAGAACAGTTGATTGAAATGAGTAAGGGACTATTTCTTTACTTTTTGCATGATGATTACGCACTAAAGTTTCGGCGTATGTTGACGATAGAGCAATATCGCAATCAAAAACTGTCCGCCCTTTATGCAAAACAATATATAGATGACCCCTTATCCTATCAAGGGATGTTGTTCGGCTTTCTCTCAGGGGCAGGCGTTATGAAACAGGAAAACCCCCAGATTATGGCACTCCATTTTTATGCCCCGATGTACTTGATGCTAACTTTATGCGATTGTCATCCTGAAAGAGAAAAAGAAGTGCTCACTGTTTTGGAACAACACATTCGGCAATTTAATCATCTGTACCAAAGCAAGGAGGATTAGACGTTATGCAGATAAAGGACAGGACAATCATTTTATCTGTATGCGGTTTATGCAGCGCTTCGTAACCATATTAGTGATAGTCCTATCTATTATTTCGTTAGTGATTATTATGCTCGGTGGTTATCATGATAAACAATATAAGTCCTTAGCTGTTTGGGCAACATTTGCTTTGTTACTGATGTTTGCAGGGGCAATCGGCATAAACATTGTCCTGAGAAATATTGTGACAATTTGAAAAAGGGCATTGTGGAACAAGCCAAGTAAATTCTGCTTTGATATAATATTTTCATGAATTTTGAGGTAATTTTGCCTTAGATACGGAGGTTTTGTTATGCATGCATGGGAATCAATACAAAAGGTTTTGGATTACATTGAGTATAATTTGGCACAAAGCCATTCGCCCGAAGAACTGTCAAAGATTGCCGCTCTTTCGCCCTTTTATTTTCAACGCTTATTTACCCGCCTTGTGAAACGTCCAGTAAATGAATATGTTAAAATGCGCAGACTGGCAAGGGCGTGTGAAACGCTTGAAGATAAGAGCAAGCGCATACTGGATATTGCCCTCGAATATGGTTTTAATAGCCATGAGCACTTTACAAAAACATTCAAAAGCGCATTTGGGATAACGCCAGAGGAATACCGCAATAATCCTATTCGATTAAATCAGATTATGAAGCCTGATTTGTTGCTTGGGTACACGATAATTGATGAAAATGTGCCGCTAATTACTGACAATATCGTTTTGGAAATATCACGCAAAACAATAGATGTTCCAGAACTTTATATTGGTTTATCCGCGCTGGTTTCGTTATCTCGACAAATCCCACTCGGCGAAAAAACAGGCATTTCTGTACCCGGTCTGTTGTGGGATAAATTCCATAATCAAAAAGATGGAATAAAGGGGCTTGCTCCAAATGGCATAGAGGTTGCCGTTTCTTCAATAGGTGAATATGACGATGGTACTTTTACCTACTTTGCAGGGGCTTCTGCAATTCTTGGTGCAACTGCATATAATGATTTTGTGACATGGGAACTCCCCGCTGCCGAATATATTGTATGTTCTTTTGAAGCGGAGAGTTTTGAAGAATTAACATCTTCGGCGTTAGGAAAAAGCATGAATTATTTGTTTGGCATTTGGCTTCCAAAGCACAGTTTATCGTCGCAGCCATTTTCAGCAGAAAAATATATAAATGTAAATCCCGATATGAACAAGATGGAATTATGGGTTATCCCCGTACCAGTTACAGTAATAAATTGAAGTCTTATATAGTAGGCGCTCTGCAGAAAAGCGGGGGGCCTCGAATAACTAAGTAAATATCAATTTAATCATTAATGAACGCTGCAGGTAATCCATATCTTATTAGTAGGGGTTAAACGCAACATCGTTATTGTATTTATCGTTGCTAAGTTTTTCTTTAATGGGTATCCATTTCTCTACATCAATATGTAAGCGCTTTGAAGCACTTACATATATTTTAACTTATTTGGTTACTGAGAAATAGAAATTATGATTTCCGAGGACAATTTGCATTTTCTCAAGTCTTGTTCTGTGTTACTTTGAATTCGGTTGTTTGAAAGGAGTAGGTCAAATTCATGCTGAGAAATACCCAGTTTTGTTCGTAAAATAGAAGATATTTTAAGTGGAAAAAAATATTGGCTTCGAATTTTTATATTAACTTCTTCTTCCAAGGAGACATCTTCTCCGATAATCTGATAAGTTGGTGTTTTGATTTCTGCACCATTTCTTTGCAAAAGGGAAATATCCATCGCATACTGCATTGCCAAAATTTCGTCATTGCTATGAAAGCGTTCAAGCAGAGCTGCCCCCAGCTGCTGTGGGGAAATGCGGGAATAAATCGTGTTGTTCCATGTCGTGTTGCAGTGGGTACATTTATAAATTAACCATATATCTAGACTCTTTTGCTGTGCATTGACACGGAACTCGCCAGAGCAAATATACTCGTTTTTTCTTCCGCACTTTTTGCAATACCGTAATACTGTTGGCGGTGCGCAATACTGAATATTCCAAATGATAGGACTTACTTCTTCACTTAAAAGCATAAAAAATGACCTCCTTTCTATCGAAGTGTTTTGAAACACTTCTAAATTATAGAAAGAAAGTCATCTTCTTGACTTCTGAATACTTGCTTTTATGAAATAGGGATACATAAATCCATGACAACACTATGACTGACCCTGTCAATCTGGTGATAAATATTCAGTCCATACCGTTGTACCATTTTGTAGCCACTTTGAGGCAGCCAAACACTAAAAATCCCTTGTAATGTCTCGAAAATATCCTTGATTTCTCCATCAAAATGATACACAATCCATTTGCCGCCGCTAATCCACATGACATTATTCAAGCCGCAATCCTGTTCTACTGTGATGCAAATATCATAAATACATTGTGAAGTGATTGTTACAGCCGGGTCATTAAAAAAAAGCTCTATCAGAATTGTATTCTCGTTTATAAATGCCTTATATTTATCTAAGAACTGATACCAGTTTTTTTCAATGTCTATATAATTCCCAATAAACCGTTCATATAACACAAAAAAGTCATTAAGCTCTTGAATATCAATATGGGTGGCATATTCCTCCACAGTCTTGAAGTGAACGACTCGCTCGGGGGTAAAGGGAACAGACATACTTTTGGTAGGTATCGATTGCCTAAACATACTGGGAGAAGTATCATGATGCTTTCTGAATAAAGAGCTATAATTGGAAGAGCTATATCCGTAATCTAAACCAATGTCCGTGATTGCTTTAGTTGGGTTTAATTTCATATCTATTGCGCTTTGGTCAACTTTACAGCGTTTAATAAACGCATAAATACTTTCACCCGTTTCATCCTTAAAGATTCGACTAAAATGGTATTTTGATATATAAAATTGTGCAGCTACGGTATCAAGCGATAAATCCTCATCTAAATGTTGCATAATATAATCTATGCTTTGATTAACAAGTTCTTTCCTATCCATGTGTGTATACCTCTTCGCTTATATTATCTATGCAAGCTATTTTTAACAAATGCATTGTGTAGTTCGCATTTCTCCTAATATTATACTACTTACTGCTAGTGACTTCCAGTTTCATTCAAGGATTTTTGTTGAATAAAACAGTTCCACATAACAAGATAAACATCCGGTAGGCCAAAATTGCATTAACAAGGTGTCGGTTAATTATCAAATCATAGCTTAAAACTAGAACATAAGGAAATAAAATACTACCCAACATAAAATCCTATTTCATTTCCAGATTATCACCTGAAATGTACAATAATATAGGGTGATATAAAAATGTACCAAGACGAAAGAAAACTTGATTTTAAGCCGTTAGGTAAAGCAATTAAAAAGGTACGAGAGGCAAAGGGGTGGACACAAGAATACTTAGCACAACTTTTAGACCTTACACCACGCTCTATCATGTACATAGAGAACAGGGGGCAGCATCCGAGCCTTAACAAATTTTATCTGCTTATTACCTTACTCGATGTTTCAGTTGACCAGTTCTATCCCTTGCAACAAGTAGCATTTTAACTTTAGTTGACATTCCCATATAAAAACGCACCTTCATTTCTTTTATTGTAACTGATTATATTGTTATAATCAACTTATAAAAAGTGAATAACAACTTATAGATTGTTTGCATATTTGATATAAACTACATCTTAATTTATTATAGTTTTTTAGAGAAAGGAGAAAATATTTATGAGTTATTATTCAGACATTTTTGACAGGTTGGATATTCAGCACAGGAGGGAATTTCTTTTGTAGGGGATGGGTGAACACTTCGATATCCGTGAGATTGCCTTTGACCGCTGGGGAGCTGTGCACATGGTGCAGAACCTGGAGGGCATGGGCTTTACTATCGTTCCATTTGGCCAGGGTTTCAAAGATATGTCGCCTCCGACCCAAATTGACTTACGCCCAAATTGGTGCTATGATTAGGCGAATGAGAACTTTTAATTATGCCACACTAAAAGACCATCAGTGGGATTCGGAAATTCTTGGACTGGTAGCTCAAATACATGAATTCAAAGGTCGGCATGAATTGTACTTAAAACAAAAACCAGCCGCACTGGATAAGCTGATTGAAATAGCAAAAAACCACTCCAAAGAATAGAGATGAAGAGGAAATTATGGGTTATCGTGATGTGCTAAACACAATTCACGAAAGCTATGAGTACATTTCGATTCGTTCTTCCTATATTTTGCAGCTGCACCGTGACCTATACAAGTACTCCGAAAAAAGCATTGGTGGCAGATATAAAAATACACAGAATGTAATTGCCAAAACTACTCCAGACGGTACACAAACTGTACGGTTTATGCTCTTAGACCCATATGAAACTCTGGGTGCAATTGACGCCATTTTCATTAATGAGATAATGGAGCTTGTCCCTACTATTGGGAAGGTATCCATTGAAAACTCGTTAAGAAAGCTAGTGGAAGAAAATTTTATTGAACGACACGGCAAAGGAAAGGCTACCTTCTATAACCCGAACCGATAAATAACACTATAATATTTAAAGCATCTACAGAGATGCCTTAGGTTAGATAGAAAAGGATAATCTGATGAAAGAGGTGTCGTAATTTGAGCAAATCGGATAATAATAAATTTTGGGGTCGATATGCAAAGTTATATGACTTTGAAATAAACAATACAAGCAAGTTTGCCTATGATGAAATGTATCGGCTTATGTCATCGGTGTTACAAAAAAATATGGATGTGCTTGAAGTTGCTACTGGCACAGGGTTGATCGCAACACACATAGCAAATAGTGTGAAATCAATTGTGGCTACAGACTTTTCTCCGGGCATGATTGAAAAAGCAAAGAAGAAACCTTGTCCTGACAACGTACGGTTCATGGTTGAAGATGCGACAGATCTATCTTTCCCTGATAGTACATTCGATGCAGTGATCATATCAAATGCGTTACACATCATGCCCGACCCAGAGGCGGCGCTGAGGAATATAAAAAGAGTTCTGAAACCGGAAGGACTTTTGATTGCACCGAATTTCACACATGGACATATCAGAGAAAAATCTTGGAATTTCACTGCAAAATTGCTCGAATTACTGGGGTTCGTTACATATTCGAAATGGTTGCCCGATGAATACGTTTTATTCATCTCACAAAACGGCTTTTCGGTTGATAAGTGGTTAATTCTGAAAGCAGCTTTTCCACTGGTGTATCTGGAAGCGAAAAATAAATTTCGTGATAGGACTGAATAACGTTAATAAATTGAAGTCTTACGTAGTAGGCACTCTGCGGAAAAGAGGGCACAGCTTGCAGGCTCTTGGGTATGACATTGAAATTATCTATACAAAACGGGAAGATTAGGAGAAATGTATTATGGCAGATGTATATAAATTAAAAGTAAGACTCTATGAATTGGAAAACATTATATGGAGAGAGATAGAAGTCACTTCTGTTTCCAGTGTTGCAAAACTTGGATATGCAGTATTGGCGGCGTTTGAAAGTACAGCAAGCCATCTGTTCAATATACGGTGTAATGGAAAACGCTATGAAATTGTGTTTGAAGAGGATGATTTTGATGATGAACCCGCTGTCGATCCGATTAAAACAAAGCTTTCAGCACTGAGACTTGGTGTCGGAGATACCCTGACTATGGAATATGACTATGGTGCAGGCTGGGAATTTGGGATAGAATTATTATCAGTGACTGAAATGAAGCGTGGAACAGGAACGCACTATCCATATGTGACGGACGGCAAAGGAAAAGGAATTATTGAGGATACATCGCCCTATGCAGTTGCTGAAATAGTTGAAAAAACGAATAAGGATGGTACTTTACCGAAAATTATAGATATATATTCCGGCAAAGAATACGAATGGGATTATAGAGATTTCAACTTAGAATACTGCAATGTGTTTTTTAAGGAAAATGTGTGGAAGACACAAAATGCCTATGAAGCGTATGAAAATTTCCGATAGATTGGAAAAAGAAAATTGCGGATTGGCAGGAAGCCTATATGGATAGACTCAATAAGGAATATATAGAATTGCTAAGTGAAGATAGGAAGAATATATGAAATTTTGAATTGAAATTCAGAGAGAAATAGAAAAGTCGGGATTTGTAGAGGAGAAAGTGTTATATGAAAAGATATATTGTCTTGTTAAGGGGAATAAATGTAGGTGGAAATAACAAGATATCCATGCCTGAATTAAAAAAGGCTTTTACAGAACTTGGTTTTGCAGAGGTTTCGACATATCTTAATAGTGGTAATGTGATCTTTTCAAGTGCTATTGATGATAAAAACGTTCTTTCAAATAAAATAGAGTTAATGATAAAAGATAGATTTGATTTAGATATACCAGTTTTTATTGTTTTGCAAGAAAAATTAGAAGAACTATTAAATAATGCTCCCAATTGGTGGGGAGATGATAATAAAGAAATATATGATAACCTTATATTTATTATGCCTCCTTTATCTTATGAGGAGTTTTATAATGAAATCGGCAATCCTAAAGCGGAATATGAGAAAGTGTATCATTATAAAAATGTTATTTTCTGGTCATTTAGTCGAAAGGATTATCAAAAGACAAATTGGTGGTCAAAGACTGCCAGCGCGAATGTAAGAAAAAAGATTACAATTCGAACAGCAAATACAGTAAGAAAAATAGTGGGTATGTGATATATAATAGTATAATCAACATAATATAGATGAAAAATAGAAATTTGGAGGCACGCCATATGAACGATGTCATGCTTGTATTGCCTACAAAAGAACATGAATTTAAAGCAAACGAGTTTAAAAAGGAATTTTTTGATTATGGAGAAAAGGTGATTAATGGTAGTGGTCTTTTAGACCAACTAGAATATAGGGAATGGTTAGAGCATGCAGAAAAATACAGAATGGCAGAAACGGCAGGGGATGATTGGGTGCCATCAAACACCTTTTTAGCAGTAAGAAAAGATGATGGAAAAATAGTGGGTATAATTGATGTTCGGCATCATATTCAACACCCATTTCTTTTAGAGTACGGAGGTCATATTGGTTATGCGGTGCGACCATCGGAACGACGTAAAGGGTATGCATCAAAAATACTTAAGCTTGCACTTGAGTATGCGAGGACGATAGGATTAAGCAGGGTAATGCTTGGATGCTATACCGACAACACAGGCTCTATTAAAACTATTCAGAAGTATGGAGGAAAACTGGTAGAAGAAAAGCCGTATTCTGATGGAAAGCCGATGTATGTTTATTGGATTAGTCTGACGGAATAAATTAAATTTACAAGAGGATTACTTAGTAAATAACAATTTAAAGCAGAGGTAATATATAAATGTGTGAAGAATGTTATAGTGAAGAAAGCAGAATAACCCCTTTACTCAATCCGTTAGATTGCCTGCAAAAACATACGCAGTATATTTGTGGAACGTGTGGGCGTTGTATATGTATAGAACATGACGAAAAGAGAGGATTGCAAAGGTGGAATTTTCCTTTCAAGTCATTAGAAATTGCTAAATTATATTTAAGAACTGCTGATTATACTATGGGAAAGTCCTGCGGTATTTATGAAATCAAAAATGAAAAAGGACGTGTTTCTTATAAAATATTTACAAGTATTGAGGATTTGCACCGCTTCTTACAGAAAAACAAAAATAGAATTTGTGAGGAGATGAAACCAATATTCTCTATTAAGGAATACAAAGAATTTCACAATACAGAAGTCAGAAGGCTAACTTCTGATGAAATTAGTGTGTATTTGAGCAATAGATTATAAATACTCAAAAAGATTTCACGTCTTAGAATAGTATAAAACGCCAAATGTATATTATAAGACAGTTATATGTTGACTAAAGCACATCTAAACGTTATAATCAACTTAATCTTAAAATTACAGGAGGATATTTGCATGGATAGTGAAGTTCTGAATCTTGAGCAGGCAATGGAGCTTTTTGGGGTAAGTGAACGAACCATGATTAAATTATTGCGGGAAGAACGGATTCCGGCAAGGAAGATAGGTCGCGAATGGAGGTTTAATAAATCTGCTTTATTGGATTGGTTAGGAAAAGGCGATTCCATCAATTATCTGAACCAAACAGAGCAATATCGGGTCGCCATCGATACAAAGGCAAGTATTCCAGAAGTGTTAGAGCAGATAGAAGAAGCGGTAGGTAAGCTCAAATCAGGTGATCTAAACATTCACCAGCTTCTTCCTGAGTTGGACGGAAATATTCCGTTGCCAGACGAAGCTACGCTACGGATCAGCTATAAACGGCAGCGAGAGATTGAAAAGTTGACTTTTAAGATTTTCTGGCCGCTTAGTGATATTAAATCTGAATAGTGATTGTAGAACCTTCAATGGAGGCAAGCAAATGTTTAAATTACCACTCGTTAGATATGTGAAAAAGTACCCACGGGAGTTTATGCTTCAAGCCATAGGCGGAATTGCTTATAATACTATTGTCGCTTATGGAATCGTGCTGCTCGGGAAAGTAATTGATGCGGCAGTGACTGGAGACTTTTCGGCTGTCACACGTTCTATTGCCATTTATATCGGTGTTGTTGTATTCAGTATGCTATGCCGGTATCTGAAAAGATACTATGTAAGGGATTTTGCGGTTTTCATGGAAATGGATATGCGTAAGGACATTTTCGATTCCATTCTTCACAAAAACAGCAGCAGGCTTGACCGTGACAAGGTGGGGGATTTGATGTCCCGTACTACCTCGGATGTTGCAAAGGTCACGGAAACAATAAGAAAAACAGTGACGGAAATATGGGACACTTGGCTGCTGATCATTTCGTATTTTGTTTCACTGCTTATGATGAATCCCAAAATCGCCTTGCTGTCGTCCATATTCATTCCTGTTTCCATTATTGCCGCCGAGCTTATCCGTCATCCTTTGTACAAATACGGGGAGCAGTATTCGGTTTTAGCGGGAAAAATATCTGCCGATTTACAGCAGATATTGATTGGGATTCCGGTACTTCGGTTGTTCGGAGCAGAGCAACAGAAAAAGCAGGAACTAAATAGTCTATGCGACAAGCAGGCAAACGCCAGCTTAAAAGTAGCCGCCCTCCAGTCGGCTATGGTTCCGGTTTATACCGCCGTAGCGTCCATAGGGGTTGTCGTGACAATCATCATGGGTGGGCAGGAGGTTATAAGCGGTTATTGGCCGATCGGTACATTCTGGTCGTTCCTGACAACTTTTTCGGCTATGGCCGTGAGGACGCCCAAAGCCGCAAAGGTGTTTAATATGTGGCATGCGGCTGATGCGGCTTGGGAAAGAATTACTGATGAATTGGGTAATCACGGCTCTGATTTTGGAAAAAACATTCTGCCATCAGCAAGCGCAGATTTAGAGGTCAAAGATCTGTCCTTTCAATATCCTCTTGGAACAAGCGATGCAATAAAGAATATTTCCTTCAGCGCGCATCCTAATGAAGTGATCGGCATTACCGGACCGGTAGGATGTGGAAAAACTGCTTTATGCTTAGCCCTGTCCGGTATTTATGAGTACAATGGCAGTGTTACAGTAAACGGCGTACAGTTAAGGGATATGAGCGGTAAGGAAAAAGCTGGGATCATTTCTTACCTTGGTCATGAACAATACTTGTTTTCCGCATCAGTTAAGGATAACATAACTATGAATTTTGGCAATCTGGATTTTGAAGTCAATAAAAATCTCTTGAACACCGCAATATACTCTGCCTGCCTTGAAGATGATATAAAAGTCATGGCAAACGGTATGGAAACCATTATTGGAGAACGGGGCATACAGGCTTCTGGCGGTCAAAAACAGCGCATCGCTTTGGCAAGGGCTATTTATCAAAACCGCCCGTTTATACTGCTTGACGATCCTTTTTCAGCATTGGATATTTTTACTGAACAAAAGATTCTTGAACGTTTAAAAGAGCTTCATTCAAAAACGATTGTCGTCTTTTCACATAGGCTGGGCGTATTCAAAGACGCAGACCGTATTTTGGTTATTCAGCACGGGAGCGTTGCCGAGGGCGGAACGCATGAAGAGCTGATAGAGCATGATGGTGTATATAGACAAATATATGCCGCACAAAGTCTGTAGGGAGGGACTTGCATATGAAAATGACACGTTTGTTTTGGGATGTCTGCAAAAAAAATTTAGTGCCGCTCATCCTGCTTATCATTTCAGTCATAGGCATAGTAGTCTTGCAGCTTGTTCCCCCGCAAATACTTAAAATGATAGTGGACGACTATCTGGATAAGGGGATATATGATGGTGTTACATCTTTGGCAGTGATATATCTGGCAGCTGTGCTTGTGTCTTATATTTGTGAGTTTTTCAAAACGATATTTACCGCTTATATAGGACAAAAAGCCATACTTGAAATCAGATACAGGATGTCGGAAAAACTGATGCACCTGCCCATGCGTTATTATAATAAAAACCTGGCGGGAGACATCATGAGCAGATTCACGCAGGACGCCCCCGCTGTAAACGACCTATTCTCGGACGGACTGGTCAATATGGCGGTGGACTTGTTCAAAATCATCGGCATTATCGTGTCCGTATTCATTTTGAATAAATCGCTTTTTGTCTACACGATTCTTATTGTTCCCGTGGTGGTTATTATATCCAATGCCTTTAGAAAAAGAGTTTATTCAGCACAATTGTCACTCAGAAAAGCGATCGGAAGGATGAACGGATTTTTACAGGAGGCTTTTTCGGGCCTTCGGCTGTTCAAAATATTTGGTCATGAAAACAGGCTGTCCCATGCGTTCGACCCTCTGGCCGACGAGCAGATCGGCATACGGCGCAAAGTCAACAGGATGGATTCTGTTTTTCCGTGCATCATGCAAATTCTGAAAGCGGTGATCATCTGTTCGTTTGTCGTGTTGAGTACAAAAGAAGCGGGTGTAATTGTCGGTATCACGGCCGGAACACTGGCTGCCGCTATTGATTTACTTAGCAGGCTGTTTGCTCCGATAGAAGAATTAGCAACTGAGTTTCAAACCATACAACAGGTTTTCGCCGCTTTTCACAGGATAACCGAGTTCTTGGATGAGGAAGAAGAAACGAGGATTACTAAAAATGAAGTGGAACAGGATGATAAAACCGACATCCTGTTTCAAAATGTATCATTTGCTTATAACGATTCTGTGAATATATTAAGCGATGTGTCCTTCAACGTGAAAAAGGGATTAAAGGTTGCACTGGTGGGACGCACCGGTTCGGGTAAGACGACAATACTCAATCTGCTTGCAGGGCTTTACCCCGCCGGTACAGGGAAAATCACAATATGCGGTTATGATCCTTTTACAATGCCAGTAGAGATAAGGCGGCGCATAATCGGTATCGTGCCGCAAATAGTTACCACTTTTACGGGGGAAATAAAAGATATTATCACCCTTGGTGACAAGCAAATCTCGGAAACGGATGTGCTCGAAGCTCTCAAAGCGGTTGGCTTATATGAGGATATTGAAAAACTTCCTCAAAAGTATAACACAGTCATAGGCGAAGGTGAAAGAAACCTTTCCTTTGGTCAGATGCAGCTATTGACCCTTGCCAGAGCGATTGTTACCAATCCGCCCATATTACTTTTAGATGAACTGACCTCCGGGCTGGACGCTGTTACGGAAGCGGGGATCCTA
>Ga0153944_1000822_pt1 | contig 13035 bp, 10 predicted proteins | sample TSNJ028MetaG_FD_104703 | JGI IMG/M metagenome (GOLD analysis project Ga0153944, IMG submission 104703) | Attine ant fungus gardens microbial communities from New Jersey, USA - TSNJ028 MetaG | ecosystem: Host-associated > Fungi > Mycelium > Unclassified | place: USA: New Jersey, Wharton State... | reverse complement strand
GGAATTGTGTGAACAGACATTAATCCATATAGGTGGTGATATGTCTGTGACAGATCTAATGACTGTAATATGGCAATATGCCATAAACTACGATGTAAGCAACCCCAAATGGGAGAAGCGTGATCGCTTTATTCTTTCCAAAGGGCATGCATCTGCAGTAACATCGTTCTGCCAAGCTATGAAAGGGTGCTACTCATACGATGAAATCTTTAACGAGTATTGCACAGATAATGGAAGGTTTGCAATGCATTCTTGTAATCTTTTAAATCCATACGTGGATGTTTCAACGGGATCGTTAGGACACGGTTTGCCAATTGCGACGGGAATTGCACAAGGACTACGGATTAAAGGGAATAATGATAGTCGGGTATATGTAGTAATGGGTGATGGTGAATTAAATGAAGGGACAATGTGGGAAGCAATTGCAGCTGCACACCAATACAAGCTTGGAAATATCGTAGGTTTTGTAGACTGTAACCATATGTCATTTGATGGACCTACTAGTGAAGTACTGGATATGGGTAATTTAGCAGACAAATTCCGCTTGTTTGGTTGGCATGCCATTGAGGTAAATGGACATGATATGAGTGCTCTGGTTGATGCGGTAAATGAACTTCCTGCCCCGAACAGCAAAATTCCTGTAGTTATTGTGGCCAATACGGTAAAAGGACAAGGCGTTGATTTTATGGAGAATTCAGCCGCATGGCATGCCGGAAAAATCGATGCCGAGACACACGTAAGAGCTAAAAACTCCCTTATATCATCATTTAATAAGAAATGGGGTGAAGTATAATGTCCGAAAAAAAATATACATATTATGATTTAATGGCAGCAAGAGACATAGCCGGAGACACAATAACAAAAATAGGAAAACAAAGTGACAAAATTGTAGTGGTCAATTCCGACTTAATGCGTTCGTCAAGAACGCAGGACTTTGCAGAAACATTTCCGGAAAGAGCATTCAACGTAGGTATTGCTGAACAAGAAATGGTTAGCTTTGCAGCCGGTCTTGCCAGCGAAGGTTTCATGCCATATTGCTTTACGTTTGGAACTTTCATGTCTATGCGGGCATGTGAGCAAGTTAGAACAGATGTCTGCTACAATGGCCTCCCGGTTCGGTTCCTTGGAAATAACGCAGGATATAGTGCCGCGACAATGGGGGCTACACATTGTGCCTTGGAAGATGTCGGAATCATGTGTTCGTTGGGCAATATGACAGTTGTAGAACCAGGCGATCCACTCCAGATTTCAAAAATTCTTGAAGCTTCACTCACATGGGATGGACCGATATATATTCGCATGGGACGTGAATCTCAAACTGCGATCTATAAAGAAGATTATACATATGAGATTGGCAAAGCAATTACTGTGAAGGAGGGTGATGACGGTGCTTTTATATGCAGTGGAAGTATTGTCCATCTGGCTTTAGAAGCGGCAAAGAGGCTAAAGGAAGATCTCGACGTTAATATCGGAGTAACAGATATGCACACAATCAAACCAATAGACCGGGATGCGTGCCTGTCTGCAGCCAAGACTGGTCGAATTGTATGTGCTCAAGATGGTAACATCCAAAACGGCTTAGGGTATCAGGTTTCCGCCGTGCTAACGGAGGCTGGAGTAAATTGTAAGTTTAAAATGTTAGGCTGCCCGGATTATTACGTACCGATTGCAACAACAGAATATCTTTACGAGAAAAATGGGTATGATGAGCAAGGACTTTACGAAAATATGAAGCAATTACTTTAAAAGTAGCAACAAACTTTATATCAAAAAACAGGAGGTAAACTATTTTGGGAACTGCAGTAGAATTAAAGGATTTAAAATCTGTTAAAAATATGTTCTCTCTAGAGGGGAAAAAGGCTTTTGTTACAGGTGGAGCAGGTGGAATAGGGCGCTCCACAGCTGCGGCTATGGCGGAACTTGGTGCTGATGTGGCACTGGTAGATATCAAATTGGATGTGGCACAGCAGAATGCTGAATATATTGCCCAAAAATATGGTGTGAAAACAATGGCATTGGCTTGTGATGTAAGTGATCCTGTTGCTGTAAAAGAGATGGTTACAAAAATTATAAAGCAATTTGGTACCATTGATGCAGTACATAGCAATGCAGGCATTGTTGCAAACGATGATACGGTAGATATATCTTTTGAAAGCTGGCAAAGGATGATAGATATTAATTTGAATGGTATGTTTCTTATAAATCAAACAGTCGGGCAATGGCTGCGTGATAATCATCGGACAGGATCGATAATAAACACCGCATCGATGTCTGGGCATATTATTAACCGAGTGTACGGAGAAGACAAACACATGCTTGCTTATAACACCTCCAAATTTGGCGTAGTAGGTCTGACTAAAGCAATGGCAATGGGGTTTGTAAAGGATGGAATACGCTTTAACAGCATCAGTCCGGGATACATGTTCTCCGGAATACATGATACTATGGATCCTGCACGCATCAAAACCTGGGAGAATGATATACCTATGGGTAGATTTGGTACAATGGATGAAATTGGGGGATTAGTAGCTTTTCTGGCAAGTGATATTTCCGGCTACATGACCGGTGCAGACGTTATAATAGATGGTGGGCACACCGTATGGTAAATGATCCAAAAAAATAGGAGGTCTTATGAGTCGAGATAGCGAAGCGGTTGTCACTTCGATGACAGCAAAAAAAGAAAACTATAAAGACATAAACAAAAAATTGTCTTTTGCTGAACGCTTTAACTATGCATTCGGTGATTTTGGTTACAACTTTATGTACTATTGGGTTAGTGCATTTATGACTATCTACTACACAGATACAATTGGTGTACCGGCAGGAGCAGTTTCCCTGTTATTGCTGCTGGTACGCATATTTGACGCAATTAATGATCCGATCATCGGCAGCATTGCTGACAGGACAAAATCAAGATGGGGAAGATATCGTCCATGGGTGTTTATTGCATCAATCGTAATGGGAGTTTTAATTATTGCACAATTTTCTGCAAGTCCCGATTGGTCAATGATGGGAAAACAGGTGTTTATGTGGGTAATTTATATCGCTCTGACAGTAGCATCAACCGCCAGCAATATGCCATATGGTGCTCTCAATGCGGTTATTACAGGAAATGCTCATTCCCGTGTACAAGCATCCGGCTTGCGCATGATGTTTGCAAATGTTTCATCACAAATCACGACAATCATTGCTGTTCCGATGATTGTTGCATTTGGAAAAAGCGGAACCCAAAGTGATGCCGGAGGATACTTTTTTGCCGTATTACTGACTTGTGCAATAGGTATACCGATACTTTGCTGGTCAGCTGTTAAAACGAAAGAACTTGTACAGCCACCGCCAAATCAGAAACAAATACCTTTTAAAAAACAGTGGGAAACTCTTTTTAGAAATCCCCCAATGATTGCTGCTATTATAGGCCACTTTATGATGGGTGTTGTTTATTATGGACGTGCAACTATGCTGATGTATTATTTTACATATTATTCAGGCGATGCCGGTCTGATGACGGTATATGGATTTGTATATTTATTTGCATCCATACTTGGTGCAACATTTGTAACACCTTGGTTATACAAATTGATGAAACACAAAGGACGAGTAGCAGCTGTTCTTAACTTTTTCTGTGGAGTCATGTTTTTTATTATGTTCTTTGTGCCTGCGCCAAGTACAGGATTCTGGCTGCTAACATTCTTGGCGGGTATTGGCTATTCTGCTTATATGGGCACGCAATATGGATTGATACCTGATGCAATTGATAATGGAGAATATGTAACGGGATATAGATGTGATGGATTCCTTGCATCTTTCACATCTACGGCGATGAAAGCCGGAGGTGCGGTTGGGCCGGCAATTGGTGCAATGGTACTATCAATATTGATGTATATACCGAATCAAGCTCAGACGCCAGAAGTGTTAAACGCTATGAACTGGTCAGTAACGCTTATTCCGTCAATATTGTGCATGGTAGGCAGTATCGTATACTTGTGTTATAAAATAAGCGGAGTAAAACATTCTGAAATCATAAAAGAACTGCATAAACGGCGTATCGATCAACATGCCGAAACGGATGAAGAGAACAATATTTAATAAGTACTAAAAACACAAAGGCCATTAAGCAGTGGTCTTTGTGTTTTAATACATTATTTCTAGGTTCGCATATCAATAAGGATTTTTACATACTTATTGCTCATATGTGCTTCAAATGCATCATTTATACAACTCAGAGGATATATTTTACTAATAAGAGGTTCTAATATAAGTGACTTCATTATATTTACGGTTCTGGGCAAAATATTCCCTGCTAAAAAGAAGGGATGCAATTCAGCCTCTTTCAGATATAATTCCATTAGACTTATATTGCTTTTAACATCAAATCCATACATATATGAATATAAAATCGTTCCCTTTATGCCGATTACCTGCGACGCAGCAAAAAGCAACTCGGGGTCTCTTGACATCTCAAACACAAGATCATATCCACAATAATTCGTTTCCTTCATCGCCTTTGAAATAAATCCCTGTTTATTATACGTTAATACTTGGGTAGCACCCAGGTCGCTTGCCAGATGGTGTTTTGAGGAGTCCGGTTCGATTACAACAATATTCTCGGCGCCAAATTTTTTTACTATTTGTACCATGACCAGGGACATTGCATCTATGCCCATAATCATAATGTTTTTAAATCTCTCAGGCTTCATTTTTTTCATACAATTATATAAGCTATATGATACTGGATCTGTCAAAGTTCCGTTTTTCAAACCTACACCTTGGGGTATAACAATCAATTGGTTTTGATTCATAACAATGTAATCAGCCAGAACAGATGTACACTTTACATTTATGCAGTGATTTTCATATCCTAATCGACAATTGTCGCAGGCTCCGCAATAGTGCCATGCAAAACCACTTACAAAATCCCCCTTTTTAAACCCATTGTTTGCTGCTTCCGGACCAAGCTCTTCGACAATTCCAGAAAACTCATGTCCGACTACTGCTTCCGCAAACGGCCATGTCATTAAGCTTTCATCCATTAGATAGAAAGGTATATCATCACTGCATATACCCACATAGCAAACTCTTATAAGGATATCTTGTGGTGTTTCAATATTTGGAGATGCCCCTTGCTTTATTGCAATATGCAAAGGTGATTCATACACAGCATATCTCATCCACTACCTCCCCTATTCATGCAGGCTCTTTCGATATTCAGTTGGTGTAACGCCTACGTGCTTCTTAAAAAGATTACTGAAATAGCGTTGGTCATAGATACCGACAGATTCACAGATATCTTTAATTTTCTTTTCTTTGTTCACCATTTGTTTTTTTGCCTGACCGATTCTTACCTGATTTAAAAAGCCAACAAAGCTCGTATTTGTCAATGAAGAAAAAAGAGAACTTAGATATGAAGGAGATCTTTTTACTATCTTCGCAACATCCGATAGTATAATATCTGGATCGCTATGATTAATATATGTGTAATAAAGTGCATCAAAAAGCATTTCTTTCATATTGGCAATATTAGTAGGGATTTTGTTGATAATTTTTCCAAAAATATCTTTGAGATATTCTGATTCATCTGAAATGCCCTTAAAGTTCCAATCTATGCTTTTCGTTATTTCGTCTTTATTTATAATAAATCGAACGAAATCATATAAAATTTCAAGATGCTCTCTGGTGTAATTTAAAAGATTAAAATCTAAACTGCTTTTTATTAATGAGAAATAAAGCGTCTCAACATATTCCTCAACTGATTTGAAGTTTTGACGGATGATAGCTTTCCCAATGCATGCTATTATTGCTTGTATTTGTTCGAATGAAATTGATTCTTTTCTTTTTGCAATATCAATTTCAGTGATATGGGAAAAATCAGGCTCAAAGTAAATGTAAACCAGTAGTTTGGAAGATTGAATAAATTGGGGAGCTAACATGCTGCGTGAGGAGGCATAGAAAATTGTATAATAGAACATGTTTGCTTCTTCTAAGGTATAATCTATTAAGCCAATAATCTGCTTTTGCAAAGAAGATTCGCTTATAAATGCTTTCGGATATGCTATAATCAAAAATTCTATCTCTGAAATATAAAAAAAAACTAAATCTTCTTCGTTTATTGAAGTTTTTAATGCATTTTCTACCACAAATATTTCTGGTGATATATTTTCAAGAATACCATGTATAATCCAAAATTCTTGCCATTTATAAGAAGCAAAGTAATCATAAAAAAACACTGTTAGTTCCTTTGGTGAAGGTTGCTTTTTAAAGAACGTAACATGTTGAGTTTCTGAAGATATATATTTTTTTTGTTGATTGCTGATTCGCCTAGTGCTTTGATCAAGTATTTGTAAAAAATCATTGTCTGATATTTGTGCTAAATCAATGGTTCCAATAATGTGTTTATTATAAGTGGTATTTGTTGTATTACTATTCGAATTACATAATAAAACAATAAAATCGTCTTTATATTTTTCCATCAAACTAATATATTTATTTATATTCATAAAAACAGTTTTAGCTTCAAGCAAAACAATTTGTGGCTTGGAATTTATAAATCGTTGCAGCCCAAGAGAAGAGTGATTTTCTACCGCAATCAACTCATACTTACTACTATTCCAACCGATTATTTCTATTAACCTATTGCTTGTTTTTGAGTTTTGTACAATAATCAGAATCGTATAAACCATTTTCTTCTCCTGATGGAACTAATCCCAAAGCCAATTAAATTGCCCTCACAATGATTTATTGGATGTTTTGCTTATTTATAACTACATAAACATTACATAATTTTATCATAGAGCGTGTGTTTTTTCAATGAAATAATCTGCTGGCCGCCAACAGATTCATAGCTCAAAAAACCGGCCAAAAAGTGGCCGGTGAAAAAATAAGTACTTTATTATCTCCTTTACAAAAGAATAGTCCCCGCTTCTTCCACCCTTTTCACAAAATCCGCCGGAAGTTTATCATCACCAATAATATAATCTGCGTCTTCAATCCCCCCAAACGTATAGGGAAGGATCCTGCCGCACTTTGAACAATCCATTAAAATCACTTTCTTTACCGCCTTTTCCATGACCAGCCGTTTAACTAACATTTCTTCTTCTTTTCCACAGGTAAATCCACTCTCATCAGTATAGCCGGATACCCCAATAAAGGCAGTTGCAATATTAATATTCTCCAACATCTGCAGCGTGCTCGGACCAGACAGCGCTTGATTTACCTTATTTAAGGTTCCGCCGCAGATATGAATAGTGGGATTGTTTAGCCGGCTTAATTCAAGGGCAATATTGGGACCAGTTGTAAAGATATTTAAATCTATGTCTGGTAATTCCCCCGCCAAAGACAATGTAGAGGTACCAGCATCAAAGAAGACTGCACTGCCTTCACTGATCAATGATACCGCCTTCTTAGCCATGAGCTTTTTGGCTTCTATGTTGGTGTGCATACGCGATTCTAATCTAGCCTCTGTAGAGCTGACCTGTCTGCTGCCTGGCATGGCACCACCTCTGGTGCGAATAATACTTCCCTCCGCCTCCAGCTTGTCAAGATCCCGATGAATTGTCATCATGCTCACTTCCGGGAAAAGAGTGCTGATTTCTTTTACACTTACTGCACCATGTTCCTGTATATATTGATTGATTTTTCCTCGTCTTATCTGGTTCATGTATTCTCTCCTATATGAAACATATGTTATAATATGTTGATTAATCCACTTCTTTTTAACAAATTATAATATTTTGTAACATTATTGTCAATTATCTTTTTTATGCTAAACAAAAAAACTGCAAAAAGCAAATACTTTTTTAACAGTTTTTTTAGCAGTATATTCACAATTGATAAATGGTGAAGAGGGATATAACAGGCACAATCAACGAACAGCAAAATCAAATGATTTTATGCGCATTTTCCAGTAAATAACGTTCCGCTTCCGGAGTCCAAAGCCCCCCTGCCTCTGCGCAGATCTCAGCAAGCCTTGCAAACATCGGGTCTGTTTTTCCCTTTTTGGCAAAATCAGTGATTGCCGTAAGAGGCATACTGATATGCGTGTAAATAAGCTTTTTACCGCCTGGTATCTGTGGCAGATTTAACGTAGTCTTTGCTGCACTGTCAAGACCGCCGATGTGTGTAACTAATGCCGCCGGTGTCAGGCTGCCATTGGTCATCATCTCTAATGCTTCCCGCATATCATCACTGTTGCCCCCAACTGTACCGATGATATGAGCATAGTTGTAATGCACATTGTAAAAATTAATCTCGGCTTTAAATGAGGGGTCTGACGGACCGGAGAAGAAATTCAGACAGCCATCTTTCCTCAAGATAGAATCTCCTTGTTCAACCACCTGCTTCACTGGCGCAAATACAAATACATCATCATATCCCACGCCGGCCGAAAGTTTCATTAACTCACGGACAGCATCGCCTTTGGCAGTATTAAGGTAATGTAATTCCACACCATTTCGTCTGGCATCCTCTACTGTAAATAGTTCACTGGCCCGTGCCAGCCGTTCTTCTGAAATATCCGTTACCACAAGAAGTCCTGGTCTTTTATACGGATTATGTAACGCGTAATCAATCGCCCCAAGTCCCATTGGTCCTACCCCTGCAAGAAGTGCCATATTACCGCCCTTTTTAATTCCCATCTCAATCTGATAGGAACCCATTTCAACATGGTACACAGCATGAAAAGCACGGATAATACAAGACAATGGCTCTGCCAGTGAACCATAAAAAAATGCATCTGCCTTAAATTTTAACAGGCAGTCCATCTCCATTAATTCAGGAATCAGGATACAATAAGTTGCATCACCACCGCAAAGATCATAAGAATATCCAGGTGCCTTAAGTGTACCATCCTTATTATGTGCCGGCTGGATAGCATATGTCTCTCCCACTTGATATCTTTCTTTCCATTTTTCCCCTACCTCAATAATTTCACCACAGAATTCATGACCCATTATGGTCGGGTGTTCTGTTACATCCTTCGGGACACGCTTATGCTCAGCCCCTTGAATGACCGCCTTATAGGTAGACATGCAGACAGAGTCAGAAATTATTTTAAATAAAATTTCGTCATCCTTAATTACCGGAAGTTCAAATTCCTCCAGTCTTATATCATTTTTTCCGTATAGCCGTAACGCTTTTGTTTTCATTTTGCTTCTCCTTATTGATCATCCTAACGCACGAATGCCTTCCATTAGAAAATCCGTTGATTTTTCTTTAATCATTTGGATAAGCTGTTCTTGTTCTATGACTCCAAGATAATGTTCTATCGCCTTGGACAGCCCCATCTCACGAAGTGTTTGCTGTATTTTTACTGCGGATGGGTCGGATGCATTGCTATAATGCAGTGCTGCCACGATGCCGGTTATGATCGGCAATGGATTCCGCCCATCATGCTCCAGACAATAAAGTGCCGCTCCTGTCAGCCGGTCATCCTTTCGCAGCTTACGAATCGGATCCGCAGCTACACGCTCTGTTGTGTCTTTCAGTGATTGATTTCCAAAGCGTTTCAGTAAATCTTCCACATTCTTTACAATTTCACTCAGCGGTACATCATATTCCTGATGCAGAGAAACTGCCACATCAATCATGGCATTCTCTGCCACGCGGTAAATCTGCGGATCCCTGATCGCCTCCCAAATGTACCAACAGCCTTTCAGCCAGCCAAGATAAGCGCATATTGCATGTCCCATATTATGGATAAACAGCTTGCGCTTGATATAGAATCCAAAGGGGGAATATGGGATAAGTCCTTTCAGATCAGGAATCACACCTTTGAATGCGTCTCTATCCACCGGAAGCTCTTCATATGGCTCAACGGCGATGAGGAGCGGCTCCTCTTCCTGTTCCTCTTTCGTAAGCGGCGGCACCATACGTCCAATAGACGCCTCAACAAGACCCAGGTTCTTATCAGCCCATTCCTGTTCCTTTTGATTCAGCTTTTTATAAATCCACCGACGCATGATCATATCAACATCCATCTGGTTTTCTGCAAGGATGATGTTTATCGGTCCTCCGCCTTTGTCCATGCGCAGACGCATTCCCTGTACAATGTTATCAATGATATAGGGCAGAATCTTTATGCCGACTGCTGTCGCCATAATATTACAATCCGCTATTTGTTGGATTGCCTGCGGCGTATTCCCGTTAACAGCATATACATGTTTTACGACATCATAGCGGTCTGCTTCATTTGAAACGACATGGACGCGGTATTCTCCATCCTGATTAAATTGATCGATCATCTCCTGCTTCACATCAATAAAGCAAACCTCATACCCACTCTCCGAAAATGTCTTTCCGATAAAGCCCCGTCCGATATTTCCGGCTCCATACATAACTGCTTTTTTCATCTATACCTCACTTATCGCAGAACTCCAAAGAGCCATACAGCATTCGCAACAATTTTGTTCTCATATTTATATTTCGTCAAATCATCTTGTTTTTTTGCCATCCTGATTTAATTTTTGTTTTTAATTCCTCGAAACTTTTCAACCCGCTAAGCGCATCATAGGCTGCAACGCAGGAAGCCCCGGTAGCTGCGGATAGCTGCAGACTCTCCTTTAACGTATACCCTTCCAACATTGCTGCCAGAAAAGCCGCGATACTGGTATCGCCTGCCCCTGTTCCGGACAGGACTTTCTCCGGAACATAGCTTTCTTCAAAGCCCTCTTGATTCGCCCAGTCCCCACATTTAAGTTCTATTCCGGCACTGATCTTAGAAAGTTTATCCTTACCTGCCGTTCGATAGTACATCCCAGGCGCACCGCATTTGATCAGCACCACTTTAGCCCCCAGTTCCATGCAGGTATCGGCAAGCGAGCGAATATCTGTTTCCACATCCAGAACTTCTGTAATGTCTCCACCTGCTGCCTTTTCCTGCAACATGCAAAACCGCTCATAATCCAGCATGTAACAGAGTTCCTCCGCGCTTGGCATAAAAAAATCCACATAGGGGATAACTTGTGCAAGGATTTTCTTCCAATCTGCCCGGCCTGCTTCGGAGGCGTTATCTACTGCCGCCATGTCCAAAGATGTTGCCGCACCATATTCCTGCGCCCGCTTCATGATTTTCACCAACTCGGCGCCATCATTTTGATACATTTTTTTCATTAACGGCGGATATCCGAAATGAAATAACGCTGCCTTGGAAAGCACCTCCCCGGGAATATCCTCTGCACAAAACGTGTCGTTAACACCCGGATTGTGCAGAAATATGCGGTCGATTCCGGGAATTGCAAGAATGACAGAATAGGATGTGGATTCTCCTGGCGCTACCAGCATGTCGTCTTTTGCCCTATACTCGTTTAAAATGTTCTGCACCATTTCGCCAAAAGCATCATCACCGATTTTCCCCATGAGGGATACGTCTGCCCCAAGGATTTTCATGGCGATCCCGGTATTGGCTACAGCACCACCCGTATGTACGTCAGCTTCTTTCATATTGATCAGCTTGCCCGGTTTAAGCAGCTCTTCCAACCTTTCGACTTTTTGATCTGGAAAAACCGGCGTAATGTCAAGGCAGATATGGCCGGCTACAATCGCTTTCTTACCCATTTCTGTTACCTCTCTTAATTCTTTCTATTCGACTCCCATCAGCAGATTCATAACATACATTTCAAGTCCTTCGAAATCTCTGTTCTCAACACATTTCTTCTGGAATGCATAGTCAAATTTATCTACCTTGGCCTCCAGTGCCTTGAAAATCTTCAGGCTGTTATCCAAGTGCTTGTAGCTATCCACATCTTTGGTCGTTCGCATGGCTTTTACATCTAATCCAACATACTCGCCATTTTTTCCGTATCCATTTTCCTTCAGGATTTTCACTTGATTAAAAGCTGACCTTAGATTCTCTACGCCAAATGATTTATCCTGATCGTATTTGATTCCATTCTGGTCATTCAGATGTACGGTCATTAACTTGTTAAGCGCCAACGCAAAACCAATCTCATGTGCAGGATCTAAGCCTGCCAAGACAGCATGTGCACTCTCCAGGTTGCCGCCAACACGATCCGGTTCAATGGTAGCCGCAGAGATTGCCATGACATGTCCCATCGTTCCGCAGATACTTCTATCAATTGGCTCGTTTGGTTTTGGCTCGATGCAGACGCGAACCTTGGAATCGTATTTCAGCATCTTATTGATGGCTTCAATCAGCATCTGCGTTGCCCATACCGGGGATTTGCTTTCTTCACATAAAGTTCCTTCTCTCGCCAGCCATAACACAACCAGATCCGTTCCCAGTTCCTTTGCAATATCAATCGAACGATACGCCCGCCACATTGCGTACTCTCTGTCATCAGCCGAAGTGCTCATGAATCCTCCGTCTGCAGTATGCCCATCCATCCATAACCTTGGTGCAACAAATTCGGCCTTCAGCCCCAGTTCATCTAAGGTCCTGCGAAGCTGTCTCGCTTTCTCTTTGATCTCTTCCTCTGTGTAATCATTGATGTTTGGAACCACGTCATCATCATGAAACTGAATTGCGGAAAATCCCATTTCAGCAAATTTTTTGTACTTTTCCACATCCGGAATGTCCGCTCTGACTTCCGGGCCATAGGAATCCGCTCCTGTGTGCACATTCCAAGGTCCTACTGAAAATTTAAACTCTGACATTTTTTCCCTCCTTTAAGAAATTATTTGCTATAGCTTATATTATACGGCTCAAAACTGTTTTTCTCTTTGTCTATTTTGCATTTCTTTACAGACAATTTTAACATTATGCCAAATTAATACTGGTAAAAACAGGTGCTGAGATTCATTTTCTTTTTGATGAAATTTATCCGATGATTGCCAAGAATACCCCCGCCACTTTGGCGGTGCGATGAATCGACAAGGTCTTGATTTTGCTTGTGTTAATATACTATTTTGGGTATAATAGACATATCAAACGCACATTGAAAACTGAATATTGGTGGTTGCGCCGTGGAATCCTTCGGCATGTAAAATATTCAAGGTATCATAGTGATCAATCCAGGATGCTATGACCTATGGAAAACGGTGAGACTCCGCAAGAGATACGCTCCCTGCATTAGCATAGTCAAG
>Ga0153944_1000821_pt1 | contig 13037 bp, 9 predicted proteins | sample TSNJ028MetaG_FD_104703 | JGI IMG/M metagenome (GOLD analysis project Ga0153944, IMG submission 104703) | Attine ant fungus gardens microbial communities from New Jersey, USA - TSNJ028 MetaG | ecosystem: Host-associated > Fungi > Mycelium > Unclassified | place: USA: New Jersey, Wharton State... | reverse complement strand
TTTTCTGGGGTACATTCCCGTAGGGACCATTCAAGCCACTACAATTCATATCCCCGTCATTATTGGTGCCATTCTATTGGGACCGAGCGCGGGAGCTTTCCTGGGAGGCGTTTTTGGCCTCACCAGCTTTCTTAACAACACCCTGACATATAAACTTACCTCTTTTGTCTTTACCCCCGTTTACAGCGCCCCTGGTGAGGATTTTGGCAGTCCTTGGAGTTTGGTCATTTGTTTTGTGCCCCGGATACTCATTGGCGTCGTAGCAGGATATTTATATAAAGCGCTAAAAGCTTTATTTAAAAGCCGGGAAAAGGACATTATTTCTATCTCAGTAGCCGCGGTTTTAGGTTCCCTCACCAACACCATCCTGGTTATGGCGGGAATCTACTTCTTCTTTGGGTCGGCCTTTGCTGAGGCTTCCGGAATGGCCTTCAATGAGTTACTCAGCTACATTATAACCACTGTAGTCGCTGTTAACGGCGTAGTGGAGGCTCTTGTCGCCGGTTTGATCACCGTACTTATCGTCCGGCCATTGATGGCCTTTATGAAACGAAAAAGCTAATCCAAAAATATATGTAAAGAAGGGCTGTTTGTAACAGCCCTTCTTTTTTATCTCTCACACAAAAGCTTCTTTGACAAAGCTCATTCCAAAGCCTCTGGCTTGCTCCAAGTCCTTTTTGCCAGGTACAAATTGAAAGCGAAGCCCTTCACTTATAACATTACATTTCAACCCTTTTAGCTGGGCGTTAAGCTGACCCAAAGCCTCCCCGCTCCAACCATAGGAGCCAAAAGTCGCCACTGGTTTTTTAGCGCAGTTGACGGCATCAATATGGGACAATAAAATCCATACCGGCGGAACAGCGTTGCGGTTGATGGTGGGGGATCCAATTAAAAAGCCGTCGGCCTGATTGAGGATTGCCTGTAAAGACTGCATGGGATATTCATTGATGTCGTAGAGGGGAGTATCTGCCGCAATGCCCAAGTCCGCAAACGCCTCCTGCATTCCGTTGACAATCTCCTTGGCAGCATCACCGGTATTTCCATAGGCTGAACAATAGAACACCGGCACCAGCTTCTTCTCCCGCTGAACGGGCTCACTCCATTGGCGGTACATCTCCAACGCATAGGGCAGCATTCCCTCCTTAGAAAGCACCGGGCCATGGCTTGTGCAGGCATATCGTATATTCAGATCCTTGATTTTTTCGAGCCCTTTTTGCACAAAGGGCTTAAAGGGGCCCATAATGCAATCAAAATAATACTTCAAAGCATCCTTATATTGGTCCACATACACCATACGGGTATCCAGACAAAGGGGTTCGCAGAAATGCGCTCCCAAAAAATCACAGCTAAAAAGTACCTGCTCCTCCTCCAGCCAAGTAAACATAGTATCTGGCCAATGGAGGAATGGCGCTGATATAAAACGGAGTGTCAATCCACCCAAATCCAGGGTATCCCCATCCTTGACCACCTTTTTATTGAGGCTGGAGCAGTTGGTGATTTGGTCAATGTAAATAGCCCCGGCCTGGGATACCACAACTGTGATATCCGGCTTCAAGCTGACCAAACCGGCCAGCGCGCCGGAATGGTCCGGCTCATTGTGGTTAAGGATGACATAATCAATATCCGCCATTCCCCCCGGACAGATGCTGCGGATATTGTCCTCAAAGGCGCTGCTAAACATATGGTGAGATGTCTCAATCAACGCTGTTTTCTCCCGGCCCTTCACTACATAAGCGTTATAGCTCGTTCCATACTCTGTCCGCATCACAACGTCAAATATACGCATATTGGGATTGAGAACTCCCACACTATATGTCGATTCTGTTATCTTTGTGTTCATTTTTCTTCATCCTTCCCAAATATCAAAATGATATGACTCGTACCTTTCTACGTTATATAATGCGGATCAATAGTATAAAAAAGGGGCAAACGGTAAAATAAGCTGTAGGAAATTCAATTATTCAAACTATTTAACTGCTGTTTCACATTAATATCTTTTGCGCTTCCGGTTGGCATACATCCGCCGGTACCGGTTGGTAACAACAGAACATATGATGAAAAAAAGCCAGAACAGTGCAAAGAACAAGATGCCCAGCTTAAACCAGGTGGTTTTAATTCCTTCTATAACAACGCTAAAAAGAAACAATGGTAAACTCCGCTCAACCGACTCCGCAGCATAGAGATTTACCGTTCCGATAAGCTCCCCGCTGAGGATTAGGTCCATAGTGCCCACTAATGCCCCCTCATCTACCGGCGCCTTGATGGAATCGGGCAGACGGTAGACCTTTTGCAGGGAGGTTGTATCATAATTGTTGGGGAATAACTGGTCAAAATTGTCTACAATTTTGAGCTGTAGAAAATCCTTGCCCCAGCACAGCTCTAAGGGGATCTCATATTGCAGGCTGCTCTCATTGATCAAGGGGGTGACCGAAAAATTATCAAAGGCCCAATTGTAGAGTTTTGGGGTTTCCACAAACGCCTGCCGTACGGCGTAGGTCTCCCCTTCCTCATCCTCCAGTGGCGCTCCCATCAAAATCAACAAATAGGTGTATCCATCCTTCGTGGCAGTGGAAACCAAACAAGACCCCGCCTCGTCGGTGGTCCCGGTCTTAATTCCGCGGATAGGCGCATAATAAAGCTCAGGATGCCGGGCATTGTCCTGGAGGTAGTTGGTAGTGATTAAGTAGTTGGCGGAGGGACGGAGGTTGGTGACAAAATCATACGCGTTTGTCTGTACCATATCCATAAAGCCAGGCAGCTTCATGGCGTAGGTCGTCAAAATATACAGGTCATAAGCAGTGGTATAGTGGTTGTCATTGTGCAGGCCATGGGGATTGGCAAATTGCGTTCCCGTCATTCCCAGCTCACGGGCCTTATCATTCATCATGGAAACAAAGGTGGAAATGGAGCCTCCGCCCACATGGGCAGCCAATACATCGGCGGCGTCGCTGGCCGACTGAATCAAAATAGCGTACAGCAGGTCCCGGACCGTAAATTCCTCATAATTGAGCAACCCTGCATTGGAGTAGCTATATCCCAGATTTTGAAACTCCTCCAGCATGTAAGGCTCCACAATAATTGTTTCCGTATCAATATTTCGGACATTTTCCAACACCAATACAGCCGTCATAATCTTGGTTACTGAGGCCGGAAAGACGGTTTCTTGGGCATTTTTTTCGTAGACAACTTGGCCGGTATCCAGATTTACCAGATACACTGCTTTGGCTTGAACCTCAAAGGGTACCTGGTAACTGGCCGACACTGACACCGGTACCGGTATAAAAATAGTGAACAATAAAACAATAGCAAGAAAAAGCGCCAATCTCTTCATCTGGACAATCTCCCTGTTGATGGTGTATGATATATAAAGACAAGCTTGGGCAAATTATTGTTCGCTTTCTTCAATGTATTCCCTCCCATTTTTAAACGTAGACAGACAGTATTGCTCATTATTATCAAGCGTTACCTGCCGCAACTGTCCGGCAGGTAATCCAACTCTAACTACACGGAAACTATCGCTACCTAGTATATCAGATTTTGTCTTTAAAGGCAATTTTGGGCATGTCTTTAAAAATACGGAATACCCTCCCGTGAATAATTTTTGAGCCTGACTTATTATTGACAGAATAAGGAGAATTTACCACAAAGTCTATCGCTGCATATACTAGAGCAGTTTCAGAAATGATCGGAAAAGAATGAAAAGGCGAAGTGGATTCTGAATCATGCGCTGTCAAAGCGGGTTTCCCTTTCTTTTTTAAACCTGCTTTAATGGCAGTAGTTTAATGCGGATACATATTTAACAGCCGGGGTAGTCTTACGATAATTCAATTTTGTCAGGAAATGGGGTTATTTAGAATGGTTTATGTGACTGGCGATTTGCATGGAGATAAAGAGCGGCTTCTTTCCCCAAGGATGAAAAAGCTGAAGAAAAATGACGTGCTCCTGGTCTGCGGTGATTTTGGCTTTGTTTGGGATGGCTCCAAGGAGGAAAATCGTCTGCTTAAATGGATTTCCAACCGTCCCTATAAGCTCCTGTTTGTGGAGGGAACGCACGAAAATTTCGGTTTGCTGGCCGAGTACCCTGAAGAAGAACTCTTTGAGGGCCGGGTTAGAAGGCTTGGTAAAAATCTTTACCAGATGCTCAAGGGACAGGTTTTCACCATTGAGAGGAAACGCTTTTTCGCTTTTGGTGGCGGTGATCTCAGCGGCAGCGAGGACCATGTGGAAGGCCTCAACTGGCGGGTTGGTGAACACGCTACCGACGATGAAGTGGCGGAGGCCAGAGGGAATCTGGATAAAACGAATTGGTCGGTGGACTACATCATTACCCACGACGCCACCTCTAAAGTTCGGGGCTTTCTTAATGTGGAGGATGATCAATTCACTTTGTTGGAGACCTTCCTGGATGAGGTGGGGCAAAATTGCAGTTTCAACCGCTGGTTTTTCGGTAACTACCATCTGGATAGAGTGGTCTCTCCCCTCTATACAGCTGTATTTAAATCAGTGATTGCATTGGACAAATAAATAAAGGAAAAGGCATCTTATGGCAAGGACGTATAGACAGCATGGAAATACCTATTTCGCTTATTATCTCAAAGGGGCGCTTCGGCTGGCCCTATATGTCGCTTTGGCGGTTATCGGACTTTTCTTGACCTATTATATACATTTTGCCGCCTTGGTCCTGTTGTTGCCCTTGTTTATGATCCCGAAGGAACTAGGCCATTTTGAGGCTATGAAAGCCGGGATGCTGGGGGAAAATGTCACCGATGAAATCCTCGAAGGTCTTCCCCACTATTATCATGTTCTCCGGGATGTAACCATCCGCAAGCAGAATGGCTTCAACCAATTGGACCACATCGTAGTGGGCAAAAAGGGCATCTTTGTAGTGGAAACTAAATACTATAGCGGCGCAGTCAAGGGCCGGGACAAGGATGTAAAAATCCTGCAAAAGAAACGGGTAAAGGGTTCGGTTTACTCCAGCCGCTTTCTCAATCCCGCCAAGCAGGTGACAAATCACGTGGTGGCCGTGAAACGGTATCTAAAACTCACTGAATGGAAGAATGTCCCTGTCTATGGCATCGTCTTTTTCTCCCACCCCGATGCCAGGGTCAAGGTGCGCTCCAAGGAGGTCCGTGTATTTTCCGCTCGCAAACGGGGGGCAAAAAGGCTTGTTCGCCACATCAAGTGGCGTCGCAGTGACAGGCGCCTTTCACGAAAAGAGATCAACGCGGTGGCGGATCTGCTCCGTAGGGCATAAAATATAATTATAAGCCCAGAAAAAGAAGGGCTTGATTTCGCGATACAGATATAGTATAATGGTTGAGCGTTTAAATCGGCACCATAGCCAAGGGGTAAGGCAGAGGTCTGCAAAACCTTTATCCCCAGTTCAAATCTGGGTGGTGCCTCCAGTGAAGAAAGATCAGAAAAATCCTTTAGTAAAAGGAAATTCTGATCTTTCTTTTTTTGTTCTTTCACTCTCGGAACGGTAAACCGTAAAATCTTATAGAGCTAGATAAGGTGTCCTAGTCCAACTACTGACAAATACTCATAGCCATATCACTTCGCTGACTATATTTCGTCCGTGCAAATCATGCGCAAGCTTCTTAATGATCTCATCAACATTATCTTGAGCTTGCGATATATTGATCACAATCGCAACATTTTTGATCATCAAAGCGATAGATTTGGGTAAAAATATATGATAACATGAACTTGCAAGTTGGTATTTTATACAAAAAGTCGATACATCAATATGAGGAGGATGTTTTATGATCAAAAAATGTATATCGATTTTGTTGGCACTTTCTATGTTATTGCTAGTTTTTGCCGCCTGCTCCGGAGATAGCCTTCCCGCTTCTTCTACCAATGGATCTGAAGGTTCCAATGCCGAAGGAGATGGCGACGATACTATATCCCCGGCTGACGATGGCCCCACCGTGAACATTACGGTAGCCACCTTCACCTCCGGCGACTCCAGCGGTGCTGATGACGTAGCTGCGGAGATCAGCAAAATATCCGTTGAGAAGATCAACGTTGAAATGACCTTAACCATGATCAATACCGGTTCCTGGCAAGAACAACTCAACCTGATGCTCTCCAGCGGCGAGGAGCTTGACATCTTTCCGGTTGGCCAGACCCCTGTATCCACCTACGTCAACAATGGCCAAATTATTGAACTGGATGACCTTCTGGAGCAATACGGCCAAGATATCCCTACGGTTATTGACCCCATGTTCCTCAACGCCGGACGGGTTAACGGCGCGCTCTACGGCATCACCACCAACCGTGACCTGGCCAACTATTATGGCTTTTTCATGCGCAAGGATATGGCTGATCAATACAATATTGATTATGAGAATATCTCCACTTTGGATGAGCTGGAAAAAGCCTTGACCATCATCCGCGACAGCGAGCCGGATATGTATCCCCTTACCAGCGGCGTCGGCGGCATGATGATCAACGCCTGGGGCTGGGATCCTCTGGGAGACCGGCTGGGTGTTTTACTTAACAGCGGCATTGACAACCTGGACGTTGTCAATCTCTATGAAACAGACCACTTCAAGGATTTTGTTACCCGTATGAGAAGATGGGAGCAGATGGGCCTGATTATGCCTGACAGCGCCAACAACCAGGACAGTGCTGAAGCCAACATGATGGCTGGCAAGGTATTTGGCGGCTTTGGTCACTTAAAACCTAACAGCTACCTGACCAAGCAGCGTTCATCCACCCATGAAATTGCTATCGCTACCCTGCTGCCCGCAACTACAAACAGCTCCAATGTAATTGGACATATGTGGAGCATCGCCACCAACAGTAAAAATCCTGAAAAGGCTATGCAAATGCTCAATCTGATGTACATTGATCCCGATGTTACCAACCTGCTAATCTTCGGCATTGAAGGCACACACTGGCAGTTCCTGGACGAGGAAAATGACATCATCGGCTACGTCGACGGCGTGGACACCACCAACACTAATTATACCCCTGTTTTGGGCTGGATGTGGCCCAACCAATTTGTAGGACATATCTGGGTTGGCGACGAACCGGACGTGTGGGAGGTTTTGGATACTTTTAACAAGAATTCCACCCCTTCTATGGCACTTGGGTTTGTCTTTGACAACGCCGCTGTGAAGAATGAAGTTACAGCCTGTACCGCTGTCGTGGATAAATATTACAACTCCCTGATGTGCGGCTCCATTGATCCCGAAACCGCCTTGCCACAATTCAACCAAGAACTGAAGGACGCCGGCATAGACAATATCGTTGCCGAAAAGCAGAGGCAATTGGATGAGTGGAACGCCAACAACAGTTAGGCGGTGAAATGGGTGAAAAGGTCGCATAAAATTAAGCGCTTTATTCCTTTCTATTTGATGATGATCCCTAGCCTGCTATATCTCTTTATCAATAACTATATTCCCATGGCGGGTTTAATCATCGCCTTTAAAAGCGTCAATTACAGGGTAGGCATTATAAATAGCCCGTGGGTAGGATTTAAAAACTTCGAATTCCTCTTTAAAACCAAGGACGCTTGGACTATTACAAGAAACACCATTGCCTACAACGCAGCTTTCATTATCTTGGGGACGGTTATCGCCATTGCGGTGGCTATTCTCCTCAACGAGATCACGAAAAGGATTGTCAAGAACGTCTATCAGACAGTTATCTTACTTCCCTACCTGATCTCTATCATCGTAGTCAGTTATATTGTCCTAGCTTTTCTGAGCTATGATACAGGATATATAAACAACCAGTTATTTTCTGCTTTTGGCAAGGATCCCATCTCCTGGTACAATGAACCCGATTATTGGCCGTTTATCTTGATTTTTGTGTATATATGGAAGCATTTTGGCTATAGCTGCATCATCTATTATGCAACGGTGGTGGGCTTTGATAAAGGATACTATGAAGCGGCTGTCATTGATGGGGCCAATCGCTGGCAGACTATTACCAAGGTGACGCTGCCCATGCTGACCCCCACCATTGTCACCTTGACCCTAATGAATATTGGCCGTATCTTCTACTCCGATTTCGGTCTCTTTTATCAGGTTCCTCTCAATTCAGGCCCGCTGCAAAATGTTACCCAAACCATCGACACCTACGTATACCGCGGACTAATCCAGCTCAACGATGTGGGTATGTCCTCGGCGGCAGGTTTTTATCAGTCCGTGGTGGGCTTTGTCCTGGTATTATTGGCGAATATGATCGTCAGTAAAATCAGCAAAGACAACGCGTTATTTTAGGGAGGAGACGCCTATGTTTAGACACAATAAGGGCTTTCAGGTAGCGGCGAACATCATTATGATCCTCCTGAGCCTCATCTGTATCCTTCCATTTGTACTGCTGATTTCAGCCTCGCTGACAGAGGAGAGCACCTTGCTTCGCTACGGCTACTCATTCTGGCCCGCCCAAGTAAACCTGGACGCCTACCGCTTTCTGCTGCGGGACAGCTCCACCATCACCCGCGGCTATTTGATCACCATCTTTGTCACAGTAGTGGGTACACTTTCCAACATGGTTTTGACCGTTTTATTGGCCTATCCTTTGTCGCGCCCGGACTTGCCCGGTAGGAACGCCTTTTCCTTTATCGTGTTCTTCACCATGCTGTTTAACGGCGGATTAGTGCCATCCTATATCATGTGGACCCAGTACTTCAATATCAAAAACACCATATGGGCGCTGATCGTTCCCTATTTGATGTTGAATGCCTTTTATGTAATCATGATGCGAACCTATTTCACCACCAACATCCCCAATGAAATCATAGAGGCTGCCCGCATTGACAGTGCCGGTGAGCTAAGGATCTTGGTCACTGTGGTTTTGCCCATGTCCCTCCCCATGATTGCTACTTTGGGATTAATGGTGGGACTGCTCTATTGGAACAATTGGACCAACGGCTTATACTTTCTGACGGATACAAAGCTTTTCAGTATCCAAAATATACTCAACCGAATGTTGCGGGACGCCCAGTTTATCGCCAGCGGCATGGCGGGTGAGCAGGCGGCTGAGTTGGCCGCCAGTCTTCCGACCACAGGAATAAGAATGGCTGTAGCCGTATTGGGGGCACTGCCTATCATGATCATCTATCCCTTCTTTCAAAAGTATTTTGTAAAAGGCATCACCATTGGCGCTGTCAAGGGATAAATGGATTTCCCGCTATTCATAAGCAGGCGCTGTCTATGGCAGCGCCTGCTTTTAGCATGGTACTATTTGCAGAAAGTTGCATTATTGCCGTCGTTGAGGTAAGATTTTTGTATACACTTTGTGGATGGAGAGGTTTTATCATATGAAAAGGGACTCCGGCCATCCTATGCCGTCACTGAAAAAAATGCTCCGCAACACCTCCATGATTACCTTAGTGGTATTGGTATTCTTTATCCTGTTTTACAACTTCTATTCCGTGTGGATCTTTCAGCAGCAGATTGACGAATCCAACAGGCGCACCATCACCATTTATGCCAACGGCATCGAAAGCCTGCTCAAGAACACCGACGCTTACATGCTTAACATCATGGCGAACAGCCCTGAATTTAAAATGATGGCGGAAAAGGACAGCGATATCAATGTGTTTTCCTGGAGCTACACCTTGCTGGACAATATGAAAAAGCAACTGCTGGTCAACAGCGACATTAAAGGATTCTTTTTGTACAGTGAGGCAAACAGCCAGCTGTTGTCCGCTATCCGCAGCGATGTGGACATCAATCAGAGAAGCAACCTGGAAGGCTATATGAATTCAATTCTTCACCACATGGAGGAGCTGCTTTCTATCCGCTGGACGCCCATACAGGTGGATCAAAAGTATTACCTGCTGCACATTATGGGATTCAACAAGGTTTATATCGGTACCTTGATTGATTTTGACGATATCACCATCAATATGGAGGAGCTGGGTTCGGAAGATGACTACACTGTTGTTTATTATGCGGACGGCATGGCCCTCTCCCAAATAAATTGGATTGAACAAGCCGATATTAATATGTCGGACTATACAAAAGGGTCAAAGTCCGGGGCAAGCGGGAAATATTGGACGTATACAAGGGATTTGGCGGCGGCGGATGCAGGGATTGCGGCCTTCATTGAGAGAAGGAATTTTCTCCAGGGTTTGTCTGTATTCCAGCTGTTCATTTTTTATCTGTCGGTGCTGACCATCTTATTGATCCCCTCCTATTATCTCAAGATGCGAAAAGCCATTCTCCGCCCTCTGGACAGCATCACCGGTACTATCCGCAGGGTTGGGGAAGGTCATTATGAGCCTATTCCTTCTCAGAAATACCGTTATGAGGAATTTGTTCAAATGGGCCAGACCTTTAACAACATGATGGAGCAGATACGGCATTTGAAAATTGAATCCTATGAACGCCAACTGGAGAAACAACACGCACAGCTGCAGTACCTACAGCTTCAAATCCAGCCTCATTTCTTTTTAAACTGCCTCAAGAGCATCTACGCCATGGCTGAAAATGGTGAAACACAGGAGGTGCAGGAAATGATCCTGGGCCTGTCTGAATATTTCCGCTATATCTTTAGGGATAATCAAAAAACCATTCCCGTCAAGGATGAGTTGAGCCACGTGCGCGATTATATATTGCTGCAAAAGCTCAATAAGAGCATTCAGCCTGTCTGCAATATTGATGTGGATCCTCGGGTGCTGGCGTATGAAATTCCGCCCCTCTCCATCCAGACCTTTGTGGAGAACGCCGTCTACCACGGCGCTATACCGGATATCTTGCTGAAAATTCATATCACTTTAACCCTGCTGGAGGGTGAGAACGGGAACTTCCTAGACATCACCGTATCGGACAATGGTACAGGGTTTCCCCCGGAAGTATTGGAGGATATCAATAAGCCCGGAAGCCAGGTGTACAGGGACGATCATGTGGGGATACACAATGTGCGTTTGCGGATCAAAAACATATATGGATCAGATGCGGAGTTGTTTTTTTATAACAGCGGCAAAGGTGCTGTATCCGAAATCATACTCCCGGTAAAGGTGGAATAAATGTGAACGTCATTATTATAGATGATCAAAAGGATGTTGTTCGCGGCATTGTTAATGGCATCAATTGGAAACGGATGCAAATAGACCACGTCTTTACCGCTCACAGCCTCCCTGAGGCCCGCCAGGTTTTTGTGCAAAACCATATTGATCTGATGCTCTGCGACATCGAGATGCCCATGGGCAGCGGACTGGAGGTGCTGCGCTGGGTTAGGGAGTGTGGATATCAAGCCCAATGCATCTTCCTCACCTCCCATGCCAACTTTGAGTATGCCCGCTCCGCGATAACGCTAGGCAGCTTTGATTACATTCTACAACCTGCCAAATACGACGAATTGGCAAACGCCATTCAGCGGGCCATCCAAAAGATCCACAACGAAAAGCTTAAAGGGGAATTGAGCGATTACGGCAGTTATTGGCGTGAAAACCAGGAGATGCTGTTGGATACCACATTAAAACAGATTCTTACGGACCGTTGGGAATCCGTATGGTCTCGACGGATCGACTTTAGCCAGATCCGGGCGGGGATGACCCCTGACACGGTTCTGTTTCCTGTACTCATCTCCATCTTGAGGCAGCAAACCCCATTGGATTATTGGGACAGCGCGTCCCTGGCATATGCCATGGAAAATATGCTGCGGGAGGTGTTGGGCCGTGACTGTGAGGTTCTTCACACAGGGGAGGGAGAATATACGGCAGTGGTGTTCCCCTTGGCGGAGGATGAAGATGACCAAACTTTCCAAGCCTACTTGATGGAGTTCCGAAATGCCTGTGAGCACTATCTTCACTGTGTTGCCGCTTGCTATATGGGTAATTTTACACCTCTATCCCATCTGCACGACAGCTACCTTCAGCTTCAAGTTTCCGCCAAGGATAATGTTGCCCGCTATGGAAAGGTTTTTCCTCCTACTGGTTCAAAGAACGGCGGATTTGACCAGCATCCTTTGGAGCGCCCCAAGGTTTGGATGGATTATTATAAGCGGCACTGGTACACTCAAGCAGATATAGAGATGGAGGAATACCTGATGAAATTGGTAGAGGATCAGCAAATCACCGCTGAACTTCTCCACGGGTTCCATCAGGACTTTTTAAAGGTATTCTATGCTGAGGCCGATACACTGGGCATCGACGCCCAAAACCTTTTCAGCCGTGAAGAATACAGCCGTTACGCCAACGCCCCCAATTCTGTGGAGGATATGCTGCATCTGATTCATCACGCCACCACTATTTTGGTCAATGCCAGCTCCAGTGAAAATAAGGACAATGAAAACATGCACGCCAAGATTATTAAATATATTGAGGAGCATTTAGACCGCGAAATTTCCCGCAACGAATTGGCTCAACTAGTTAACATCAGTCCGGAACACCTCTCCCGCCAGTTCAAAAAAGAAATGGGGCTGTCCCTATCGGACTATATTATTCAGGAGAAAATGAATATGGCCCGGTATCTTCTTCGGGAAAGCAATCTGTCGGTGAGCGTTATCGCCTCTAAGGTGGGGTATACCAGCTTTTCCCACTTTTCACAGCTCTTCAAACGTGTCATTGGCACCACCCCTATGGAATACCGGAAAACAGTTCGGCAATCATAATTATCTATTGAAAGGAAAGAAACATGTGAAAGCTTTGATTCTATCGGATATTCACAGTAATATCTATGCTTTGGAGGCCATCTGGGCGAAGGAAAATGACAGCGATCTCATTTTTTGCGCCGGAGATTTGGTGGATTACGGCCCTTTTCCCGCTCAGGTGATTGAGTGGATTCGTTCACATAATACTATCGTAGTCCAAGGCAACCACGACAAGCGGGTGGCTGAATTTTACCGCAATGGCGGGTTGGACCAAGTGGACCCCAATGATACACTCTGGGCCCACCACAATGCCCGAAGACTGGATGAAGATAGCATTGCCTATCTAGAAGGCCTGCCTCTATTACATGCCTTTGAGATGGATGGCATCGCTTACACCATGAGTCATCAGTATGACCATGCCTACGGTACCATCGAATCCATCGTTCAATTTGATAAATACTGGAGAATTGTGGAAA
>Ga0153944_1000820_pt1 | contig 13056 bp, 11 predicted proteins | sample TSNJ028MetaG_FD_104703 | JGI IMG/M metagenome (GOLD analysis project Ga0153944, IMG submission 104703) | Attine ant fungus gardens microbial communities from New Jersey, USA - TSNJ028 MetaG | ecosystem: Host-associated > Fungi > Mycelium > Unclassified | place: USA: New Jersey, Wharton State... | reverse complement strand
CTTTTCAATTTTACGTCCAACCATAAGCTCAGCTATTTCAATTTCATTAGTTTCAGAAATCGTCCGGCGGGCTACACACTCTCCATCCCTAAGCACAGTCATACTGTCCGCCGTATCCATTACCTCTCTTAACCTGTGGGTTATAAAGATAATAGCTATCCCCTTAGAGGAAATCATACGCATAACCTCAAGCAGGCGTTCCGCTTCACTCTCGGTAAGCACTGCCGTAGGCTCGTCAAACACTAAAAGCTTTACACCTGTCTTATCAATTTCCCGGGCAATTTCTACAAATTGCATATACCCTACAGGAAGAGTTCCCAATCTAGTATTTTCATCAATGTCCATGCCGATAGTATTCAAAGCTTGACGGGCATCCTGAGCCATTTTCTTGCGGTCAAGCTTTTCAAGGTCTTTTCCGAATACCAGACTTGCGATTGTGGGAGTAGTTATCTCCCTTCCAATTTTTATATTTTCAGTCACTGTAAAACCCGGAATCAGCATAAATTCCTGATGCACCATGCCAATTCCGGCCTCCATAGCCTGCTGTGGCGACATGATTTTTACTTCCTCGCCGTTTATTAAAACCGTCCCTTCATAGCCTCCGGTAGAGTGTATCATTGACATGCCGAATAAAATATTCATCAGCGTAGATTTTCCGGCTCCGTTTTCTCCCATCAGCGCATGGATCTCTCCCGGCTTTACAGAAATCGAAACATCATATAATACCTGGTTGCTGCCGTAATTTTTAGTTATATGCTGCATCTGCAGGACATATTCATCGTCCAAAAGTATCACCTCTCCAAAAAATATAAGGCTGCTGCAAACAAAGCATAATTGCAGCAGCCCTATATTTGTTATTAAAACAGTTTAGAAATTATAGAAGTCGCACAGCAGCATATAGAAATTATCAAGCAAGCCTTGCTCATCTTCATAATTAGAAATTTCAATAGTACCATCATAAGATTTTACCACATTTGCTACGACACTTTTGAATACGGCGTCGTCATGAGCTCCGCTGGTACGTCCTTCACAGAACTCTATGGCATAATCCACGCCTGCTTCTACCATGACCATATTGACCGGCACAGGCCAAGTAGACATACGGCCAGCATTGCCACCTTCGGCAACCTTTTCAGTAATCTGGTCAAGCATGTATTGAACGTCGCCTTCGTGTCCGCTGACCTCAATATTTAAAGCCGCCGGATAGCCATGGTATGGAGAGGGACAGCATTGCTGAGGGAATACTGCTCCCTGTTCAAGTATGGCGCGGATCAAAGGCTCCTGCATAGAGCAGTTTGTAGAAAAGAAGGCGGTATCCTTACCATAGGTAGCTACCTGGCGCGGCACGTCTTCCAGTATGAATTGCTGAGCGCCTGCCACTCCGGAATCACCTGTGGGGTCGGGAGCCATAACGTCAACGTATTGGATGCCCAGCTCTTCGCACTTGGTCATCATCTTTTCGCGGCGGGCAGCGATGGTAGCATAGCTTAAGTGGCGCGCGAAAGAATAGTGGATGAGAGTGGTAGCTCCCTGATCAGCAGCCTGTTGAGGAATCGTATCGCCCATTCCGAGCTCGTCGACCAGCATCAGAACATCAGCCTTGCTGGCCATCGTAGCAGGGTCTTCAGCTACAACACCGCATACAAACAACATATCCGGACGGGTCTCACGCACTCTGTCTATAGCGGCGGCGGCACCGGGAACAGCCTGCACGAAAACTATAGCCTTAACATCAGGGTCGCTGGCAAGAGCCACAACCTGTGAAATAGTCGTCTCTGTCTCAGTAGAGAAGTTATCCGGATATGTAGCGGTAACGATTTTATCGGCGCCATGCTTAGCTATCATTTGCTGAGCTGTCTGAAATTCTTCCTCGCCTTGCGAAACCGTACCGGTCATAATACCGATCTTGTAATTGCCGGCAGCTGGTTCAGCCTCTTCTGTGTCTTCTGCCGCTGGCTCTCCGCCGCTTTCATCTGTGGCCTCAGCTTCGGTTGCAGGCGCCGCGGAAGCGGCGCTTCCGGAATCGCTTCCCCTGCAGGCCGCAAAGGACACAAGCATAAGCGCAGCCAATAATAAACTTAATGCTCTTTTTTTCATTCTTAACCTCCTAATTTTTTAAATGATATAATAGTCATTACGACGAATGGAATTATATACCAAAGACTATATTATGTCAATTTTATTACAAAATGCCATTGATCTCTGCCGGTTATCAGTTATCTTGCCGATTATCTTTCGATATCCGACCCCCGAATTTAAATTGTATCGAAAAACCAATCAATATAGCTGATAGCCGAGCCCATTGCTGAAGCATCCGCCTTATGCTTGCATGGAAGCAGATAATCTTTAGATCTTTCGCCGAAAGGGTTTCGCTCGTCTACAAGCGCACATAGTTTATCCATATACGCTCCAATAAACGCACCCACATAGCCGCCTATTATAATCGGAAGGTTAAACAGCATACGGACATTGTGGATGGCAAGAGACAAATCCTCAAGATATGCGTTCCACATTTCATAAGCTTTTTTGTCTCCGCCCTCAAGCAGAATGAAAAAACGCTCTAGGCTGCCGCCTGTATAGTCCGAAAGATTAGTAGCTCTGCAAACAGTATCGAAGCAGCCGTATTTGCCGCAATAACACTGCTTGCCGCCTTTTGTGACCGCAACCATGTGGCCAACTTCTCCACTTTTGCAGCTGTCACAGGAATAAATCTCGTTATTAATGATAACCGCACCGCCGATATTATTGCTAAGGTTTATGTAAAAAGCGTCCAATATATTCTCATCACCCCACACCTCGGCAAATCCTCCCACTTCAGAATCATGAAACAAGCGGTTCTTGTATGGTATGTACTTAGCTATTTGCTTCCTTGTCGCTCCCGTAAAATTATGCGTCAGATCGTATGTAACTTCTTCGCCGTCTTTCGACACAAATCCTTTCACTGCAATTCCAACACCTAGAAGATTTTCCGCGTCAACACCGCTGCGTTTTCTGACAACCTCTACAAGATCGCCGAGCTGCCTCAAATACTTGTCGTCGGATAAATCAAAATTGACATTTTGCTTTTCCATTTCAACAACCGCACCTGACAAATCCACACCGACAACCGTGATGTGGCTGGCATCAAGAAACACGCCGATGGCAATACGGGCGTTCTTTATAAAGGTATAAGCTGTAGCGCTGCGCCCGCCAGTACTTTGAATTTTTTGTGATTTATCAACAAGGGCGAGCTCGGTAAGATATTGCAGATTCTGTGTTACAGTCGGCAGACTGAGCTTCAGACCGATAACTATATCCTGTTTGGAAACAGAATCCAAAGCCTTTATATAATCATATATACGTCGGCTTTTTCTTAAATTTACGGGAACTTTCTCAGTTTTCATTAATTTAACCTCATCGTTTTCGGTCATTCACTCTTCATACTAAAGCTCAAGAATGTGCATGACTAGTATTTCAGTTTATTTTACCATAATTTGTTAATAATTCAAGCACTGGTACCTCATATACAAAAACTACAAATAAATCAATTGATATTTGTAAGATATTGATATTCATACCCATTTTATACTGCATCGCTGAGGACTAACGAAAAAAAAGAAAAGCATGCGTAACTCTTCCAAATCGGGTAATACTATAAAAAACATTTATCGACAGAGGTGAGCTCTTTATGGATATCAATTGTACAAATTACTGCATTCATCAAAAGGACGGGAAATGCACCTTGAGCAGGCTGCCGGACTTAACGCAGTCCGCATACAGAAACGCTTCCGATTGTCCTTACTGTGAATAAGTGTGAATAAAATATCATGGAATAAAATAGGCTGCAGCAAATTGACTTATAGTTAATTTACTGGTAGACTCTATAAAATAATTAACAAGTATCTTTGTTAATTCTTTATTTTATAAGTAATGTTCCACTATTCGTCTATTTTAGAAGGAGGTGATTATTTGGCGGCGGAAGCAATCAGCAAGATAAAGCAGGCGGAAGAAAGAGGAGCCGAGCTTGTCAAAAGCTCACAAGAGAAAGCAAAACAGCTCCTAAAATCAGCTCAAAAAGAAGGAGGCGATAAAAGAGACAAAATCCTTGACGATGCAAGGCAAAAGCGTGATGAACTAATAACTAAAGCCCGGGAATCGGCTGAAAATGAATGTATCCCAATCAGGGAAGCCCGGCAGATTGAAATAAACAAGATTTCAAACCCCGACAGCAGGTTACTTGACGAGGTTGTGAATAAAGTCGTTGAAAGGATTGTGAAACCTTAATGGCAGTCGTTAAAATGAACCGATTTACGCTCATGACCTTCCATACATACAGGGAGGGACTGCTGAAGGAGCTTCAAAGATTCGAGAATATCCAATTCAATAGCCTTCAAAACAGCGAAGAAGAATTGGAATATCTGAACAAGGTCTCCTTTGGCGATAAAGTTTCCGAGCTTGAGAGTGAATCGGCCAAAATCAAGTTTGCTCTGGAAAAGATCAAGCCATACGAGCAAAAACCTTCCGGAATGCAAGCCTTCACAGCCCCTCCTCCTTCCTTGTCTTACGAAGAGTTTGACGCCTATACAGATCACTATGATTATAAAAGCGTCTATGAATCCATTAAGGACGCGGATGGGAAGCTAAGAGCCTGTAAATCCGAAAAAGACCGTTTGAAAGGGGAAAACCAAAACCTCAATAATTGGGTTAAGCTGGACGTATCCCTGAAAGAGGTCGAGGATCTTAAATCAATACGTTACTTAATAGGAACCATCAGCAAGGCTTCCGCCGACAGCTTTCGGGAAGCCATGGAAAATGCTTATCCACAGGTGTACATAGAATATTTCGGAGCTGCGCAGGATGAGGTTACTGGGCTTTTATTGGCCCCTGCCGATGATTATGAAAGCGTGTCCAGCCTGGCGAAAAATTCCGGATTTACCAGAGTTCCAATCAACCTGCCCCAAAAGCCGTCGGATATTATAGCGGAGAACAATGCCCGAATCGCTCAAATTGAGCTGGCCGAAACAAGTCTTGCCGAAAGCTTCCAGCAATACGGTTCCGAATATAATTCTCTGATGATAGCAAATGATTATTTTCAGGCGGCCCTTATACGTGCTCAAGCTTGTGAAAATTTTTTGAAATCCGACACTGTTTTGGTCATAGAAGGCTGGTTCCCCCAGGAGCTTTCCTTAAGACTGACAGAAATCCTGAATGGAGTCTGCGGCAAGGACTATTATATAGAAGAAACTGCTGTAGAAAAGGACAGTACAGACGTACCAATTAAACTCAAAAACAATAAATTCGTGGCGGCGTTTGAGAACATCACTAGCATGTATTCCCTGCCAAAATACAGCGAGCTTGACCCTACCCCTGTACTGACGCCTTTCTATTGGGCGTTTTTCGGACTAATGGTAGGAGATACGGGCTACGGGCTTATACTGTGGCTGGCTACCTTTATTGTTTTAAAGTTCTTCAGCTTAAAAGCGGGCACAAGAAAATTCATGCAATTTTTTCATTATTTAAGTTATGCCGTAATAATTGCCGGTTTCCTTTACGGAAGCATATTTGGCTTTACTTTCTTCGCTCCTATTAAAACAGAGACAGGCTCTAAGGCCATATTGGACACAAATGTGGATATCGCCCTTATGATAGTTCTGTCTATAATCGTAGGAATAGGGCAGATCGTATTCGGCCTATTAGTTAAAGGCTACGCGCTGCTTAAGGACGGAAAAGTGTTCGCCGCCATCTTTGATTCACTTTGCTGGATCACAACCTTGTTTGGCGCTATAGGCTGGATCCTTGGGGGCTTTGGCATCGCCTCCGCCGACCTTGGCAATATTTCAAAATGGACCTTTTTTATATCTGTCATTGGTCTCGCCCTTACCCAAGGACGTGAAAGCCCCTCCTTAGGAGGAAAAATAGGCAACGGGCTTTACTCGGTTTACGGCCTTACCAGCTACGTAGGCGACATCGTTTCCTATACTCGCCTGGTGGCTCTTGCTCTCTCAGGCGCGTATATCGCCTTTGCCTTCAATAAGATGGCCGAGCTTTTGCCGGAAGGCATTTTACGGATAGTCGCGGGCGGCTTAATAATAGTCGTAGGCCAAACCATTAATTTTGGCCTCTCTTTGCTGAGCGCGTATGTTCATGACTGCCGCTTGCAATACGTAGAATACTTCTCAAAATTTTATGATGGCGGCGGTAAGCCCTTCAACCCATTCCAATTAATGAACAAGCATGTTCATATAAAAAACAGTAAGGAATGAATACTAAACAATAATTAACAGGAGGTAATACATTTATGGAAGCACTAGGTAATTTCTTAAGTCAGTATGGCGGTAATCTTTTTGCGGCTGCAGGCGCGGCCATAGCGGTTTTCGCCGCGGGCATCGGCTCCTCTCGGGGCTGCGGACTGGTTGGTAAGACTGCTGCCGGCATCATAACGGAAGAACCCGAAAAATTCGGCCAAGCTCTGATTCTCCAGCTTCTGCCCGGTACACAAGGTCTCTACGGATTCATAATCGGCTTCCTTATTGCCCTTAATATCGGCAGTGATTTGACTTTGGCCAATGGTATTTATCTTCTTTTCGCAGGTCTTCCAGTTGCGCTGTGCGGATACCGTTCAGCTATATATCAAGGCGAGGTTGCCGCGGCCGGTTTGCAGATACTTGCTAAAAACCCCGGCGAAACCACAAAGGGCATCATATTCGCCGCTATAGTTGAAACATACGCTATCCTTGGTTTCGTTGCCTCCATCATCATGCTGTTTGTTACCTATCCAGCATAAGGCGGAGAAAGTTGGCTGCCTTGGCTGCCGCTTAGCTGACCAGCGAAATGAAGGAGAGTGATGAAATGTCCAATTTAAATAACCTCATTGACAAAATAATATCGGATAACAGGGAAAAGGCTGCCTCAATAGAGGATGAAGCCGCTTTGCAGGCTAAAAAGATCGTAACCGACCTGGTAGACGCCGCGAATAAGGAAAGGGAAGCCATCGTCAATTCGGGAGCTGCCGAAGCCGAGAAGGAAAAAGAGCTTATCATTACCAAAAACAATATTGATTTGCGTGATAAAAAGCTGGCTGCCAAGCAGGCCATTATTGAAAATGTATTCTCCATGGCTGTCGATAGGTTGAACAATATGGATCAGGGTAGTTACGAAGCATTTCTTACTGCGTATCTGAAGCAAATCCCTTTAAACGGAGATGAAACCCTGATTGTACCCAAGCGTTATGAAAAGCTTGATATAGCGGCTATAAACGCAAGCCTGTCTCAAAAAGGCAAAGCAATAAGCCTGACTCTCGAAAAGAACAGCCGGAATATATCCGGCGGCTTCATCCTTTTACAAAAGGGCTTAGAAAACAACAATACATACGAGGCGTTGGTGGATTACTATCGTGACGAGCTGGAAAAAATAGTCTCCGAGAGCCTGTTTTAAGGAGGAGGATCGGAAAATGCAGGACACAAATTATGCCGAGGCCATTGGCTATCTGCGGGTGCTGGAAAAAAGGATTTTAACCAAAGCCCAGATAGAGAGGGTCGTCGACGCCTCCGATTTTCAGGAGGCCATAAAACTACTCAGCCAAAACAGCTCCTATGATTTTTCCTCCCTTAAGAGAAGCCTGGACTATGAGCCCGTACTTAACGCCCATTTGAAGGAGACTTATGATCTGCTCTACAAAATTTCTCCCATTTCAGAGCTGGTGGATGTGCTTGCTGCAAAGTATGACTATCATAATGTAAAGGTATTGCTGAAGGCGAAGCACCTTAACAAGGATATGGATTACCTTTTATCGGATGTAAGCCGCATTTCTACCGACACGGTTAAAAAAGCCGTCATGCTTAACGAGGAAAAGGAAATACCTGAGCATATCATAGCTGCCGTAAAGGCAGGGGAGCAAGCCTTCGAAGCCTCAAATGACCCTCAGATGCTCGACATAGCGGTGGATAAGGAAATGTTCGCGCATATGCTGCGCCTTTCCAATGAAATAGGCAGTGAATATATCAGTGATTACACAGGCAGCCTTATAGACTTTTACAACCTTAAGACTCTGATTCGGGTGAAGGAAATGCAGAAGGGTCTGCGGTTCCTGCGGGATGTGCTTGTGCCGGGCGGTCTTACTGACGTATCCCTATTCATAGAAAACTATGATAAGAGCTTTGATACTATAGCCGGCAATGTATTTTACAAGTATTTTGGCGACATGGTGAAAAAGTCCCTTGAGATATACGAAAGGACTCATAATTTTTCCGCGTTGGAAAAAATGACTGATAACTATATCATGGAGCTTGCGAAAAAATCCAAATACATTGCCTTTGGCCCCGAGCCTGTTTTTGCTTATATCCTGTCCAAAGAAAACGAGATGCGGCAAGTCAGGATACTGCTTACCTGTAAGTCAAACGCAATTGATTCGGCCGTATTGAGAGAAAGGCTGCGTGATAACTATGCCTGATATGACAACTGAACGGCCTAAAAATATAAACACTAAAAAAATTGGCGTGGTGGGCGATAAAGATTCCATACTCTGCTTCAAGGCCTTTGGCCTGGACGTTTATCCAGTATCGGAATCGGACCCTGAGGAAACCAGGAAAACGGTTGATTATCTGGCTCGGAACAATTACGGAATCATATTTATAACAGAGCAAATCGCGCAAACCATCAGCGATACCCTTGACAGGTACAATAACCAGATTTTCCCTGCTATAATTCCTATCCCCGGCAGCCAGGGAACCCTTAACATAGGCCGGAGCAGAATAAGCAAAAATGTGGAAAAGGCCGTAGGTATCAATATTTTGGATGAAGGAAGGTAAAGGGCTTGGCGCGCTTGGCGCGCCCCGATATTATTTTAGATGAAGGAAGGTAATAGTTTGGCGGTCGGAAGAGTAATAAAGGTATCCGGGCCCTTGGTCATTGCCGATGGTATGGAGCACGCCAAGATATATGACGTGGTCCGGGTTTCAGATAAAGAGCTTATTGGTGAAATTATTGAAATGAGAGGCGATCGGGCCTCTATACAGGTATACGAGGAAACCTCCATGCTAGGACCGGGAGAGCCTGTACATACCACAGGCGAGCCCTTGAGCGTGGAGCTGGGCCCCGGCCTTATAGAAGCCATGTTCGACGGAATCCAGCGCCCGTTGGATGTTATCAGGGAGAAGGTCGGCGATTTCATCGAAAGAGGTGTAAACGTCCCTTCACTTTCACGGGATAAGAAATGGCGCTTTGTACCTAAAGCCACCCCCGGAACCCAGGTATCGCCCGGAGATATAATAGGTACGGTACAAGAAACCGTGCTGGTCGAACAAAGAATAATGATTCCAAACGGTATCGAAGGACAGCTTGTTTCTATTGTCAGCGAAGGGGATTATACCGTGACGGAAGTTGTCGCCGTTGTCCGCACTCCAAAGGGTGACAAGGAAATAACAATGATGCAAAAATGGCCGGTGCGTATCCAGCGGCCTTTTAAAGAAAAGCTGAATCCTGACGCCCCAATGGTTACAGGCCAGAGGATAGTAGACACCTTCTTCCCTGTTACAAAAGGCGGCACGGCTTGCGTTCCCGGTCCTTTCGGAAGCGGCAAGACGGTAATACAGCATCAGCTTGCAAAGTGGTCGGACGTGGAAATCGTCGTATATGTTGGCTGCGGTGAGCGCGGCAATGAAATGACGGACGTTTTGAACGAGTTCCCGGAGCTTATGGACCCTCGCACAGGCGAGCCCCTTATGAAAAGAACGGTACTCATAGCCAACACCTCAAATATGCCTGTTGCCGCCCGTGAAGCTTCCATTTATACGGGTATAACCATTGCTGAATATTTCCGCGACATGGGCTATTCCGTAGCCATGATGGCGGACTCTACCTCCCGCTGGGCAGAGGCCTTGCGTGAAATGTCCAGCCGTTTGGAAGAAATGCCCGGCGAGGAAGGTTATCCTGCTTATCTGGGCTCCCGGCTTGCCGTATTTTATGAAAGAGCAGGAAAAGTTATCTGCAACGGCTCCGACGGAAGGATGGGCACGCTGACCGCTATCGGCGCCGTATCCCCTCCCGGCGGCGACTTGTCCGAGCCTGTCACGCAGGCTACCCTGCGTATTGTTAAGGTATTCTGGAGCCTTGACGCTGACTTGGCTTACAGAAGGCACTTCCCGGCTATTAACTGGCTTAATTCCTACAGTCTTTACCTTGACAGGGTAACAGGTTGGGTAGATAAAAACGTAGAACCCGGCTGGGGCGCGCTGAGAGCAAAGGCAATGGAGCTTTTGCAGGAAGAATCGGAGCTTAATGAAATAGTACGTTTGGTAGGTTATGACTCTCTTTCAGAAAGAGAACAGCTTAAGCTGGAAACCGCCAAGTCGGTCAGAGAAGATTTTCTTCAGCAGAACTCCTTCCACGAGCTGGACAGCTATACTTCGTTGAAAAAGCAATATCTTATTTTACAGACTGTCATGTTCTTCGGCGACGAAGCGACAAGAGCTTTAAATGAAGGCGTATACCTTAAAAAGATACTGGCTCTACCTGTTCGGGAAAAAATCGCCAGGGCTAAGTTTACTCCTGAAGATAAGATGAAGGATATTGCAGCATTGACAGATGAATTGACTAAAAGCATAGACGAGCTTATAAGCAAGGAGGTGATGACGAATGCTTAAGGAATACAAGACCGTTTCCGAGGTCGTAGGGCCGCTAATGGTAGTTGAGAACGTATCCGGCGTAAAATACGACGAGATGGTTGAGATAGAGGGCAAGGACGGTACTCTGCGCCGGGGAAAGGTTCTGGAAATAAACGGCAGCAGGGCTGTAGTACAGCTTTATGAAAGCTCTCAGGGTATCAACCTTAAGGAAAGCAAGGTCAAATTTCTTGCCAGACCCCTTGAGCTGGGCGTATCTACAGATATGCTTGGCCGCGTGTTTGACGGCATGGGCCGCGTAAAGGACGGCGGGCCTAACATCATCCCCGATAAAAGAACGGACATAAACGGCATACCCATAAACCCGGTGGCCAGAGACTACCCCTCCGAATTTATCCAGACCGGCGTCTCCGCCATAGACGGGCTCAACACTCTGGTCCGCGGGCAAAAGCTTCCTGTTTTCTCAGCCTCCGGGCTTCCCCATGCGGAGCTGGCGGCTCAGATAGCCCGGCAGGCCAAGGTTTTGAATACCAGCACAAATTTCTGCGTCGTTTTTGCCGCCGTAGGTATTACATTTGAGGAAGCTCAGTTTTTTATTGATGATTTCACTAAAACAGGAGCTATCCACAGAGCGGTTCTGTTTATAAATTTGGCCAACGACCCGGCTGTAGAACGTATATCCACGCCGCGTATGGCCTTGACCGCCGCCGAATATCTGGCTTATGAAAAAGACATGCACGTATTGGTCATCATAACGGATATTACCAACTACTGCGAATCCCTCCGGGAGATTTCCGCAGCCCGTAAGGAAGTACCCGGACGACGCGGTTACCCCGGTTATCTTTATACCGACCTGGCGGGCCTTTATGAAAGAGCCGGCCGTATAAGGGGCCGCGGCGGTTCAATTACCCAGATTCCCATATTGACCATGCCTGAGGATGATAAGACGCACCCCATCCCTGACTTAACGGGATATATCACCGAGGGTCAGATAATCTTGAGCCGTGAGCTGTACCGCAAGGGAATTACGCCTCCCATTGACGTCTTGCCTTCCCTTTCGCGTTTGAAGGATAAGGGTATAGGCAAGGACAAGACGAGAGAAGACCACGCGGATACCATGAACCAGCTTTTCTCCGCTTACGCTCAGGGTAAATCAGCAAAGGAGCTGGCGGTTATACTTGGTGAGTCCGCTTTGTCGGACGCCGATAAGCTGTTCGCCAAATTTGCCGATGCCTTTGAGCAACAGTATGTTTCTCAGGGCTTCAACACAAACAGAAGCATAGAAGAAACCCTATCCATCGGATGGGAGCTTTTGAAGATACTGCCCAGAACGGAGCTTAAGAGGATCAGGGACGAACACCTTGAAAAATACCTGCCTGTTGAAGAAGGTGAGTAAATGAGGCTTAACGTAAACCCCAACCGCATGGAGCTTACCCGGTTGAAAAAACGTCTTGCCACGTCTACCCGGGGCCATAAGCTTTTAAAAGACAAGCAGGATGAATTGATGCGGCGCTTCATCGAAATGGTCAAGGAAAATGACAGGCTCAGAAAGGAAGTTGAGGCGGAGCTGATGGCGGCCTATAAGGATTTTGTGCTGGCCGGCGCCTTGCTCTCTCCGGAGTTTCTGGAAGAGGCGGTCATGTTCCCAAAGGAAAGGATCACCCTTGAGACTACGGTGCAAAACATCATGAGCGTAAACGTGCCGAAAATGAAATTTATCCGGCAGCTTGAAGGCGAAGAAGGCAGCATTTATCCATATGGCTTCTTTAACACCTCCGACGAGGTAGACAGGGCCATAGCCCGTCTTTTCAACATTCTGCCGAAGCTTCTTCATCTCGGCGAGATAGAAAAGGCCTGCAACCTTATGACTGACGAAATTGAAAAGACCCGCAGGCGGGTCAACGCTCTTGAATACATGACGATCCCTCAGCTTCAGGAAACCATCAAGTATATTAAGATGAAGCTTGACGAAAACGAGCGCAGCAATACCATCCGGCTCATGAAGGTTAAGGATTTGATACAGGAGCAATAAAACCAGGCTAAATACGCGGCGGCGGACAGATACTCTGTCCGCCGCCGTTTCTTTTATCGTTTTCTTTTCTTGTATTCTTCTATTCTAATATCGTCAATTATTTTCAGATCCTTCTCCCCTGCCAGAGCTTCTAAATGATGCACAAATTCATGCTTGAGTATTTGCTCAAGCACTATTTTCAGCCGGTCGTGAGACAGATGAGCATGGACCATCATAACAGACCCATAATATATATTGATGTAACGCCCTAAATTATTATGGCAGTATTCCCCCATAATGAATAGATCTCCCCCAATGCTTTCAGGATGCAGCCTTGTGTCGGGCAATAAATTTATACCGCCGTTAAGCTCCTTAAAAAAATCCTTCGGCAGGCTTAACGATATATCCTCCAGCATCTCCCCTACTTCATCAAATGAAACCATAATG
>Ga0153944_1000818_pt1 | contig 13064 bp, 13 predicted proteins | sample TSNJ028MetaG_FD_104703 | JGI IMG/M metagenome (GOLD analysis project Ga0153944, IMG submission 104703) | Attine ant fungus gardens microbial communities from New Jersey, USA - TSNJ028 MetaG | ecosystem: Host-associated > Fungi > Mycelium > Unclassified | place: USA: New Jersey, Wharton State... | reverse complement strand
GACTGAGGGAATATACTACGGATGCCGTCTTGTATAAATATGCAGGGTAAGTGTAAATGTGAGTCATGAAATCCCAGACCTAGACTGTCTTGCGACAACATCAACACTGGCCAAACGACGAGCCGAAGATCGCGCTTGGGTTACTAGACCGCTTCAACACTTATTTACATGATTTTTCGGGTGAAAATTAAATCAGATGAACCACAGACATGTTGGATAAAGCTGAGGAAAACTAGACCGCGGCAAACGCGCACCGGTCATCTATCATTCCAGTACTGTATATACAGCACAATAACTACACTGTCCATTGTATCAGTACAATGATAATAATAATAATAAACAATCGTCCAAGCTGTCGCTCGAAATAGAACAGCTCATTATTCAACAGGACATGAGTGACCTCATTTTATGAATTGATTATTTGTCCACCCAGTGTACGAAATAATCTATCATAAATATGTAAAGATGGGCCATGTTTGTATCCTGATGCATGTAATCGTCATGCAGATAAAGATCTAATGTATTTGTTATGAAAATATTATTTTCATTTGATTTTCATCACTGATTAGTAGGCTTACGATTTTAGTAGACACCTCACTTCTGTGCATTTAGCCGTCATTTTGACAGTGTCATCACTACATAACAAATCTATCACTGCACCTATAGTATTCGACAGCTGAACTTAGCAAACAGTCCACAAAGCAGGTTAAGCATTAAAGTTTCTGTGCTCAAAGGCCTCCTTACTTGATAATACTAACCTGTGCAACATGAGGGGAAATAATCAATGAAAGATGCTCAAGCCATATTCTCAATATTGGCCTCGTCACCCCACACATTCAGTTCATATCCTCCACACATCCCTGACAGGAGTTATGCTCATTAGGAGTACCCTGGACGCCGTCGCGAACACAGCACATATAGATCGACGTTGACTTGTTGTATGTTGAACAACGTTGGTGACACGGAGAAAGAATGTATTTAAGGATCACTGGCCGTTATTTTCTTTCATCTCCAATATCACATACCGATGAAAATCACTCATACTCTCTTTGCGCTCGCTCTCCTCCTGTGGTTATGGACGCTACTGCTGCCCCTATGGAAAAATCAGATTAAAGACAGCGTCTATCAAAAACATTCAGGGTGATGGCCCTTCTTAGGGACCTGCGGAATAGTAATGCACGTTTAGAATTATGAGCGGGGTGAATGGCCGAAAATAAATCTTGCGCAAGATGTTTCACCGAAACCCCACACCGATCGTCTTATGGCGCGCGTTGACTCCTACCTTTAAGAATTTATTTTTCAGTAATTGATCTTTTCATAGTGGAATTCATTCTCATGTCAACATTTTGATTTACCCCCGGGTAGTCTATAGCCAAATGATGATCTCACACTCATCCCGGTCGAGCTCCTTATTTTATCAAGTGCAACTCTCTGCATTGTGTGGCAGGCGCGGAGTGGAGTCTTTCCCGGAGAATTTCCTGTAGCATTGACTATTTGACTATATACTGTCCGGGGGTAAAGTGAAATGATCTATGGTAGGCCTTGTAAGCAGCTGTTTATTTCAAATATAATGATAATTCTGAGGGCTTTGAAAGAGACTTGATATGTGCGCCTTGGTATAATTTTTTTCATTCGGAGATAGGAGTAGACATAGAAATTGAACGATGGTCTAGAAAAAACCTTCATTAAGATTAGAAAATATGATACGAATGGACGATTATGGATGGTAACTAAATGCTGTTGGGACTCATGTCTATATTTGGCAATCTCCGAGCGGTCTAAGCGCTCTTATGGGGGAAGGTGCTGGCTTCCTAAAATGGACTTAAATTATGTTTGACCACGTGGGGACTTCTTCCACGACAAATTTGAGGATTAACCACAATTCAAATGAATTCTTAGGTACATGCATACGTATATTGTCCCACGATACTTGGTTTCACTACGTAACATCAGTAGCTTATACATCTTGAAATCCGAGTCCTCCGGCATTGAAAAAATAAATCACTAGCCCCTGGATGATGTGGTCGTCTAACCCCATCCAGGAGTCACCCTGCCCGTATATATTTGTTCCAGCCCATTGTGACTTCTCTCGTCCAAATGCCTCATGATTGCTGACCACGCTACTCCATTGGCCACTTCATTACATTACTGACGCCATAGTCCAAATTGAGCTAAGAAATCAAGCATGCCCACCTCATGGAAATTGTAGTTCGTCCCAAATACATCTTCCGAGATCTAGAAATGCATTGTCTTGACAACTGTCAATTTGCTACGGTTCGTTGGAAAAGTGCCTCATAATAAGGATGATTAAATTTACATGAAGAAACCAATTAGTACAACTAAATACCAAAAAGTAAATTTAGACGGAGCCTCCCTCACAGTGCACAGAACGTTCGATATTAATGGCTACCTGACGAAAGATATTAGTTACTGCCGACTGGAGAACCGGAAGACTCACTTTTGGTGAACGAAGTGTAGGGGAAACACTGTTTCCAAGTGAATCCTTCGAAGACAGCTGTAGCTAAGGATAAAGTTCTAGTGATAAGTTCTTTGGTGGCAACAACACTCACAGATAAATGATCCCCTCGTCGGCCATTTATCATAGGTCTGATATCACGTGGACTCATAGTTGATCTCGTGCGATTAAGATTTTTACGAGTGTTCAGACTGGACAGAAAGTGAGTACCATTGAGAACAATATAGTTTGGACTCACGTTACAAGAATAGAACTGGCATACACTGCAATGACAACATGAGTTAGCACTATGCTTATGCGAAGTTGAGATAGAAATATGGAGATGGAATTGCTAGGCATGGAGATAGAAGTAGGTCAGACGGACTTGAACCAGAACTTACATTTCGCAATCACAAAGTGCAATCCCAAGAATATCAGATTGTTTTTTTCTTGCATCACCCACTGACCGGATATTCCGTGTCAGGTATGGACAATTTCCCAGCGACGTCTGGGGAGACACTTACAAAGATCAAAGAAGCAATAGTCCCGGCACTATCGAAAGAAGGGTCAACGAAAAAATACAGAAGTATAAATTTAATCAGGAACACACGTGGTGAGCGCCCCCGTTTCAAAGGCGTAGATAATCAAAGTGTCAATAACAGTATTTAGACTGTAAAGGGATTATCAAAGAAAATCTGTAAATACTGAGGTTGCCATACTTGAAATTGCTCGTTCTGCTGGTCTTTAGTAGGAAAAAGAGCGAACCAGTAACAAGAATATCCACAGCCGTAGAGAGTCCGAGTCCGAGTGTGAACACCCACTATACAAAATGACTTAGCAGAAAATAAGGATCGGTACGAGATAGCGGAGCATACACCAATATGTGCTTGGAAGCCTTGAAAGCTATTGTGTAAAGTCCTGAGAAGGCGGAACATCAGACTGATCCTATCATATTGGCTGGGACATGACTGACATCTCGGCAGTTGACACTGAATCGAAAAATCAGAACCGGTGAAAATGCGGCGTGATTCAGGATCTTACCAGTGGCAGATACTATGATTATCATTAGTTATCAGAAGAAGTTGGCCAAAACAACAGCAGAATACTGACTTAGGCGGAGTAGAGTTAAAAACGCCTTTCAGAGTTCAGGTCAGCAAGAGGTCATCACCAGTTGAAGTGAAACCCACTATAGGAACAACTAAGAACCAATTGTGCCGGCTGACTAATTGAGGGTCAGGCATTTCAGCAAAAAGCAAATCTGCAAGGGACATACGCATGAAGATTCGATGTGAAAAGAAACTGCAGACTGTTAACCATGTGCTGCCGGTTGCGACAAATGTCATACCAGTGAACGACAAATGTCATAATGCCCTGGTTTGGATTTAGTGTCCATGACTAGTGATAGATCGGATAGACTAACCGTGATTGTTACAGTAGCCTGAAATTATTTCGAAGTTAAAACAAGATGATGATAATGCAGCTTACTTACCGCGACAGCCCTAGTGGAGCAGACGTCAAGGCACTGGTGTCATAGAAGAATAAACCATACCTACCAATATATATCCTGTATGCGTTCACTGTCCTGAAACTCGAGAATAAAATAATACCAAAGACTCGCCCATACAAGCGTGGTATGTAAGACATCGAGAAAACTGGCCGCCGTCACTATTACTGCAGCTTGTGCACCATCATATTAATAACTCACAAAATGAGAGCCACCTGAAGGGTGCCTTATCAGAACATGCAACTGGGCAAGAGGACAGACATACTAAGGTCTTGTTTCTCTTCCGATCGCCTTCATACATTTTGAAGTAAATGATGACCTGAAGTATCACCAGTCCGCTTAACCTAGAAGATGCTTGGATATGTTATATAGCGAGCAAGATAAATCATACATGGACGCAAATAGTCCGCCCAAAAGCAGGGCACCGTACGTTGCGTAGATGTTGGCCATGTTGTGTATGCGTGGGGGAAAGTCCAAGACTTGTGAGCGCCAAACTGAGGGGCATAAAATAGAGCACCCGGAACCGAAGACTCTTCAGCAACCCAACAGACGGACTTAAATAGGCTCCGAGGGGAGCATGAAGCTAGTCGAGGCCTTGGTGTTTTTGTACGAGCCGGGCCCCACAATCAATTTATTCCATGCGTCCACCGTTCCTATAGCGGTTAGTCCGCAATGCTTGTCCAGTTTGCATTTATAATTGCATTTGCAAAGGTCACTTGGTCCGGGGTGTCAGACGATCTTTCCGGTAATCTCGGCAACCATGTAAATATGACATTGAGGCGTCCATTATGGGATTGCAAATCGTCGAGACTCTGAATTGTCAGATTACGTCAGCGAAATCATCCTTGCGTTGAAACCTTGAAAAAGATGGCTACACCAACTCCAGTCTTCGTAATGAGTATGTCCTGATTATTTCAGGCCTTTTCTGTTCTTATATACCCTCAAGACTCGATGCCCGAGCGCCAATCGGGGCGCAAGGCACAGATATCTAATATCACTGCCGCAAAAGTATGTTATCATAGTTTTTTACTGCGTCGACCGCGTTGACCACCCTTGGAAGACCGTCGCAGACGTGATAAAAACATGCCTTGGGCCAAAAGCCATGCTCAAGATGATTCTGGATCCTATGGGCGGCATCTTGTATGTAGCTTAAACATATGCCTCGATCGCATAATGATCGTCTCTTAGGCTCACCAATGATGGAAATGCTATCTTGCGCGAGATCGATGTCGCTCATCCAGCAGCGAAAAACATGATTGAGCTCTCACGGACACAAGATGAAGAGTGTGGTGACGGAACAACGAGTGTCATTATACTCGGTGTGTCTTCAGTTAGTCCAGATTTCACATTGACGCTGATCAGACCAAAGCGGGAGAAATCCTCGCTCAATCGTTATCACAACTCGAACGCGACATTCATCCGGTTGTTATTATCTCTGCTTACAACAAAGCACTCAGAGAAGCACTCGACATTGTCAAGCGGATATCACTTCCCATCGACGTCCATGATGACGAGCAAATGCTAAAACTTATCAAGACCTCGATCGGGACAAAATTTGTGGCACGATGGTCTGACTTAATGTGCAAATTGGCTCTGCAAGCCGTGCGGACAGTTGCACAAGAGGACGGTTCCATGAAAACCGTCGATATCAAACGATACGCTCGTGTAGAGAAGGTCCCCGGAGGAGAAATTGAGGACAGTTGCGTGCTGGATGGTGTCATGGTCAACAAGGACATTACTCATCCTGGAATGCGCCGACGGATCAAAAACCCTCGTATCATACTTCTTGACTGTCCTCTGGAATATAAGAAGGGGGAGTCTCAGACTAACATGGAATTTTCAAAAGAAACAGATTGGGAACGTGCACAGGCCATCGAAGAAGAGCAGGTTAAAGCACTTTGTCACAGAATCATCGAGTTCAAACCCGATCTCGTACTTACCGAAAAGGGAGTTTCAGGTATGATCTAAACGTTTTCCGTCTTCTGTACACTAACGGCTCTCTTACAGATCTCGCCCAGCATGTCTTTGTGCAAAACAGTGTCACAGCAATTCGTCGAGTTCGTAAATCAGACAATAATCGCATCGCTCTTGCCGTCGGCGCAACGATTGTCAATCGGGTTGAAGATCTGCGAGAAAGTGATGTTGGCACTAAATGTGGTTTGTTTAATATTGAAAAAATTGGTGATGAGTAAGTCGGCATTCATATCAATTGATTGACAAATCATGTCCTGAGAATCTCCATCATATCAGATATTTCACCTTTTTGACTGAATGCAAAACGCCAAAGGCTTGTACAATTCTCCTCCGCGGGCCCTCAAAAGACATTCTCAATGAAATCGATCGAAACCTCGCCGACGCCATGTCCGTTGCTCGAAATGTTGTGTTCGATCCTACTCTTGCCCCTGGTGGTGGTGCCACTGAGATGGCCATCAGCGTTGGTCTCCATGCGAAAGCACGGTCAGTTGTCGGAATTGAAGGATGGCCCTACAGGGCTGTTGCAGATGCCATGGAAGTTGTTCCGAGGACATTGGTACAAAACAGCGGCGGAAATGCCATTAGAGTCTTGACTGAGCTTAGAGTGCGCCTTTTCCTAATTGATAACTCATACTCCGATTTAAGACCATCATAGGCCAAACACGCCAATGGTGAAAATTCGTGGGGTGTGAATGGAGATACAGGAAAGATTGTGGACATGAAGGAATATGGCCTCTACGAGTCTGCTAGTGTAAAGATCCAAATTTTGAAAACTGCCATTGAGGTGTGTGCAGCTTCCTTCAATATGCTTCTAAAGGAAGCATTCATCTTATTTTCTCAGGCGGCCCGTATGCTTCTTCGAGTGGATGACGTTGTTCAAGCTGTGAGGAAAGATCAAGAACGTGGCGGCGGTGCTCAACAGGGTCCTGGCCCCGAAGAAATGATGGAACAGTGAGAAAATCTAGTAGATATAAAATTTTGACAAGTCATATGAGGCAGTAGTGGAGACAAAATGTTGTGATGGTACATTCGAATAGAGTAATAGAGTAACAAGCCTTTACTATTGACTTCCACGTGAAACGCAATTCCCACTGCCTTCCAATTGATGCAGAATTTGTTTGAGAAGAACCATCGCTAACGGAGATGTTATCAGTTTTGGCTAGCTTCACACCTGCTCTCGAGCAATCAACCAGTAGTTTTCGCTGCAAATATTTGATCAATCAACTTCGGTTGAATTTTCGTCATGGAAAAGGGCACACTTGGTTGTTTCGGTGATGATGGTCGAATATAAGCTTGTGCGAGCCAATGAGGCATTACTTGCGACCCAGTGGCAGTATGAATTTCTATCAGGTCTTTAAGAGGTTTGCCATGGGCAGCTGTCTCGTCACGCTGATTCAAAGTCAGTGGACAAGGCGCCTATTAAGCTGTTAACGCACCTCCATCCTCTGTTTCAGTTCCTTGCACACCCTCAAGTACTCCTCATATCCAGGCTTTGGCGACTTGGGATCGACTTTGATCTTCCCGAGTCTTTCCCTCAGATCCTTCTCCTTCCCCAGCCCAGGCTGCATAATTTTGAACAAGTGACCTTTAACTGCACTCAATGCTGTTGGCGTCTTCTGTGAAAGTACGATGTCAAGATATTCGATGGCTAAATCGCAATGTCGTGGCTGACGGAGTAGGATCTGCTCGTCAGAGAGGTAGTTCGGATCAGACGGCAGGAGAGACAGCGATGTGGATGACGAAGACACCGATGAGGATATGAGGCCATTGAAGAGGGCAGGATTGTACAGCTGCCCTTCAGCGCTCATAACCCCATCAGCCCCGGTTACCTCTAAACATCTGAGAACATCGGCTTGGCACAAGATGTTGCCATTGGCGAAAACGGGTACAGAGACAGCTTGCTTGACTGCACGGATTTTTGACCAATCAGCAGAACCTGTATTGACGCCACGCTGCTCTCGTATTCGACCGTGGCAGGTCAAAATTTGAGCCCCAGCACTTTCGAGCATTTTAGCATATTCCACTGTCTTTTCGATGTCAGGGAAGACACGGAACTTGACAGTCACAGGCACAGATAGATTGACATGGAGGATATTGACTGAGGGTACTTCAACTTGTGTTCTGAGGTATAGAAATGGGTCACGTACTAAGCTTGTATATGAGCTCCCAGTCATCCTGGAGAAACGCACCATATTTCCCTTTCTTGGCAATATCCTGAGGGCAGCCCAGATTGATATCAACTGCATCACAGTAGCGCTCGACAAGTTTCGCGGAGGCCAGCAACTGCTCCGGATCATTGGCACAGAACTGGACGATAAGCGGCCGATCAATTCTAGGATCACCCTCTTCGCCACAAGATGTGTTGAAATTCAACTCGCGATAGTGTTTGTTAGTCTGAGTGGCAAACATCTGAAGTATCATTTGAATGCACGAAAACGTAAGCTACGAGGCAGACTGACCTTTGCATTGATCATGGGCGAGTAAACAACCTGTCCGATAGTTAGCAAAGGATCTCTGTATACTCGAATGTTACGAACCTGAGCTCCATACCTCCGTGACAATTTCCGCCAAGCCTGATGAAAATAAACATGAGCGAAAAATTCGGGAGTCAATGAGGGAGACAACGCACAAGCTCGCTCTGGTCGACCATGGGAGCCACGATGTACTTTGGACTGCCCAATACATGTCTGTATAGGTCGTAGCCTTCGAGTTTTCTGGTGGAAAAGCGAGATGCCATTCGCCAAGGGAGAAACTGGAATTGTGCAAGAATGGTGTGTAATGTGTGGCTGTGCTGCGATCACTTTGTCATGGACAAGAACACCACCGTCCTCGACGTCGAGGACGACGACCAGAGGCAAAATCGCATTCGTATGCTGCAATTTGTCAACTTCGACACAAGCATACTGACTGCGCTTAGAAACTCTGCTCAAAAATCTCAACAATGATAGCAAACCGCAGGCATCTCCCAATTTACCCAGGTTCGACTTTGGGGGCAAGTCCATGCTCCCCGTACACACTCATTCTGAGCGTTCGTCTACATTTTTTAACCACAAACACTAACTATGCCAACTCGTTGTTGACTACAAACTCAGTTCTTTCTCGAGTTCAAGCATTTCTTCCTCAGATCCAAAGCTCTAATCAAGTACTCAACCAACGCATGCAACAAGACCCAAAGAGCGTTGACATTGAACACATCAGCGAGGATATGGATCAATATATCCAAATGGTAGGTTTTCTCACACGCACCTAGGGTTTCTCATTCTTGCATCCAGAACCTTGGTCTTGGTGTATTTGAAGATAGGAGCAATACAACTCAGACCGATCACGACGCTGACATGTCGTCTGTCTCGTCATCGTCGTCCTCTTCAGAAGAGGTTGACCAAGTCTCCGACTACGACTCCGACGCCTCGTCCGAGATCATCACATCGTTTGTCCCGGTACGGCCCATCAAACCTTTACCACGTCGTTCACTTAACAGAGCACGTCCTCAAATCATCGTCTTGGAGGACAAGTCGCAAGAATGAACTCCTGAATCTTGTCCAAGCTCCGTGTTCACGTACGTTACTTAGCTTGTAATGCAGCCACCTATCCTATCTGCTTCGCACATTGACTATGATTTCCATCCCCACATATTCTATTCGTTCCCTTGGTTGTCATATGCACTAGCAATACAAGGCTGATTATTTTTCTCGCTTCTCATGTAAGTTTTGTACATTCTCTTTCTGAAGTAACATCCAACTGCGGGAAGACTAACATGTGAAAGGTGACTATTGCTCCTCGACTGGATTTGCTAGTTAAGTGTCTGTTCCCATTGAATTTGTCCCTCAAACACAAACAACCTTGACTTTTTTGCCGTTTCCACTCCCTCCACACGATCTTGGAGAGCTTATTTTCCGAATTCCCTCAACTCGGTGCCGCCGAACATCTCTTCCCTGAGTCCTGGTACGCAACGTGGGACGCTGGATGCTTTCATGTCGTACATTAGACCGCCGAACATCTTTGATCTCGACCAATAAGAGACTGAGGATAACGGGACCATAACTTGATGACTCAAAACAAATTTCTGAGGCATACGTGAGCTGCTGTACGTTGAGGTCCATATCGCACTCAGGACAGCTTATATGGTCCTGACCTCACCTCGGACTTCATATTGCACCTTTCTTCTTGTTTTCTGCGCAGTGCAGCTTACACTTGAACATTTTTGAATTCTCTTCTAGGAACGTTCTTCCCTGCAACTAAAGATAGGTTCGTCTACTGAATCTCTTTCTTCCCCACAGCCATGGCTACCTCGTTTCCCAACCAAAAGTCTCCTCCAGATTTCATTCTCACCCTTTCCACCCCAGAAAAAAGCAAATCTCCTAGCATCAAATAGTGGTCATACTATGTTTACACCTGCTTCACATCCACAGTCCTCAAGTACACCAATTACCAAACGATACTCTAATGATGCCGGTGACGAGGTATTCCTCGCAATGTAAAGCGGGACCGACAAGTCTCACTTCATATTTCTTTCTGCCTCTATTTGCTGCCCGGATCATGGTGCGAGAGTTACTTCGTGGTTGCTGTTGAGGTTTACATGCTGCCTGGCATCGTGCGCGAAACTGTGTATCTTTATCCTTTCCTTTGCAGCATGGAGATAAATAACTCCCATGCCCAGTTAAGTTGCTTGTGCTGAACTAGCACGCGCTGACAAGTAACCAATAAATACGCATCGGATCCAATGCCATCAGATGAACATCTTTTTTCATGTAAATATACCGTGTATTCAAACATCATCGTATTCCTAAGTGTGTAAATCCCTTGTAGAAGAACTTCCTCACCGAGCCAAAACAGCTCACAGTTATTGTCGTTGGTTACCTGAAAATGGTATGTTTAGACTCTCTTTGTGTGAATATCTGACTAAAAATATGACTTCCATTCCAACAGCACTTCCGATCCCACTCTGCATATTCATGAAACATGACAAAAGCAAGTGAAAGTTTGGATGGTATAAAAGGATGGATGAAAAAGATATGCCTCATCGCATCAGCTGCATTGACTGGTCGTTCTCAACTGTAGTGATAGTATGAAGTACCTCACTTTTCTCGCCTTCGTCCAGGCAGCCATTGGCGCCGCTGTCACTAGCAGCGCCGTAAAGGAAGTTACTCTAAACGTTGCTAATACCGACCTTGCCCCAGATGGTTTCACTAGGAGTTCGCTGTCTTTCTTGTTCAGCGTCCCATGATTTCCTCATTTTTCCCTCAGGTACCGTCTCCGTCGATGGCCAATACCCTGGTCCTCCCATCTTGGTACAGAAGGGTCAATCCCTCCGTATCACCGTGAAAAACAACTTGGTAATTAGACTTCCTACCTGATAATATACAGAAAATTTTATCAAAAATTGTCAGACCGATCCCACCATGCGGCGCTCGACGGCACTTAACCTCGACGGTATCTTCTATAATAGCGAAAACATCTTTGAGGAGTCCGAGCCCTTTGTCAATGCTTGTCCAGTTGGACCTGGTTCTCAGTTTGTTTATGATGTCGCACTTGACAAGAACCAGGCCGGTACTTTTTGGTACCACTCCGAATTGAGTGTGCAATACGTCGATGTAGGTGCTTGAAGAACCTATGGTGATACACCTAATTCATTGAATACAGGGATTCCGTGGAGCCTTGATTATCTACGACCCGGACGACCCTCACAGGAAACTGTATGACATTGACGATGTCAAAACTGTATGCCGAGTTAATCTTTCAGACCTTTTGGGGAGCTAAATGTCATGTTTATAGATCATTCAAATTGGAGACTGGTGGCAACAGCCTACAATTCCACTGCTCGACGGTTACGTTGCTACTGGTAGTGTTCCCGTAGCTGACAGCGGTACTGTCAATGGTATTGGCCGTTTCCAAGGAGGACCTGCAGTTCCTTGGGCTGTAATCAATGTCGTCCCGAGAAAACGCTATCGCTTCCGCATCATCAACCAGTCCGCTCGCAGTGTTTTCACTATCTCTATTGATAATCATGAAATGAGTCAGCACATATTGTTTACGTGTTCGGGCTTGCTATTAATCAAGAACTCTAGTTGTTATCGCGGCCGACGGCATCAATACTCAACCTAGTGCGCCAGTCAAATCTGCCGATGTGCTTGCTGGACAACGTTACGATGTTATTGTACGTGGCTTGTGGTTAACACTTAAAGTGATTCATGACGGGTCAATCAGGTCACAACCAACCAGCCAGTCGACAACTACTGGTTCAATGCTCCCTTCGTCGGTGGAAATCCTACACGTAACCTCAATCGTATGTCTTCCCATCCGTGGATAATGACACCATCGTTGACTGAGCTTTCCCAGAAAATGCTACACTCTCTCGTGCTATTTTCCGATATGCTGGTGCTCCTCTCCGGGACCCCACCACTCCTATGACCTTAGGCCCAACTGATGGTGCTCTTAGTGAGGCTGACCTCCGTCCTCTTGTCCGAACCGAAGTTCGCGATCCCGATGTTTCTCTCACTTTCGATCTGGTCGTCGTATGTTCTAGTGCCTGTCATTATTTTTCTATAATGACTTTCTCTTCTTTTCTAGACTGCTGGCGCAGCTCAATGGAACATTAACGGAGTCTCTTACCTCTCACCTGAAGTCCCAACTCTCGAAAAAGTCATTGATGGTGCTACTAAAGCAGGAGACTTCAATGTGACTGAAAACACCTTCATCCTTCCCGCTGGAAAGACTGTCCAAGTTAGCTTCAATCCCACGGGTGATGATGATGCTCACCCATTCCATTTACACGGCGTAAGTCAGGATTCCATGTATGGAGGAGCTTTATAACAAAACTGGCAACCAGATGTCTATGCAAGTTATCAGATCCAATGCCGGAAACGACACTAACCTTATCAATCCGATTTCTCGTGACGTATGTTCCTATTATGTATCGAGGTAATACCCGATAACATCATCTTCCCAATCAGGTCGTTGGTGTCGCAAATACTGGTACCATCATCCGTTTCACGACCGAAAAGACTGGTAAAAAATTCATTTTGAATGTTAGTGAATGTGTTCCTGATGCCTTATCTACTAGGACCCTTCATGCTCCATTGCCACATTTTCTGGCACAAGTTTGCTGGCCTTGCTACAGTCCAGCTCGTTGAT
>Ga0153944_1000813_pt1 | contig 13111 bp, 9 predicted proteins | sample TSNJ028MetaG_FD_104703 | JGI IMG/M metagenome (GOLD analysis project Ga0153944, IMG submission 104703) | Attine ant fungus gardens microbial communities from New Jersey, USA - TSNJ028 MetaG | ecosystem: Host-associated > Fungi > Mycelium > Unclassified | place: USA: New Jersey, Wharton State... | reverse complement strand
TATCAAATGTAGAAATGGGTATGACATTAAGTGGCGTAAGTAGTAGAGAACGTCGTAAAAAAGCATTAGAAGTACTAGATCGTGTTGGATTAAAAGATCATGTAAATAAAAAACCTAATCAATTATCTGGTGGACAAATGCAAAGAGTAGCAATAGCAAGAGCGCTTGCAAATGATCCAGATATTATTTTAGCTGATGAACCAACTGGAGCTCTAGATACAAAAACAAGTGTCCAAATTCTGGAATTAATTAAAGAAATTGCTAAGGATAAATTAGTTGTTATGGTCACTCATAACCCAGAACTTGCCAATAAATATGCAAATCGTGTTATTGACATGCGAGATGGAGAAATTATCAATGATTCTAATCCAGTCGATGCTAAAAAAGAAACAAAAAAAGATTATATTATAAAGAAAACCGCAATGAGTTTCTTAACAGCTTTAAAATTATCTGTAAATAACATTCGAACTAAAAAGGGAAGAACTTTATTAACTTCACTTGCATCAAGTATTGGTATTATTGGAATTGCTTTGATTCTAAGTTTGTCAAATGGTTTTGATAAACAAATTGATCAATTTGAGAAATCAACATTATCAAATATGCCAATTATTATAAGCGAACAAGCAATGTCTCTTGATTCGATGATGGGAGGTAATGATACAGAAAATTTAGAAAATTTTCCAGATATAGATTATATTATTCCAAAAGAATCTATTCAAAATCAAATTACTCATAAAAATGTTATATCAAAAGATTATGTAGATTATATTGATAACTTAGATGGTGAAGCTGTGTCAGGGATTAGTTATTATCGTTTGACAGCTTTAAATTTACTTAATAAAATTGATGGGAAAGTGCAAAAGCTCGATACTTCAAACATTTCTTTTGGAGCAATACCAAAGTCTTTAGATAATTCAAAGAAAACAGTTGTTGAAGAATTATTTGATATCTTAGCTGGTAGAGAAGCAAAGGAAACTAATGAACTGGTATTAGGAGTAGATGCTCAAAATACAGTAGATACTAATATTTTGAAAATATTAGGGTTTGATACAAAAAAGGATCGAATTTCTTATGAAGACATTATTGGCACAAAGATTAATATTGTCTTAAATAATGATTTATATCAAAAATTAGGAAATTATTTTACATTTAATTCCAATTTAGAAGATCTTTATGAAAATAAAAGTATGGAATTAGAAATTGTTGGAATTATTCGAATGAAAGAAGACTTTCCAACTTATGTTCAAGGTTCACAATTACTATACTCAGATAAATTAATTGATTATGTTATTTCTGAAAACAAAAATTCTGAAATAGTGAAAGCTCAAAGAAATGCTGATTATAATGTTTTAACTGGAGCAATGTTTCAAGATGAATCTCTAAATGGTGTAAATGAAAAAGAAAATGCTTTAGCTTATTTAGGTGATGAATCGACTCCTTATTTAATTCAAGTATACCCTCGTAACTTTGAAGGTAAGGATAAAATTATTGAAGCTTTGGATAAATACAATGAGGGAAAACCAGAAGAAGATAAAATTATTTATACAGATCAAGCTGAGATGATTTCATCATTGTCTGGTGGTATTATGAGTGCAATCACTTATGTCCTTGTCGCATTTTCTTCAATTTCATTAATTGTTTCTTCAGTTATGATTGGTATTATTATGTATATATCAGTATTGGAAAGAACCAAAGAAATTGGTATTTTAAGAAGTTTAGGTGCAAGAAAGAAAGATATTAGTCGTGTTTTTAATGCTGAAACTCTAATTATTGGATTTTCTTCTGGATTACTTGGAATTATAATTGCATGGTTAATGTTATTCCCAGTAAATTCTATATTACTTAGTTTAACTGATCTTAAAAATGTCGCTGTGATGAATCCAATTCATGCCTTAACCCTTGTAACTATAAGTATTATCTTAACTTTAATTGGTGGATGGATACCTGCTAAAGTAGCAAGTAAAAAGGATCCAGTTATTGCTCTAAGAACCGAATAAGAATGAAAACTATACTTTAAGTGTAGTTTTTTTGTTATAATTTAAATAATATTTATTTTAGGTATTGACTCTCCAGTTAACTGTAATGATTCAATGATTACAGGAGGGAGAAATAAAATGAGTAAATATTGTTCTGATTGTAAGAATTTGAATCTTGCGAAGAAAAAGGTAAAGGGAATTTATTTTTGTAAGAAGTTAGATGAATATACAAATACTTGTAATCATTCTTGTAATGATTTTATCTTGAATTATGAAATGAATTCTTTTGAAAAACAGAAATTATATGATGATGGTAAGAAAGCTTTGATTAAACATGATGATAAGCCAATTAGTTTATATTTATTTTTGTTTATAATTTCGATTGTAACATTAATTGGATTGCAAATTATTGGATTCTAAAAATGAAATGAGGGATTTATGTATAAAATAGGTGAGTTTTCAAAAATGGTAAATATTCCTATCAAAACTCTACGTTATTATGATGAAATAGATCTTTTTAAACCTTTAGAAATTGATATTTATAGTAACTATCGATATTACAGCGAAAGTCAAATTGATGATTTGAAAATTATTTTGGAATTAAAAGAAGCTGGATTTTCATTAGAAGAAATTAGAAGAAATTGGAATCATTGGGATGATAGTAAATTTTTAATGCAAAAAAGAAAAGTTTATTTAGAACAAATTGAACTAAATAAAAAAATTAGAAAGTTAGATGAATTAAGAACAAGAATTAAAGATGGGGTTATACACAATTATGAAATTGTAGAAGTAGAAAAGAAAGTTAGGAGAAAAGTATGAATACAAAAAGTACAAATTTAATTATTGGTAAGTTAGAATCTGGTAAAACTAGAGGAATTATGTTTAAAGAAGTAGAAAAATTAATTGAGGATGAAAAGAGTTTATTTATTGTGGATAACAAAGAAGAATATTATCCTCGTTTTAAGGGCGTATTGGAACAAAATGGATATGATGTTTATTTAATCAATTTAAGAAATCCACAACAATCAAATGGATTTGATTTATTAGCATATCCTTATTATTTATATCAAAATAATAAAGATATCGCGGTTCAACTTGTGATTAGTCTTGCAAAATCAATCTGTTTTGATGAAAATAAAATGGATTCTTTTTGGGAGAACTCTGCTGCCGATTATTTAGCTGGTATGATTTTAACCTTATTTGAAAAAGGAAATTTAGAGGAGATAAATTTAAAAAATATTGCTCTTTTAGTCAATTATATTGATGATGAAGATGGAATAAAGGTAATGAAGGACTATTTTAAGAGTATAGATGTAAGTGATATTATCTATAAATTAGTATCTTCAACATTGTTTGCTCCTACTGAAACAAGAGGAGGAATTATGTCTACTTTAAAAATGAAGATAAATTTATTTTTATCAAGAGATAGTATTTTAAATGTTCTTTCTTTAGATGAATTGAAAATTAAGCAGATGAATAAGAAAACGGCTATTTTCTTTGAAGGCAAGGGATATACAAATATTATGGTAAATACTATTATAGAACAATTGTTAAATTATAATAAAGAAAAGAAGATTGAATGTGCCTATATTTTAGAAGATATTAATATCTTACCAAATATTCTTGAAGTGAATGAATTGATCGAATATGCTTCGTTTAATAAATTAAAATCATATTTTATAACAAATAATTTGGAAGAATTAAAACAAAAATATGGAGAATTTCTAATTGATAAAATTACAAATGTTATTCATATAGAAGAAATAGTTAATCTTGAGATTGATTCTTCTCTGTTAAGCGTTACTTATCCAGAAGTGAAGGATGCAAATATAAAATTAATTGATCCAGCCAGCATTTATAGAAATAATTAGTTAAGTTAAGAAACTATACTTTAGTGTAGTTTTTTTAATATATACATATAATATATAAAATAGTACTTGACAATACATAGTAGTAGGTAATATACTGTTCATGAAAGGAGTGATCTTTATCAATACCCAATTTAAAAAAGGGGTTTTAGAATTATTGGTACTAGTTATGGTTTTTGGAAAAGATATGTATGGTTATGAGCTAGTAGAAGCTGTAAGAAAAATCGTAGATGTCAATGAAGGGACAATTTATCCTTTATTAAAACGTTTAACAAATGACGGTAATTTTGAAACCTACTTAGAAGAATCGAGTGAGGGACCAATCCGAAAATATTATCGAATAACTGTTTTAGGAAAAGAAAGAACTAAAGTTTTACTGAATGAGTGGAAAAGTTTTTCTGATAGTGTAAATCAATTTATAGGAGGAATAAAGTTATGAAAAAAGAAGAGTTTTTAAGTAAATTAAGAAGAAAATTAAGTGTGTTAGATAATAATGAGATTGATGATATTATAGTTGAATATGAAGGCTATATTGATGAGAAAATAGCTGCTGGAAAAACAGAAGAAGAGGCAACAGCTGATTTTGGATCAGTAGATGAATTAGCAAAAGAATTACTTCGAGCTTACAAAATTAATGTTGATAAGAGTAGTTTTACTGAACAAGTTGAAAGCGGATTTAATGAGTTTGGAAAATTTATTGATAAAACGGCAGAACGAATTGGAAAAGGAGATTCCAAAGATATATTTACTTTCGTGATTGAAATGTTTATATTACTAATTGGAATTTCAATTTTACGGATTCCTTTCCAGATTTTCTCGAGTTTATCCCAATCTATATTTTTTGATAGTGGAATTGGGTTTCCTGTAAATGTCTTTGGAGCAATTTTAGTTGCATTCATCTGGATTATCTATGTAGTAGTATCATTTTATATTATGGTTAATTTCTTTAAAACAAGATATCACAAGTATTTTAACCAAGGAGTTAGAGTAGAAGATGATGAAACTCATGAAACTATAATGAAAGATAATGAAGTAAGGAAACACGAAAGAGTTAGTCGTGAAGAAATATATTATGGAGAAAGTAAAGATAGTTTTACCAAAGTATTGATATTTATATTTAAGTTCTTTATGGTAATATTTATGATTCCAGTTTTCTTTTCAATGTTAGGTTTAGGGTTTGCAATTGGATTTTGTATTTATTTACTTGTAAAAGGAATTACTTATTATGGTGTATTTCTAATTCTAATAGGCGTCTTCTTTATTGCTTCATTAATATTTGATATAGGTTGTCGCTTTATTAATAATAAGAAATCAAATGGTGCATTAATTGTAATTAATATTATTGTAAGTATTACTTTAATGGTTGTTGGAACATTTATGACTATTGATGAATTCTTGAATACAAAAATAATTTATGATGCTAGTGAAAATACAACATCATATGTTGAAAAATATAGTTATGATTATAATTCTAATTTTAAGTTATATGGTTCAATTAGTGAAATTGAATTTGTAATAGATGAAAGTTTAACAGATACAATTAATGTTGAATTGATAGCATATAATGAATATTTTAAGAATAATACAAAACTAGTAGAACGCAAGAGTGGTGTTTATGTTGAATACAAGGAACGTTTTAGCAGTGAGTATTTAGATATAATTGTAGAAAATTTAAAGAATAAAGAAATTGAAGTATTTAGATATGTTCCAATCATAAGAATCATTTCTAGTTCAGCAAATATTGAACAAATCAGATCTAATAATGCTTATCGATATAATTATAAATATATAGAATATGCTAATGAAAATACTGAATCGAATGGGAATTATTATAATAATGAAGATTATAACAAAGAAAATTATTAAATTTTCTTTTTTTATATATTAAGAAAGTGCTTTTTTCTAAAAAAAAAGAGTTGACACACGAACATGCGTATTAGTATAGTGGATGTAGCAGTAAGTTTGTAGTAAAAAAAGAAAGAGAGGAACAATGTACAAAGTATACAAATTTAGACTATTACCAAACATGAATCAAATCACACAATTCATAAAACCTTCGGATGTACAAGATTTATCTATAACTATTTTTTAAATCCTCATTATATAATGAGGATGAATTAGAAATATATTTAAAAGAATTGAGTAATGCTTAAAAAGGTAGTATAATTAATAAATAATAAAAGAACAAAAAATGTAGCGTTAGCGAGGTTGATAAAGATGAACGAGCAAATAAGTATGTTAGATCGTTATGGTGAAAAGTTAACAGAAAAGGAATTTATAACAGATCCTGCTATTGCAAGAGATGACGAAATAAAACAATGTATATTAACGCTTTTAACGCCTGAGAAAAGCGCATTACTTGTTGGTAAGCCTGGAATTGGTAAAACCGCAATTGTTGAAGGATTATCTTATCGAATTCAGCATAATTTAGTACCTAAGGCTTTACAGGGTTGGGAAGTTATTAAAATAAATATTACAAGCTTATTAGGAAGCTCGACTGTTGATGGCCAAGTAGAAAATCGTATTGATTTATTAGTAAAAGAATTATACAAAAGAGATAAAACAATTTTATTTATTGATGAAACACATGTACTTGTCAACAAGAATGCTAATGCCAACGGTGGAATTGACTTTGCCAATATGTTAAAAGCTGGTTTAGATCGAGGAATAATTAAAATGATCGGTGCGACTACAACAGAAGAATATGAAACTTATATTTTAAGAGATCGTGCGTTCTTACGTCGTTTTCAAAAAATAGATGTATTAGAATCAGATAAACCAACAACAGTTAAAATTTTATTAGGAACATTACCAAAATTAGAAAAACAGATTGGAATAAAAGTTGCTTACTCAGATTTTATCAAAGAACGAATCATGGCTTTTATTGTAGAAATGACTGATGAATATAAAAGAGTATATGAAGTAGCAAGTCGTTATCCAGATATTTGTTTAACTATTTTAAGTAATGCATTTACCTATGCTTTATTTGATAATGAACCAGAAATGAAAATTAAACATGTTTATAAAGCTATTTGTAATGCTAGGAATGTATATGAAGATGTTAAAATAAAAGAGATCGAACGCTTTAAAATCGAGTTTGCAGATCTAATTCGTGAAGAAAATATCAATTTAGATGAAAAAGAGTAGATTGAGTTTGACTTTTTCTCCTTTATGATGTTATAATCTACTTGTATGTTTCATAAGTGTTTTTACTCTATTGAAATATAATAGATTTAAGGAGGCAATTATGAAGACAAATGATGATGTAAGAACTGGTACTGTAAAATGGTTTAACGGAACTAAAGGTTATGGTTTTATTACTGACGATGCTGATAATAAAGAATATTTTGTTCATTTTTCAGGAATCGAAGGCGATGGATTCAAAGAATTAAGCGATGGTCAAAAAGTTACTTTTGAAATTACCGAAGGTAACAGAGGTCAACAAGCTACTAGTGTAAACGTTATTGGTAGTTCTAAAGAAGCTGCATAAAGAATGGCTAATTAAAAAGACTTTTAAAGTCTTTTTTTATTTGAGAGCAAAAAAAAGAGCTACTTTTGTGTAGTTCTTTTCAATCTATTTTAAAATATTATTGCAAATATTGTTTATTCATTTCTTAATGCTTCAACTGGATCTTTTTTACTTGCCATACGAGCAGGAATAATACCAGCAACAACAGTTAGTAATACACTAATAACAATTAAGATAATCGCTCCAACTAGTGGTAATGATGCAATATTATTAACTGTAAATAGTGAATATACTATGGCATTAATAGGAATACATAATAGTAGGGAAATACCAACGCCTAAGAAACCAGCAATAAATCCTTCGATAATTGTTTCAGCGTTAAAGACACGAGATACATCTTTTTTACTTGCACCTATGGCACGTAAGATTCCAATTTCTTTGGTTCTTTCTAGGACCGAAATATATGTAATAATTGCAATCATAATACTTGATACAATTAATGAGATTGCTACGAAGGCAATTAATATATATGAAATAACATTGACAATACTAGTAACTCCAGATAATAGAGTACCTACCATGTCAGTATAGCTTATTTTATCTTCTTCAGAAGCTGTTTCATTAAATTCCTTGATAATATTTTCAATGGCTTCTTTTGAATCAAAATCTTTTGGATAAATATTAATACTTTTTGGTTTATCTAAATTTGCGATTCCAAGGGTTGCTAAATTATCTTCATAAGTTGTTTTAAATCCATCAAATTTTTGACCGGTAAAGACATCAATTGTTTCATTACTTGTTTGTTCTTTTGCAATCGCCGTTTTGTTAATTTCATTGATAACATATTCAGTTAAATCATGAGTATAACCAACAAATCCACTAGAAGCATAAACAGCATCATCACTAATTTTTAAGACACCAACTATTTCTACATTTATGGCGTTTTCAATTAGATTTTTCATATAAGAAGTATTATTTGATTTATCCACCCAATTGCCATCTTCTTTAACATAATAGTCTGTGTTTAATACTAATTTATAACTTAATCCAATTAAGTCTTCATAAGAATAATTAATACTATCTAGGCTTACGTCTTCTCCATTTTTAATCTTAGTTATAATTTCTGATATTTCACTTCTGTTTTCAATATCTAAGGAGTACATTAGCGAGAGAGGTATGGTATTATCATCATTAACAACTAAAACCATTTCATTATATTTTTCTGGAAGTCTTCCTGATAATAAATCATATTGACTATTCATTAAATCTTCACTATTAATCAATTCTGAGAATATATTTGAAGTAGAACTTCCCATCATTATCCCCATTCCACCTTGACTTGAAGAAGTATTATCATCAGATAAAGTGAATGTATTAGGATTTACTTGAGTAATTCCATCATCTGTATTGCTACTGTATAATTGTAAATCTAAATTATAAGTATATTGAATATCAGTCACATAATCTTTGATGTTACCACCATTATTATCAAGATAAGATTTAAATCCGATTAAATTATTTGTAATATATGATGATTGTAATGTCAAATATGGGCTACTAGATATATCATCTGTAGTACAAATTTTATTTTCCTCACAAGTTATATCTTCATTTTTATTTGTCATTGTAGACATCAACGAAGATAAATCAATACTATTTGATTCAATTGAAAGTGGATAACTTGATAAAGTTTCTTTCTGAACTTTATTAATATATTCTTGAACACCATTTGATAAAGATAAGATTAAAGCAATTCCAATGATTCCAATACTTCCAGCAAAAGCTGTAAGAAGTGTTCTTCCTTTCTTAGTCATTAAATTATTTAAACTTAATGATAGGGCAGTAAAGAAGCTCATGGAAGTTTTTTTATCTTTTCCTACATTATTTTTTGTTGTTTCTTTTTTATCTTTATCATGATAAGGATTTGAATCATCAATGATATGACCATCCTTAACTTTTATAATTCTAGTTGAATATTTTTCTGCTAATTCTGGATTATGGGTGACCATAATGACAAGTTTGTCTTTGGCAATTTCTTTTAATAAATCCATAATTTGAACACTTGTTTCAGAATCTATTGCTCCAGTTGGTTCATCAGCGAGTAGTATATCTGGATTGTTAATTAATGCTCTTGCAATTGCAACTCTTTGCATTTGACCACCAGATAGTTGGTTTGGTTTTTTGTTAATATGCTTTTCTAATCCAACTTCTTTTAATGCCTCGATTGCTCTTTTTCTTCTTTCTTCTTTTGATATTCCAGAAAGAGTAAGGGCAAGTTCAACATTGGATAGAATTGATTGGTGGGTAATTAAGTTGTAGCTTTGAAAGACAAAACCAATTCGATGATTACGATAACTATCCCAGTCACGATCTTCAAATTTTTTTGTACTGACGCCATTGATTAATAATTCACCTGAGTCATATTGATCTAAGCCTCCAATGATATTAAGCATAGTTGTTTTACCACTACCACTTGGACCAAGTATGGAAGCAAATTCATTTTCTCGGAAGTTAACACTAACTTCGTCTAAGGCTTTTTGCTTGAATCCATCTGTTTCGTATATTTTTGATATTTTTTTTAATTCTAACATTTTTTTCTTTCCTTTCATAAAGAGTATATGATAAATAAATTAAGGATTTATTTATAAATTCTAAACAATTTATAAACATTGACTTGAAACTTTGTTTCGATTATGATATTCTTTTTTTAGAGGGATCTAATAAATTTTGGACATACCATGCTTATTAGATGCACTCGTTGGGTGCACACTAAACTTCTAAGCGAAGCGTAGTGTGCTTTTTTTATTTAATCATTTGTATCAACAAAAGAATCAATAAGAGGAATATGATACAAAAAAGATATTTTTCTCTTTTATTCATAATACTTCACCTCCTCCTTTAAATTAGGAGTGCACTATTACACTATTAGTATATCCGCTTGTTATTATATATATTATTAAAAAAGAAGCAAATTCTAAATACTTAAAATTTGGTAATAAAAAAAAGATAATTTTTGATATTTTAAATTATCTTTTTTCTTTTTTATGTATTTTGAAATTGTGAATTATAAAGTTCAGCATAAAAACCCTCTTTTTCAAGTAATTCTTCGTGGTTACCAATTTCAACAATATTACCTTGATCTATTACTAAAATAAGATCGGCATTCTTAATGGTTGATAAACGATGAGCTATAATAAATGATGTTTTATTTTTTGATAATTCATCCATTGCTTTTTGAACTAACTCTTCTGTTCTAGTATCCACGCTGCTGGTTGCTTCATCTAGGATTAAGAAGGGACTATCTTTGGTCATTCCTCTTGCAATTGTTAATAATTGTTTTTGACCTGCTGAAATTATTTCATTATCACTTAATATGGTGTCATATCCTTTTGGTAAAGTTTTAATAAAATGGTCTAATCCAACAACTTTACAAATATATTTCACTTGTTCATCTGTGATATTCTTTTGATTATAAATAATATTTTCTTTTATGGTTCCATCAAACATCCAAGTATCTTGTAGTACCATTATGAATAAATCATGAATATTTTCTCGAGTTAACTCTTTAATAGAAATTCCATCAATTTTAATATCACCGTCACTAATTTCGTAGAATTTCATTAGTAAGTTAACCATAGTAGTTTTACCAGCTCCTGTTGGTCCAACAATCGCAATTTTTTGGCCAGCACTAACTTTAGTATTGAAGTCTTTAATAATTAAATTATTATCATCATAGCCAAATTTAACATTATTAAATTCAATGTTTCCTTGGGCATTTTCAACTTTAAGTTTATTTTTAATATGAGCTTCACTATTTAATTCTACTTCTTCAAGGAATTCAAAGACACGTTCGGATGCCGCTGAGGCAGATTGTAATTGTTGGAAACATTGTGCCAAAGTTGTAAGGGGATTACTAAATAGACGAACATACAGCATGAAGGCTACAATCGTTCCCATTGTCACACTTCCGTTTATTGATAAGATAGCACCAACGATACAAACAGCAACGTAACCAAAGTTGCCAATAAAACCCATAATAGGCATCATTAAGCCAGACATGAACTGACTTTTTTGGCCACTTTTGAATAGTTTCTCATTAATTTCGTCAAATTTGTTGTTTGCATCATGGATTCCATTATAAAGTTTTACAACTTTATGACCAGAATAGGTTTCTTCAATATGACCATTGATTTTTCCTAGTTCTTTTTGTTGCTCATCAAAGTATTTTTGTGATCTTCCCATTATAATCATCATTAAAGCAAAGCCAATGATAGTAGCTAATACAGCAGTAATTGCCATGATCCAATTGGTATAAATCATCATGACTAATACGCCAATAAAAAGGGTAATTGCACTGATTAGGGAAGAAACACTATTATTCATAGCTTGCCCAATAGTATCTACATCATTAGTTACACGCGATAGGGTATCTCCAATACTATTTCTATCAAAATATTTTAAAGGTAAACGATTAATTTTTTCTGAGATTTCGTTACGTAATTTGAATGAAAATTTATTGGTAACAATGGCCATTATATAGTTTTCTAAATATCCTAAAATAAATGACAACGAATACATAATTAATAGGAATAAAAAGATGGATTTCACTTTATCTAAATCGATTCCTATTAATAGTCCATTTGTGATTGTATTTGTCAATTCACTTAATTGATTTGGACCAATGATGGAAATGATTGAACTAGCCATTGCAAAGATTATGGCCATAATTATTAAGCTATAAAATGGTTTTGAATATCTAATTAATTTGCCTAAGGATTCTTTAAAGTTCTTTGGTTTTTCTGAACCACCGCCCATTTTAGGGCCTGGACCTTTTGGAACGTTGTTTTTATTATTTTCAGCCATTTGCTAATTCCTCCTTTGACAATTGTGATAGGGCAATTTCTTGATAAACTTGGCAATTTTTCAATAATTCTTTGTGAGTACCAATGCCAACACATTCTCCTTCGTCTAACACAATAATTTTATCTGCATCTTTAATTGTACCAATACGTTGGGCAACAATTAAAGTAGTAGCATCATTGGTATATTTCTTTAATTCTTTACGAAGAGCATAGTCTGTTTTATAATCTAAAGCGGAAAAAGAATCATCAAAAATATAAATCTCTGGGTTTCTAGCAATTGCTCTTGCAATTGAGATTCTTTGTTTTTGGCCTCCTGAGAAGTTTGTTCCACCTTGGGCAACATGAGAATTATGTTTTTCAGCTAAATTCTCAACAAATTCACTACCTTGAGCTATTTTTATTGCTTTACTAATTTGTTGATATGTTATTTCAGGTTGGCCATTATCTCCAAATTCAATATTAGATTTGATGGTACCACTAAATAAAGTGGCGTGTTGGGTAACAAAACCGATTTTATTACGTAAAAATTCTTGATTATATTCTTTTACATTAATGCCATTTACTAATACTTCACCATCCGTCGCATCATAAAGACGAGGAATTAAATTAATTAAAGTAGATTTTCCACTTCCTGTGGATCCAATGAAAGCAATTGTTTCGCCTACGTTTGCTTCAAAGGAAATATCTTTTAATAAATATTCTTCTGCATCTGGATATTTGAAAAAAACATTTTTAAATTCTACTTTTCCTTTTGAGTTTGTTTTATTTTCTTTTATATTACCATCGATAATACTTTCTTCTGTATCTAATACCTCATTGATTCGTTTTGCTGATACGCTTGCTCTTGGATAAATAATGAACATCATAGCTAGCATCATGAAAGCCATAATAACTTGCATTGCATAAGAGGAGAATACTACCATATCACTAAACAAG
>Ga0153944_1000807_pt1 | contig 13145 bp, 10 predicted proteins | sample TSNJ028MetaG_FD_104703 | JGI IMG/M metagenome (GOLD analysis project Ga0153944, IMG submission 104703) | Attine ant fungus gardens microbial communities from New Jersey, USA - TSNJ028 MetaG | ecosystem: Host-associated > Fungi > Mycelium > Unclassified | place: USA: New Jersey, Wharton State... | reverse complement strand
CCCAAGCTCAATCCCAATCCCTAATCCAGATACAGGCAGCCGCTCCATACTGGGGTTGATGGGGGCTTTGGCCGTATTGGCTGGGATTGGGACGGTCATTTCCATCACCTTACGTAAAAAATAAAAGAGCATTTCTACATAAAACAGGGATAAGTTAGCTTGCCAGAGCAGTATTCCCCTTCTTTTCTAAAGCCGTATTGGGGTATAAAATGTGGCTGCCCCGAAAGGGACAACCTTTAAAGCCGGTGCGGCTGGAAAAGACTCTATGAACCTTTTAGGGCCCCGCCGTCTTATAGGGTTCGGTCATTCCGCCCATTGTCACGGTTGGTTATGATTATTCATTATCTCCATCTGTGTCGCGCTTCCCGTGGTCATTTTACGGCTGCATGCAGAATATCCACCGCCGGATCGATTCCCAATTTCCCGCTATTCAAAAGCATATGGTAAATATCTGCGTCCCTCCACTCCACGTTAGTGGCAGCCTTGAAATAAGTGATTCTGCGCTTGTCATAACGCCGCAATATCGAATCCGCTTGCTTGGGATCAATCCCGTATATTTCGACGGCCCTCTTCACCCTCACATCGAAGTCGGCATGAACGAACACCTTCAGGATATTATCCTTATCCTTTAACAAACCGGCCGCGCCCCTCCCGATGATGATGCAGGGCTTTAAGGATAAATCACGTATGATATCGGACTCGGCAAGGGCAAGCTTTTGCGCCCTTGTCAAATCCATGCCTCTGCCTGATGCCATATCCGCAAATATACTCAAGCTGTACAGCAGGCTGCCGGTGATACTTTCTTCCAATTCGTTCAGTTCGTCCAGCGGCAAGCCGGTTTTTACCGCCGCCTTTTCAAGAATATCCTGGCCATGACAGGGGAGCCCCAACCTTTTCGCCAGTTTTTCGCCAATCTCGCGGCCGCCGCTGGCGTATTCCCGTTCAATTGCTATTACACTATAACGCATACAAGTCACCTTTCTTAATCATGTTATGACGCCTGTTCAAACTGGCTGTTATAGAGTTCCGCATAGAACCCGCCTTTTTCAAGAAGATCGGTGTGGCTGCCGCTTTCAACAATATCCCCATCCCGCATGACAAGGATCAAATCGGCATTGCGTATAGTGGAAAGCCTGTGGGCAATTACAAAGGACGTTTTGCCCTCCGTCAGCTTATCCATCGCTTCCTGCACAATGCGCTCGGTGCGGGTATCGACTGAGCTGGTCGCCTCATCCAATATTAGAAGCGGAGCGTTTTGAATCATAGCGCGGGCAATGGTAACAAGCTGTTTCTGACCTGCCGAAAGGTTCGCTTTGTCGTTCAGTACAGTGTCGTATCCACCGGGCAGTGTTTTGATAAAATGGTGCAGCCCTACTGCCTTACATGCGGCAATGACCTCCCCGTCAGTGACGCCCTGCTTTGAATATATAATATTTTCCTTGATGGTGCCCTCGAAAAGCCAGGTGTCCTGCAACACCATGCAGAATTGGTCATGTACATTTTCCCTTGTGACTTGATCTGTGGGGACGCCGTCCAAGAGGATCTGCCCGCTGTCAAGCTCATAAAAACGCATCAATAGGTTGACCATAGTTGTTTTTCCCGCACCGGTTGGGCCGACAATGGCGATTTTCTGTCCAGCCTTTACCTTTGCGGAGAAATTATTAATAATGGTCTTGTCTTTATCATAACCAAAATGGACGTGCTTGAACTCGACATCACCGTTTATCTTATCAAGGGTCTTAACCTTCTGACTTTCGTCCATCAATTCCTCTTCATCTAGAAACATGAATACCCGCTCGCTTGCGGCGGCCGTTCTTTGTAGATTTTGCGCCGCCTGCGCCAGCTGCGAAAGCGGTTGTGTAAACAGGCGTATATACATCATAAATGCGACAATGACGCCAAATGAGATTGTGCCGTTCATCGCGAGTGCAGCGCCAACTACACACACAGCCACGTAACCGAAGTTTCCGATAAAACCCATAATAGGCATCATCAGCCCCGATAAAAACTGGGATTTCCAGCCGCTTTCGTAAAGCTGGCCGTTGATTCCCTCAAAGGTCTTTTTCGCCGCCGTTCCGCCGTTATAAGCCTTAACGACGTTATGGCCTGAATATATCTCCTCAATGTGGCCGTTGATGTCACCGAGCCCCTGCTGCTGCGCGATAAAATGCTTCTGGGATTTTGACATAATTATCATCATAAAAGCAAACCCGATAATTGTTGACGCCACTGCGGTCAGCGCTAAAATCCAGTTGGTATAAAACATCATAACCAAAGATCCGACAAACATTGTTATGGACCTTACTAGAGTGTCAACACTTTGGTTTAAGGTCTGACCTATGGTATCCACATCGTTGGTCACACGGCTGAGCACATCGCCATAACTTGTTTTATCGAAGTATTTAAGCGGTAATTTATTGATTTTTTCGGAGATACCTGTTCGCATGTTTTTGGATATTTTGGCGGTGACTGTCGCCATAATAAAATTTTCCGCAAAGCTGAGCAGCGCCGACCCCGCGTAGAAGAATACGAGCAACAGGGCGATGCTTATCACGGCGTCCATATCGATTACGCCCAGCACCGACTGTCCGTTTATCACTGCGGGAAGCCCCTTGCCGATCTCATTAGTCATATCTTTCAATTTATCGGGCCCGATGATTTGAAAGATTGTACCCAAAGCCGCAGCGACGAGCGCAATTATAATGGCAGGCAAATAATTTTTGCAATAACTAATAAGCTTGCCCCATGTCTTTTTGAAATCCTTGGCCTTTTCAGTGGAGCCCATGCCGGGACTTCCTCCTGGTCCCCCTGGGCCTCCCGGTCCCCCAGAGTGTCTTCTTTCATTCATGATATCAATTCCTCCTCGCTGAATTGAGACATCGCAATTTCCTTGTATACCGCGCAATCGCGGAGAAGCTCCGCATGCGTTCCTATCCCAACCATTTCACCATCATCCAGTACGACGATCTGGTCGGCGTCCATAATAGTACCGATCCTTTGCGCGACGATCATACTGGTTACGCTGGCGGTTTCCTTTTTCAGAACGCTGCGCAGAACACGGTCCGTCTTATAATCAAGCGCCGAGAATGAATCGTCGAAGATATAGATTTCAGGCTTGCGGCAGACCGCGCGGGCAATGGCAAGGCGCTGCTTCTGACCGCCTGACACGTTGGCGCCGCCTTGAGCGATCAAAGCGCTGTATCCGCCTTCCATTTTTTCCACAAAGTCCGCGCCCTGTGCGATCTGTACGGCTTTTTGGACCTCAGCACTGCCGTAACCGTCGCCGCCGTTGTCACCATAGGCTACATTGGAATCTACGGTTCCTTTAAATAACACTGCTTTTTGCGGCACGTATCCGATTATGTTGTACAGGGATTCCAATTTGTAATCCTTAACATTGACGCCGTCCACAAGCACCTCGCCTTCAGTCACGTCGAAGAATCGCGGGACAAGGTTGATAAGCGTGGATTTTCCGCTTCCTGTTGAACCGATAAACGCAATCGTTTCCCCTCGTTTTACCGTAAAGCTTATGTCCTTGATGACGTAATCCGATGCGCCGGGATACTTAAAACTGACATGGTTGAACGTAACCTCACCGACACGCTTCGGGTGGCCTGCGGTAACATTGCCATCTTTGATCGTCAGCCGCGTATCCAACACCTCGTTTATACGTTTCGCCGAGACGCTCGCCCTCGGCAGCATGACGAATATCATTACCAGCATCATGAAAGACATAATCACCTGCATGGCATATTGGGAGAAAACGACCATGTTGGAGAATATGCTTAGCTTATCCGCTACTCCCGCTGCGTCAATTAGATATGCGCCGATCCAGTAGATAGCAAGGGCAAGCCCGCTGTTTATCAAGGTCATAACCGGATTCATAATTGACATGGCGCGGTTGGTAAACATATTTGTGCTTGTGAGTTCCTCATTTGCCGCCTCGAATTTTTCTTCTTGGTAATCTTCAGCGTTATATGCGCGGACGACGCGGAGGCCTGTGAGGTTTTCTCTTGTCACGCGGGTTAAATTATCGGTCAGTGTCTGCATTTTTCTAAATTTCGGCAGTACAAATATCATTATAAGCGAAACCATAACGACTAGAATCAAAACAGCCGCGCCGGTGGCAAGCGTCCATTCAAATCCTTTACCCGCGATTTTAAAAACCGCCCAGACCGCCGTAATCGGAGCCTTGATAATCAGTTGCAAACCCATTGTGATAAGCATCTGAACCTGTGTGACATCGTTGGTGGACCGTGTAATCAAGCTTGAGGTTGAAAAGCGGTTGATTTCCTCCATGGAAAAGGATTCGACCTTATTGAATAACAAGCTGCGAAGCCGCTGTGAGAAAGACGACCCAATGCGTGCCGCGAAAAACCCGACAACGATTGCAGCCGCAAGGCTTCCCAAAGCGCACAGGAGCATATACCCGCCGGCTATCCAGATATCACGCATTTCACTGCCCGGCGTTTGTACAAACTGCGTAATCTCCGACATATAGTCTGGCAGCTTCAAATCAAGCCAGACCTGTAGGACAATGAACACCAGGCTGATGCCGGCTTGAATCCATTCTTTAGGCTTCAGATACTTAAAAATTTTTAGCATGAGCAACCATTCCTTTAATATTATTATAATCGAATAGTGTTAGGTATATGGGGAATAAATACGGTCACCTTTAAGTGGCCGTCATTCCTTCGATTCTTTGCGTTGCGGAATTATTTCCGCCAATCTGCTGATAATGCGGACATATTCTTTTGCGTCATGCTCCCCTAATAGAGTAAGCATGTTGGCGGCGTCTTCTACCACAGCTTGATGGTGTTTTTCAGCCAGAAGTTCTCCCTCCTGAGTCAATCTGACTAAAATCTTTCTGCGGTCACTTTTATCAATCTGACGGGTAATCAATCCTTTATTTTCTAAGCTATTGAGGGCCGCAGCGACCCTTGCGGAGCTGACGTCCATTTCATTGCTGATCTCACCGGGCAATACGTCACCGCCGTGCAGAAAAATAAAATGAAGAACAAATGCCTCGCCTTGGAAGGCTTCATTGATATTCCTGTGCGGCCTTGCTTTGTGAAAAACTTGCATTTTTTTGAGAAACTCCATAGCCAGTTCAGTGTAATTCATATCCTTGCCCCCCCTCACAATAGCTAACACTATTAAATTATATATATGTTAGATATTGCTGTCAAGATTTATTTTCCTAATTTTTTAAATAACAATGTTAATAATTTTGATACGGTGGATTCATATACTAACGCATAACCGCTTCCACAGAATCAGAGCCCAATGATATTTTTTAGCTTAGGCTTAAGCCAAGTCCGGGAATTTTTAATGGGCTTTGGATTTAAGGAGTAGCATATCCTACCCTATCGGCTTCGAAATCTCATGCCCCTATGGCAGGCCATTCATTCAGTTTTCAAACAACCCGCTATACAGCCTTTAAGGGGCTTGACGAATGAAAGAAATCCGGTATAATAAGATAGTCTATATTGGCTACTGTGGCTCAGGGGTAGAGCAGCGCACTCGTAATGCGCAGGTCGTGAGTTCGAATCTCACCAGTAGCTCCAAAATGAAATCCGGTTGGGGCAATCCCAACCGGATTCGTTATTCTCCAATATTATTCACTTTCTCAGGCTTGGGCTTCTGATTTTGAATAGCCGGGTCAGGGGGAGCGTTGAGAGACGGAGTTCTCAAGCCAACCCGGCTGATGTAGTAAGGGGTTCGTACAAACCATTAGCTCCATAGAGCGTGTTCAATTTAGTTCTGGTACACGTCTGACCTATCTTATACATCTGGCATTAAAAAAGTGAGGCGGTTATGCTCTTAATACGTAATAATTTGTCCGGTTTCGGCGGATTTAAAGATATCCTCCATCAGGCGCATAACGGCCATGACCTCATCGTGCTTGACAATCTGTTCGGCCTTGCCCTCCACAACATTCTTGATGTTTCGGTAGTAATCCTTGAGGTCGGTTTCGATTGCGGGCAGGGGATACCGCTTTATGGTTTCCTCGGTGCGCGGAGCCATGGTCTTGGTCAATCCGGCGGCTGTCACTATGGGAACGGCATCCCTGTTTTCCCAATCGGACACCATGACAATTTCGCCGTTTAGCTTCCAATCCTGTATTACGGCAGAGCCGTTTTCACCCTGTATGTACCAACGTGGCAGGTTAATAAAATTGCTGGTTCCAACCTCAACGGTAAAGGTGAGGCCGCCCTCAAAGGTCAGCACTGTGGTGAAGCCGTCGTCCACCTCCTCGTTGGTGACATTGGAGATCCGGGCATAGACAGACACCAGTTTCTTGTCAATCATCATCAGGGCCTGGTCCAGCAGATGGACGCCCCAGTCCAAAATCATGCCGCCGCCGTGAATCTTTTTATTCCGCCAGTCGCCGGGAATGCCACGGGAGCCATGCACGCGGGACTCAATGTTAAAGGTGTTGCCAAGCATATTATCATCATAAACCTTTTTGATGGTGAGAAAGTCCTCATCCCAGCGGCGGTTCTGGTGGACGGTGAAGAGCACGCCGTTTTTGTTAGAGCAGTCGATCATCTGCTGCAGTTCACCGCTATTGAGGCAGACCGGCTTTTCACAGACCACATTTTTACCCGCCTTCATGGCGACAACACATTCCGCCAAATGTTGGTCGTTGGGAATGGCGACCGTCACCACCTGCACATTGGGGTCGGTTAGCAGTTCATCCCGGCTGCCATAGGCGTGAATGCCGTTTTCAACAGCCACAGCGTTCCGTTCAGGGTCTATATCATAAACGCCACAAAGGGTCAATTCAGGCATAGAACTGATTAGCTTGGCGTGGAATCCACCCATACCGCCATATCCCAGTATGGCTATTCCTAAAGTTTTTCCGTTGCTCATTTTTAACCACATTTCCTCTCTATATCTTTAATATATTTATGTCCGTCCTATATGATAGCCTATTATCAGAAAAAATGGAAGTGATAATTTTATAAATAGAAAACCGATTCTCAGATTGGTTATTACATTGCTGCCGTTTATTTTCATTTGCGATATGCAAGTATCATTTTAACATGGGGATTCCATGAAAATCTTCTCGAATTATCCCAAATTTTCTTAAATAGTTCCATGTGAATATATATAAAACTCCCAGCTTCCGCAAGCTGGGAGTTCCAATTTGCTGTTATTCTTCTAGAGTTAAAAACCTGAATGGCGGCAATCCTCAATAAGCATTCGTTAATGCACCACAATGGTCTCAATAATGACCTCCTCAGAAGGAGCTCCATTACCGTTATCCAAAGCCGCAATGGTGTCCACAACATCCATGCCCTGCGTCACCATGCCGAAGACCGTATGCTTTTGATCCAGCCAGTCCGCGCCGCCGAATTGAGCATAGGCCTGGGCAATGCCCAAGGGATAGTTTTTATTGGTATAGGCTTCAACATTATATTTGTTGCCGCCCTGGACGATGAAGAACTGGCTGCCATTGGTGTTGGAACCGGAATTGGCCATGGAAAGGGCGCCCCGGACATTGAAGAGCTTATTGGAGAACTCATCCTCGAAGGCTGTGCCCCAGATGCTTTCGCCACCGGAGCCGGTTCCCTCCGGATCACCGCCTTGGATCATAAAGTTATCTACAACCCTGTGGAAGATGACGCCGTCATAATATCCGTTTTCAGCGTGGGTCAGAAAATTTTCTACCGCTTTAGGGGCATATTTCGGGAAGAACATTATGGTGATATCCCCAAAATTAGTTTTGATGGTGGCCGTTGGGGTGTCATCTGTGGGGTCCTGAAATTGGGGAAACTTCTTCATCTCATCGGTGATAACAGGGTTTTCAGGATCAAAGTCGCTGGAGCTGGAACCGGTATTGCCGGAACCGCCGCCACTACCGCCACATCCCGCCAAACATGAAACAAGAATTATAACCATACAAAGCAGCTTAATCACAGGTTTCTTCATCTGCAAACCTCCGCGCAATTTTTATTAACCAGCGTCATTAATAACGGCTGACAGTGATGCTGTCAATGGTGATGGTTTCAGTTATGGCTTCTCCCTCCACGTCATAACAGGCGATGATCGCTTCCACCACATCCATGCCCTGGACCACCTGTCCAAAGATGGTGTAATACCCGTACACACCCGGGAATCCCCCAACCTCTTTATATTTATCCACCAGAACCTGGGGATAGTTCATCTCCAGCATACCGGCCTCAGTGTCCTCATCCAGGGGGTACGCCCCAAATATACAGTAGCGGCTGTCGCTGTAACCATCCTCGGAGGACAGCGCTGCCAGGGCCCCGGCATAAGGATGCAGGTCGATGACAATCTCCTTTTCCAGAGGTTCCCCTGTGACCGTCTTGGCCTCTGTACCGTCCTCCGCGGGGGAACCTGCCATAAAGGCGATTTCCGGCTCTATGCCAAAGACCACCTGGCCGTCATAAAATCCCTCTTCTACCAACTGTATAAAGTTGTCCACTATAACAGGGGCATGGTTGGGGAAAAGCGTCAACTCAATATCCCCCTTGGAAGTGCTCATAACCACTTTATAGTCTCCCGGCTGGGGTTCCTGGAACTGGGTAAATACAAAGTTGGCTTGATCCTCAATTTCCGGGATTACCGGATCAATACTGGAACAGCCCGCCAGAACCAGGCAGAGCGCCGCGCACAAAGCCGTTACCTTAAAAAAAGATTTCAAATTAAACCCTCCATAAATTCATCTGAAGCGGTTTTAGAAATGACCGGGAAAAATGAAGGGAAGAGGCGGATGTTTAATAGCGCACTGTCACAGCGTATTCCCTATCTTTTCTAAAACCGCTTTAAAGCATTGCCGTTCACCATACAGGTTAGGCCATAAGCGGCCTGTCCTAAAATACAAACTATATTGATTGGCAGCTAGTTGTTTCATTATATACCGAATGGGAGGAGGAAATCAAGTTCCGTAAGGGATTGTTCACGAATATGTAAATTTTCCAGCCTTTTCACAGGAATTATATGCTTACGTAAGAACCGATGGAAAATTTTTTCACTTAAGGTTATAAAGGACCGGGGTTGTTATTTGTAAAAGCAGCTTCCCCGAACGCAAGAGGAGAGGGGAAATATCATTTGCCGGAATACCTCGTGGAAACAGTGTTACAGTATGGCAGGATTATGGGCCAATGGGTGTCTGCCAGGCACAGCTATTTTTTGACAGAGGGCAGCCGTACCCGGAAGATGGCCCCCTTTGGCTGGTTGTGGCAGGCCTTAATACTGCCATCGTGTTTATGGACGATCCATTGCGCTATAGAAAGGCCCAGGCCACTGCCTCCACTGGCCCGGCTGCGGGCTTTATCCTCCCGGAAAAACCGCTCGAACACCCTCGGAAGCGCCTCGTCGCCGATGCCGATGCCGGTATCGGCCACCTCAATGACCACCTTGCCGTCGGCCCCATAGGTCCGGACCTGAATGGTGTCCCCCTCTCCGGTATACTTTAAAGCGTTATCCAGCAGAGTGACCATCAACTGATGAATCCGGTTGCGGTCAGCCATGATATTACCCCCAAAGTGAGTGGCCAGTTCAAACTGCTTTCCCGCAATTTCCGCCATCTCCATATAAGGCTCACAGATTTTCATCACCAAGCCATCCAATGCCAACGCCTCTTTTTTGAGCTGGGAAGCGTTTGATTCATCCCGGGCCAGGGTCATCAGGTCGTTACACAGCTTGGACAGCCTGCGGGTCTCCGTCAACATCAGCGCCACATCCTCAGACTTGTCAATCACCCGTTTTTCGGGTGAACGGAGCAGCATCTCCAGTTTGGTCTGGATAATGGTCAGCGGGGTTCGCAGCTCATGGGAGGCGTCCTGAACAAACTGGACTTGCCTGTTCCAGGAACGGAGGATAGGCCGCATGGAGCGGCGGGAAAGGAGGTAACTGATAATGATGGATAAAAGCACGAAGGAACATATGCAAACCAGCAGGATGCGCAAAAAGCTGTTCAATATGGCCTGGCCGCTGTCAACATTGGTAATTAACTGAACATAGTGACCGCTATGGGCAAAGGTGATGCTGCGGTAATGGTAACCGTCGGCGGTACTGAAGGAGACGATTTCGTCCAGGTGGTCCAAATCCAGCGCCAGCCCCTGAAGGAAGTTGTCGTAATAGGACTGGGGAACCTGCCCGGAAAAGGATTCGGCAATAGCGCCGTCAGCCGACCAGATAATCTGCATGCTGTTGGGGGTGAGGAAAAACTTATCCCCATCCTTCTGATCCTTTGGGCGTTCCATCTCATCTGCGTTTCCCCCTTGCTCCAGAGGCGGACTTGGTCCATCCTGACGGAACAGATCGAAGGTTGTGATCCGCTCCATGGTAAAGTGAAGCTCCTCATCCACCTTATAATAGAGGGACTTGCTCACCTGATTGTAGAGAATAAGTCCAAAGAGGGCAAATATAATGGTAAAGGCCACTAAATTATAGGCGGTAAACACCAGTGTTTGCCGCCTGAAGATTTTATCCTTATCCATTGCCGTCCCCGCTGCCACTGAGCATATATCCCACGCCCCGCACCGTCCTCAAATACCTGTCGTAGCCGTGGGCCTTCAGCTCCTTGCGAATGCCGCTTGCATACACCTCCACCACGTTGGTGGTGGTTTCGGAGTCAAAGCCCCAGATCCGGTCAAAGATCTGCTCCTTGGTGAGGATGGCATTTTGATTTTTTACCAGGTATTCCAATAGGTCGTATTGCTTGCCGGTGAGGTGAAGGAGCTGGTCCCCAATCAACGCCTGCCGGCTTTTGATCCGAATGGACAAGTCCATAAACACCAGGTGCTCTCCATCAAACCAGCTTCCGCCGCTTCTGCGGACAATGGCCTCCAGCCGCAAAAGCAACTCCTGGCTGTGGAAGGGCTTTACCAGATAATCGTCCGCCCCGCTTTTAAAGCCCTCGGTTTTATCATCAATGGAATCCTTTGCGGTGAGGATCAGCACAGGGGTCATGATCCCGCCGCTGCGCAGTTTTTTTAAAACGGCATAGCCGTTTATCTCAGGCAACATAATATCTAATATAATGACGTCATAAATGCCGTCAGAGGCCTTGAACAAGCCGTCCGCTCCATCATAGGCCTGTTCACACTGAAAAATATCCTGAATAGTCTCCATAATGCTGTCGGACAAAACAGCGTCGTCTTCAATAATCAAGGCTTTCACATGGCAGCCTCCTAGCATAGTATCATTGTATTTTACCCAGCTTATCACCCAACCATGAAAAAAAGCTTAAATAACGGAGGACTCTAGCTGGTGAATCAGCATATTAAAAAATGCGGTGGTCTCCGCCTTGGAAAGGGCGTACTGATCCGGAATGTGATTTTTGGCGTAGTCGGCAAAGACCTCCGCCAGCATGGCATCGCGGATAAATAGATTCCGGCAGATGCCATGCTGGTACTCTACCTGGTTGTATTCTATGAAGACCCCCAATCCCTCAAAAGCGGATATAATATACCCCTGGGGCAAAACATTCCGCCCCACCAAATACAGGTTGTAGCTGTCCTGAGGATCGGCGTTCCGGTCACGAAGGTATTCGAAAATCATCCTTAATTCCACTTTATCAAAAGCGGGCATCCCTACAAGGTGATCCGAAATGCGGCCGGTTTTGGCTAGTTCCGCCATTCCGCCGGTAGAATAGACGTCGGTATGGATCATTTCCTTTGAGTATTCCACCCGTAAACTGAGATTATCCAAGATCTCGGCTACCGCGTCATCAAAGTGGAAAGGGTTGCTGCCGCTGTACATCTGGGCTCTGATAAAATTGGCCAGCGCGTCTGGTTCCGTCCGCGCCACTAGGCGTTTATATGCCTCAATGGGAATTTTATTAAAACAACTGTTCGGCTTGATAAGGCAGGCGTTGTGATCCCTTTCTATGTTGGCCATGGCGCTGCTGAGAAGATTAATATTTTTGCTGGTGAGCAGCGCCTCACAGTACTGCCGCTTGTAGTTGTTATAATGGTTGATAAAAAAGGTGTACAGGTAGGGATTATCATAAGCGATACATTCAGAAAGCTCCTCGGCCATAAAGGAGATTACATAGTATTTGTCCACCCTTTGCCCGGCGGCGTAGTGGCTGCTGTGGATAATCATAATATCGCCCAGGAATACCTTCATCTCCTCCATACCGGCCTGTTCTCCGTACATCACCTGATATCCGTTAAACTTAAGCAGGGGAAGGATATTGATTAATATATTAGTATTTTGCAGATAGTCCTTTTTGGAGAAGAGCAGAAGATGCTCTATAGCGGTGGCTGGACGGCAAAGTATCCTGTGGGCAAATGGGGAGATGTGCCTAAAGTAGTGGTCGCTTATACAGCCCAGCAGCTTGATGTCGCAGGCAAAGTCCTCCTTTTGAGACTGATGGTAGATGGAGCCGAAAATTTCGTCAAGGGTACGCAAATATTTATTATCGTCATAATATGCAAACTGGATTTCTTGAGGCTCCGCCCGGTCTCCCGGCAGATCAAAAACAAGTGAATCCAAAGCGTAGCGGGAAGCGATAAGGGAGTCGTCATATGCCGCCAACCCATTTAACCGGGACAACTCCTGGCGGTCAGCCTCATCCAGTGTCAGGACCCGGGCGAAAGTACCTTCCACCTCCGGATTCATATGCAGAATGCCTTTCATATACCGGTACAGTGTTGAACGGCTGAAATTGCACCGTCCCGGCAAGCTTTCAATTTTTATACCCTTTTCCTTGCATTTGGATGTTAAGAACCCGTAAATTTCCTTATCCTTCATACGCTTTCACTCCGTTCTTGTTAAATGAGGTTACCGGATGTTTAATGTATAAACTTTATTCTACACTAAAACTAGATTTTCTGTCAATAAGTAACAGAAATACATTAAAAATATGTCTGAAATGCATTAGACCATGAGGGCGAATATGTAGTATTCAGTAAAAGCCAAGAGCGAAAGTGGTTACCAAAAAAAAAATTGACAGATGTAAACAATAATAATATAATTAACATGGGTTTTTGTAATATTTAGGCATGCTGAAGTAGTTTCTATCTCTCCGCAGCGTTGAATCTGGAGTCCGCTTGGCAGTACATACAGTGGCCTTGCGGATCAACCGACCAATAAAGATGCCTAGAAGAAACAGGCTCCCGCAATGATAGCGGCTCCGGTTGCAGCTGCAACTGACAATATTG
>Ga0153944_1000806_pt1 | contig 13155 bp, 9 predicted proteins | sample TSNJ028MetaG_FD_104703 | JGI IMG/M metagenome (GOLD analysis project Ga0153944, IMG submission 104703) | Attine ant fungus gardens microbial communities from New Jersey, USA - TSNJ028 MetaG | ecosystem: Host-associated > Fungi > Mycelium > Unclassified | place: USA: New Jersey, Wharton State... | reverse complement strand
GTCTTTACCGTTGCGGCAGGCCTCAGGATGGCAAAAATGCTGACTATCCCCTTGATGAACCTATTGCCCGCATTTATGCTGGTACTGCCTGTCTCCGCCCTCTGGACTTTATTGATGGGCTAAGAATATTTACTGAGATGACTGCATGTGACAAAGCTAGGTTTCGTTTTGACATGCCGCCAATAAAAGCTGATCAAGGTATGTGGACACAGCACATTGTTGCCAGGGTCAGTATGATACCATATAAAAATACTTGGAGGATAAAAATATGACTGCACATCATATTTGTCTTGAATCTTTTATACCCCAGGGCAAGGTTTCGGTTAGCACAGACAAGGATAAGCTCCGCATGACCACAAACACGGCCATCAACACACTCTATCTTAAAAACGATAGTCCAATCAAGTCCTATGCGTATCTTTCGGAAAAATTCAAGCTCCCTTTCCGCATTGACATGACGGTAAAAATAGATTCTCCTGCCATGTATTTAATCATCGGAAAAGGCCACATCGGTTTTGCCACAGGCGGCATGGATAACCGCCGTATAACCGATATATTTGGTAAGGATAATAAACCCAATACGCATATATTTGACAACGACATTCCTGTAAATGTATATGTTGATATATCGGTCACATATGGAAGCGAATCCATGTGGGTGATTGTCAATGACGAGCTTCGTTGCTTTTCAAACAAAGACCCTTATATCAAGGCTTTAAAAAACGATGCGGTACTCGAAGAATTGAGCGAGGGTTTAGGTTTCGCGATTGCCTGTGACAAGCGAACTCAATTGTCATTAAAATCGCTCACAATTACCGAATATGAACAGGAAGAACCCGTCGCTCCCGCGGAATACTTTGAAAAAGAGCTTCATCCTCCGGGTTTGTCTATATCAGAAAAACCTACGATAGAAGCATGTATACAAGGTCTCACACTGGATTTACAAAAAGAAATCTTGCGTACCGACGAATATCTGCTGAAGGACATGAAAAAGAGTTTGAAATTTAAACGGAGAATAGAAGGCGGATACCCTTGTGGAAGGATAACATATACATCGCCCTGGGGATTTCGATATAAAATAAATATTTCCGATGCTTATGTCTGTCATGATATAAATTGGATCAGTTATAACACGAAACGCGAACAGGAAAAATACGGGGGCTATAAAAAGGCCGACTATACCGTGGAGGCATTGAATAAATTGGCCGAAGATTCGCCGGAATTTGCGGATGAAATGTTTTTCCGCATTAAAGAATGTGTGGTGTGTACTGGAGGCAGCCCTTGTCCGAACAAGTGGATATATGAGTATAACGGAAAGAAAAAAAGAGGGTGCGGATGGGGCGACGGCATACAATTCAAGATGTTCCCTTCTGATTTTGAAGATTTAAGAAAAGTAGTGAACGCTATAAGCGATGTTTTAATAAAGGATAACCTCCTAAATATATAGCAAGTATTAATAGGATGATAAACAGGCTTGTCCATTTCGGCAGGCCTGTTCATTCATCTTTATGAGCATTAATAAAACTTATTTCCCAGCCACCTGTACGGCGGCCTTGCCCGCCCACATATTTTTGTGGTAGTAAAGCCAGGCTAACAGGCTGCATAGCCCCCACCCAATGGGAATCGACCAGGCTACGGCCTCCGGTCCAAGGCCAAATTGATACACCAGGATATGTGCTGATACCGACCGGATGGTCAGACTGGTAATAGTGAGGGCCATAACTATAACGGCATCCCCGGCTCCCCTGAAGAAACCGTTAAATGCAAAGAAGGTGGCAAACAAGGTATAGAAACAGACAATTATGGAAAGGTATTTGGCGCCCACCCCCACAATCTCCGTTACATTCGGATCAGCCGCATCCACGAAGAGGGTGATGAGGGAGCGGCCACAAACCAGGGCAATGGTACTCAATACTATGCCCGCCAACACCATAAAGACCAGGGATGACCGGAACCCCTTTTTCGCCCGGTCCACGTTGGCAGCGCCTATGTTCTGTCCCACGAAGGTGGAAATGGCCATGCTGATGTTGCTCAACGGCATAATGGCAAATTCGTCAATTTTCACCGCCGCCGTGTAGCCTGCCACGGCGCTTTCCCCAAAGGAGTTAACCAGCCGAATGATGGTCAAGGAGGCGAGGGAAACGGTGGATAATTGGATGGCGGCCGGCAGGCTGTACCGCAGGACCAAGCGAAACAGGGCTTTATCAAAAATCAGCTTATTGATCTTCAACAAAGGCACCTTCCTCCCCGCATAGGCCATACATAAAATGCACGCAAGGGCCTGCGCTATAGCGGTGGCCACGGCGGCTCCCCCAACGCCCCAGTTGAATACGGCGACAAACAGCAGGTCCAGCAACACATTGAGCAGTGTGGATATGATCAATATGAGCAAGGGGCTTTTTGAATCCCCCAACGCGCGGAGATACGAGGTATACATATTGTAGAATACGGAAAATATCATGGTCCCCATGGCGATGCGCAGGTATAGGGTGGTTTCACTAAAAATGCCCTCGGGAACATCCAAAAGGGATAAAAAAAGGGGTGCTCCCGCGACGCCGATAATGGAGATTATGAGAGCAAAACCAGCCAAAAACAAAATACTGGTAGATACGGTTTTTTGTAGCTGCCCATCTTGACGGGCCCCGTAAAATTGGGAGATTACCACCGATGCGCCCGTGGTCAAGCCAATAAGAACCGAAAGCAAGAAATGAATCATAGACATGGACGAGCCCACTGCTGCCAAGGCGTTACCGCCTACAAAACGCCCCACTATCACGGCGTCGGACATGCTGTAGGCCTGTTGAAATATATTGCCGACAAGCATAGGCAACGCGAAAGAGATAATCTGCTTGGTGGCGTTTCCTTTCGTAAAATCCTGCAACTGCTCTACCCCCATTATGTATTGCTAAAACAACTTCTATTATACGTCCCCGGTTTTAGAAATACAAGATTGCAACCGCATATATGGAGTCATAAAGTTTCCGGGCCATCCACAGAAATGGATGGCCCGGAAACTTTTAAAGCAATATTAACATATAAGAACTGACCGTTTATATTACTTTTTTGAGGTAAACAAAGAGATAAACCGGCTCCAGAAGGTTTCTTCATCCACCTCCGCTTGATCCTCGCTTTTTGGCTCCAGCCTTGTGATGCCCTCAGTCACCAGCACAAATTGGACGGAGCTTACATTTGCGTTATTCCCTGATGTAAAGGAGACAGGGATGAAGTCAGAGGTATCATAATCCGCCAGAATGCTGTCAATCTCAGATTCAATTTTATCGGGAATGTCCTTGGTTTCACTGTCCAGCTCAGCCATACCGTCCGCAAGCGCGGATATCCCCTCTGTGAAGCTGTCCGCGCCGCTGGCCGCTTCTCCCATACCTTCCGCTAGGCTGGCGGTGCCGTCATTCAAGTCACCGACACCGTCGGCAAAGGTTTGTACGCCGTCTTTCAAATCGCCTGTTCCGCTGTACAGCTTGGCGGTGCCGTCCGCGGCCTCCTTGATGCCGATATGGAGATCCAAGTAACCCCTGTACATCTCATAGACGCCATCCAGATAGGTTGCCAGGCCCTTGTGGAAATCAGAATAATTTGCCGTTAATGCACCAATACCCTTCACCAGCTCCGTCAGGTTCTCCAACTGGTCCAGGCCCTGGAGGGCGGCTTCAAATTGGGTGGCGGCAGTGCGCAGCCCGGACGAGATTGAATCCAGGTTTGTGGCGAGGGAAGGCAGCGTGGTGCTCACAGCAGCCAAAGCCGGCGCCACATATTCATAGGTGGCCTTGACAGTTTGTGCTGCGGTATATTGATCGATCAAGGCCTGTAAAGTTGGATCGTTTGACGTTGCAATTATAAGCGCGGCAATGTCGGCATCGTTTATAGCGGGCGGAATAGCTTCAATAGCGCTTGCCAATTCGCTGTAGCCTGCGGCATAGCCGGAGGACAGCTGCTGCATGCCCAAGCTGATTGCATCCAGCCCGTCCGCCATTGTGGTCAAGCCTGCGGACAGCTGCCCCAATTGGGATAGATCCATCTCTCCGCCCAAGCCGGAGGATAAACCACTATTTATAGCATTCAACGCCCCCATAATGGCCTGGGAACCGCTCAGCAATGTGCCGGAGCCCTCGTTGATCTCATAGAGGCCCTCACTAAATTCAGCCGAGCCCTCAAACAGCTTATACATACCGGCGGCCAACTCCCCTGTTCCGTCCTGTAAGGCAGCGGCACCGTCATATAATTCATATACCCCGTGGTATAGCTCATCAATGCCGTCGCTGAGCTGTGCCATACCGTCCTTGATCTCCCACAATCCACCGCTCAGCTCCAGGCCGCCGTCATCCAATTTGGAAACGCCTTCGTTGAGCTGAGAAATGGCGTCAGCCAATGAAGTCAAGCCATCGGTCATCTCGGACAAGTCTCCAATATCCAGATTCATAGAAAAAGGCACGCCTGAGATGGAAACGCCCTCCATCTCAAAATCTTCCACATCGGCGCTTAGAGAAAGCCGCTCCTCCTTGCCGGGCATTACAGTAAAGGTGATCAGCTTGTCAGTGCCCGCGTTGGCTATTGTAGAGCCCTCGGCAACAATATTGTGGCAGAGGTTTGAGTTCAGGGTAACCGTAACTTGCAACATATAATTTTCGCTAAACACAGAATTCACCGATGCGTTCCCCGATACAAGGATATCCATTTCCAGATGTCCGGAAGCCCCGCCAAGCTCACCGGGGTCAACGGCGGTGCCGTCCAGTAAGAAGGATATTTTTATGTCCCAGGGCAGTGACTGTTCCTCCATATTCCCCTGGTAATAAAACCGTCCCTGGGGCGCGGAAAAGGACACCTGGCCGTTTTCATAATAGATCGGGTCAACATTTGTCAGGTTCTTGATGGATGAATAGGCGCCGGTGTCGGTGATATAGCCGTCCTGGGCCACGTCAAAGATATTGACGACATAGATCTCCTTTATCGTACCGTCGGCATAAAGGGTGGAATATACCACCTCCTCCTTATGGGTTACCGTTGCGGAAGCCTCATCTATTGCGGCTGTAGCGGGGCCGCCGTCCCCGTCGGCAACCGCGCCCAAGGGAACGGAGCCAAACACAAGGGATGCGGTAATTAGGATAGTTGTTACATAAAAAAACAATTTTCTTTTCATTTGCTCAGCTCCTTATAAAACTTTGGGCGAAGGGTGGTTTTCTCAATAACAGGATCAAATATCAGCAGCAGGCAGGGCAGAACTGCGCACACCAGCAGTATTGAAAAAATGGTCCCCCGGCCCAGCAGGACGCCCATCTCCGTCACAATGGAGTTGGACGAGGTCAACGCGAGGCACAGCCCTGCCGAAGCGAGAATCAGTGCGGAGGTGGCAATGGATACAAAGTTATTGCCGATGGTCTTTTCCATGGCCGCCCTTTTTCCATGGGTTTGCCTGTTGCGCATATAGCTTTCTGTCAATAAAATGGCATAATCTATGGTGGCGCCCAGCTGCACTGTATTGATAACCAGATACCCAATATAACTGAGGGAATTGCCGGCGAAGTAGGGGATTGAGAGGTTAATCCAGATGGCCGTTTCAATGACAAATACAAGGATGATCGGTATGGATAATGATTTAAAGGTACACAGAAGCACCAGGATAATGGCGATGACAGCGATTATGTTGACCAAACCCGTGTCACTGGAAACGACCGTTTTCATATCGTATAGATTTGCGCTTTGCCCACAGGAATAATACGTGTCATAATATGCCCCAACGGTTTCCCGGACCGCTTCCACTGTGGCAAAAGCCTCCTCTCCCTCCTGCGGATTGCTTGAGGTTAGAATAATCCGGGCAAGGTTCTCCGAATAAAAATTGCCGGTGATGCTTTCATCCAGGTAATCCGGTGGAATCGTGGAGCCCACCGTGGTGGTATAGGACATGACATTGGTGATGTGATCCACCTTTTTGAGGTCGTTGCATAAAGCCAGCTCCCGGGCCACATCCCCTTTGGGCACCATCAAAACAAGGGTGGTGGATTTGCCAAAGACCTCCTCCACAGCGGCGGTGTCCTGGCCTAAACGGGTGCTGGGGTCCGGCTCCCCAATGCCGTAGATAAAGTTGGTCCGCTGCTGGGCCAAAAAACAGGGGATGAGAACAAGCAGCACCATGACCAGTCCAGGGATTCTGATTTTTAGCAGAAACTTACCGGCTTTTTCAAAGCTGGGCAAAATCTTTTTATGTCTGGTTTTGTCAAGCCATTTATGGCACGTGAGGGTCACGGCAGGCAGGAACACCATGACGGACAGATAGCTGAGAATGACGCCTTTGACAAGGTTTAATCCCAGATCAGGGCCAATGCGGAATTGCATAAACATAAGGGCCAGAAACCCAAATAACGTAGTTGCGGCGCTGGCGGCAATGGCCGGGAAGGATTCCTGAATCGCCTTCTGCATAGCTACTTCCATATCGCTCGTGCGCATGCGGTGTTCCTCAAAGCTATGCAGGAGGAATATGGCGTAATCCAGGGAAACCGCCATCTGTAATATAGGACTAATGGCCTGGGTTATGTAAGAGATTTCACCCAGGAATATATTGGTCCCCAGGTTAATGAGCACGGAGCCTCCAATAGTCAGCAAGAACAATACCGGCTCAGCCCAGGCGGAGGAGGTGAGAAGCAATATCACAATCACCAGTGGGATCAGTATGGCCATAGCTCCCAGGGATTCGCTCGCGGCCATATTTTGAGAAAAGGCGGTGCTGGCCGCATCCCCCGCGATGGCGCTGCCGTCTCCCAGTAAATCGTAGAGGGCGTCTATAGCCCGGGCCTCCATGCCATTTTCCACGGTCACCGAAAATAAAGCGGCCCTATCCTTGTAGTAAGCCTCCACCGTTTCGGTGTCCGCCATTTCAATAGGTGCCTTTATGTCAACCACATCATCCAGCCACATGACATCGGTGACACCCTCAATTTGTAAGATGTCCTCTTTGATCTGCAACGCCTCAACCAAGTCAACATCCCTGATCATAGCCCGAACATTGGGGACATTCCCCTCAAATTCCTCCCACATAACCTCCAACGCTATGGTGGATTCCGCATCCGCGGGCAGATAATCCAGCATGTCGTAATTGACGTCTACTTGTGTCATCAGCACAACACCCAACAGGGAAAGGATTCCGAAAACCACCATGATAATTTTGCGATGTCCCGTAATCAATTTTGCTATCGTATGCATACTCTCACCCTTTATTCGACATTGTGTTGACTTTCTTTCACATTTCCAGTATAGTAACATTGAGAAATAAATTCAACAATCAGATCGTTATTTTTTGTTAGTTACTCGACAGTTTTTTTTATTTTGTTGAGTAACTTTGTGACCAAAACCTAAATTTTTTGTGAACGGTGGGAGATGCAGATATGGAGACAAAAAAGCAAGACAGGCGGGTCCGTTACACCAATATGATGATTCGCAAAAGCTTTATTGCGCTGTTGGCTCAAAAGCCCATTTCAAAGATCACTGTCAAAGAAATTTGTGAGGACGCGGATATTAACCGGGCTACTTTTTATAGCCATTTCACCGACCAGTACCATTTGCTTCACGCCATTGAGGATGAGATTATTCAGGATATTATCCAATATCTGAACACCGAACCGGGATGCGATTTAGAAACCACGTGGAGCGAAACCTTAATCAAAATTTTTGAATATGTATACGCGTACGCGGAGGTCTGTTCTATTCTTTTAGGGGATACGGGGGACGACAGCTTTCAGCAGCAGATTATGGAGGTGGTCCAGCGGGAGATCATTTCAGCGTTGACAACTGCGGCGGAGGGTGTTTCCTTGGAAGATATTGAATACTTATACACATTTGTGGCCCTTGGGGCCGTTGGCATCATCCGGAAGTGGTTGCGTGAGGGCATGCAAAAGCCAGCCACGGAAATGGCTGCAATGGTTTGGCGGATTGCCCAGAAAGGCGTATCGGACTTTACCAAATTAGATTGACAAAGCCGTATGATGTAACAAATCATTTTTATACTAATCTTCAATCAAAGGTAAATTAAATTTCTTAAAACCGCGCGGATTGGGGCGCAACAGGAATTTTATTTATTGCAATATTTAAACGAAGATTGGTATCAGTTGATAATTTATTGGATTAAACGGCGGAAAGCACCTTCCAATAACATGGAAGGTGCTTTCTGTTTTATGTGGATAAATGATAATCTGGAGTTCGATTCATTCTGATGCCACTTTATCGGGTGGTGCCAATCCACCACATATTTTACTTGCTTAAAGCCTTCTTCAAACGGTCCATAGCCTCAATGGTGTTTTCTCTGGTGCCAAAGGCGGAGAGGCGGAAATACCCCTCGCCATTTTTGCCAAAGCCTTCACCCGGAGTGCCGACCACGCCGCATTGATTGAGCAGGAAGTCGAAGAAATCCCAAGAGCTCATATTGTCGGGACACGCCATCCAGATATAGGGGGAGTTGACTCCGCCGGTGTAGTAGATGCCCAAAGCATCCAAAGTTTCAGCCATGACTCGGGCATTTTCCTTGTAGTGAGAGATATTTTGCTTGCATTGGGTAACCCCCTCGGTGGAAAAAGCAGCCTCGGCGGCCCGCTGGATGACGTAAGGGACCCCGTTGAATTTGGTGGTCTGCCGGCGAAGCCACAGTTTATTTACGCTGACGCCATCCACTGTCAGGGCATGGGGGATGACGCTGTAACCACAGCGGGTTCCGGTAAAACCGGCGGTCTTGGAGAGGGAACAAAACTCAATGGCGCAGGTTTCCGCGCCTGGAATTTCAAAGATGCTCCTGGGCAGAGCGGGATCGTCGATAAAGGCCTCATACGCCGCGTCGTAGAGTAGAACGGCGCCGTTGACATTGGCGTAATTTACCCACGCCTCCAATTGCTCCCGGGTAAAGGCGGCGCCGGTGGGGTTGTTGGGGGAGCAGAGGTAAACCAGGTCCGCCGGATAGTCCGGAGGCAAGGGAGCGAAGTCATTCTCCCGGGTACAATCCACATACTTGATTTCACGGCCGCTCATAATATTGGTGTCCACATATACGGGATATACCGGGTCAGGAATCAATACGACATTATCTAAAGCAAAGATGTCGGTGACATTGCCTACATCGCTCTTCGCGCCCTCATTGACAAAGACTTCATCCAGCGCCACATCCACCCCAAGCCTGCCATAGTATTCTTTAATAGCGTTGCGCAGAAAATCATACCCCTGCTCCGGGCCATAACCCCGGAAAGTAGAGGCGTCGGCTTGTTCATCGGCGGCTTTCTTCATGGCGTCAATGGTAATTTGGGGCAAGGGCAGGGTGACATCCCCAATGCCCATACGGATGATACGCGCCTCAGGATGCTCCTGGACATAGGCCGCAATCCTGTTTCCCATCTCGGTAAACAGATAGCTTTCCTTGAGACTTTGAAAATTTTTGTTGATCTTTGCCACGGTTCCATCTCCATTCTATTTTTTGTTTCCTTTATATTTCAACTACACCCTCATAAGCTATTACGGCGGGGCCGGTCATCCATACAGTGCCGTCGTCACCGTAACGGATGGAGAGGTCGCCCCCCAGCAGAGTAACAGTGACCTCCTCATCGCGGGGGCAATATCCCTTGACAACAGCGGCCACCACAGATGCACAGGCCCCCGTGCCACAGGCCATAGTCTCCCCGGAGCCCCGTTCCCATACCCGCATCCGAAGATGACGATGGGATAAGACCTCCGCAAACTCGGTGTTAATCCGTTGGGGAAAGATGGGATGGCATTCAAATAATGGGCCGATACTTTCCAAAGGCAACGCGTCCAAATCTTCCCCAAAGACCACACAATGGGGGTTGCCCATAGAAACGCAGGTAATTTTATATTCCTTTTGGCCTATGGCGAGCGGGTAATCAATGACTTGGTCCACATCCGCCAGGACAGGGATGGATGCCGGGTCCAGGCTGGCCTTTCCCATATCCACAGTGACAGAGGTTGCGGCGCCCTGTTCATCCAGATGCAGGGAGAGATGCCGGATGCCGCTTAGGGTATTTATGCTTAGCTGGGTTTTACGTGTCAGTCCTTTGCTATAAACAAAACTTCCCACACAGCGTATGCCGTTGCCGCACATTAGCCCTTCGGAGCCGTCGGCGTTAAACATGCTCATCCGAAAGTCGGCCTCCTCATCAGGATAGACGAGGATGAGGCCGTCGGACCCAATGGAGCGGTGCCGGTCGCTTAGCTTTACAGCTGTCTTTTCCGGATTGGATAGGGGCCGCTTTGAGCAGTCTACATAGATGTAGTCGTTACCTGTGCCATGCATTTTAGTAAAGTGAAGCTTCATAAAATTTTCCTCTGTTATAGTGGTAAAATCATAAAGAAATTTTATAGCAGAAATGGAAAACTTCGATAATTATGATAGCATAACGTTCCGCCAAAATCAATTGCCCTCCGGGAAAAGAGGCCCGCTTCCCATAAATCTGCCTATATTGATAAAATATATGAAATGTTGTGGAATCTTATAACCGGTGCTATAATTTTCCTATAGGCAAAAAAATAAATGAGGGATGGTGTGAATGAATAGCTTGACACGGAATAAATATTGTTTTGGGCTGGGCACTGTTGGCCGGGATATGGTCTACAGTCTGGTCAGTATGTATTTTATTGTGTTTCTCAGCGAGTATGTGGGCGTCACTGACGGGGAGTTGATGGGATTGACCGCCGTGATTGTGGGTGCCAGAATTTTTGACGCGCTAAATGACCCCGTTATGGGTGTGCTGGTGGACAACACCTATACACGTTGGGGCAAATTTAAGCCTTGGATCGCCTTCGGCGCGTTTCTTAGCGGCCTGTTGACCATCGCTCTCTTCGCCAATTTCAATGTAAAGGGAGTGGCCTTTGTAGCCCTCTATGGAGTTCTTTACATCCTGTGGGGAATGGCCTTTACCACCAACGACATCTCCTACTGGTCCCTGATGCCGGCCTTGACCTCGGATCAGAAGGAGCGGGAGCAGATCGGCTCGGTGGCCAGAATCTGCGCCAACGTGGGCCTGTTTGTGATTGTGGGCGGCATCCTGCCCATTACCGACGTCCTGGGGGGCGTATTTGGCGGCAGAACAAAGGGGTTCCTTGCTTTGGCCATCCTGGCGGTTCTCGTTATGTGGATATTCCAGCTCTTCACCCTTGTGGGAGTGCGCGAACCCAGAAGGGAACAAAAAGGCCCTACAACCACTCTAAAAATTATGCTTGAAACCCTGGTCAAGAATGACCAGCTGCTGTTCACCGGCATCAGTATGGCCCTGTTTATGATCGGTTACACTACAACAACCGGCTTTGGCATTCCCTATTTTAAATATGTCTACGGCAACGAGGACACGTACAGCGTATTTGCTGTGGTGCTGGGGGTGTCCCAGATCGCGGCGTTGGCCGTGTTCCCGCAGTTCAGCAAGCGGTTTACCCGCAGACAGCTCTATACCGCGTCTATGCTGATGGTGGTGATTGGATATATTGCCTTTTTCTTTGCCCCCATGAATATAGTATTTATTGGGGCAGCCGGCGTGGTTCTCTTTGCCGGACAGGCCTTCATCCAACTGCTGATGCTGGTTTTCCTAGCCGACACCATTGAGTATGGGGAGTGGAAGCTGGGCAGGAGAAATGAAGGGGTGAGCTTTGCTATTCAGCCCTTCATCAACAAAATGGGGGGAGCTGTGGCGAATGGGGTGCTGGGCATTACACTGGTACTTTCCAATATCAATTCGCTTCCGGATGGGGCCGAGGCGTCCCCTGAAAGCATCACTATGCTTAAATCCGCCATGATGCTTCTGCCGCTGGCCTGCATTGTGGCCAGCTACATTCTCCACAGCCTGAAATATAAACTGGATCAGTCTACCTATAACCAGATATTGTCCGATCTGGAAGAGCGCCGGTCCCAAAAGTAAAAAGTCTACCGGGCGGAGGCGGTGAGTTCTGTAATAAAGGATTCAGGATAGACCTTTTTTAGGACTTGAATGGCCCCCTCAAAATCATTTTTTCCTGAGAAAAGATGGGGATCACGGACGAATCGGAACCCTATGCCGTAGTACATACGTACAGCCACATGGCTCCAGGTTTGGGTGTGCAGATACATGTCCTGGTGGGGGTGGAGCTTTTGGGCAATATGGATACACTCCTGGACTACAGCTTTTCCCAAGCCTTTGCCCTGGTACTCCGGGCAGGTGGCCACCCAGTGGAGCATGGAGCGGCCCTGGGAGTCAAGCCAGGCGCTGGAGTTCGCCACCGGCAAGCCATCGGGACGGCATGCGAATACCAGGCGGCTGGACAGCAGATCCCGGTGAGGACGATACTCCTTCATAAAATGGGCCAAAGCCTCCTCCTGGGAATCAAATTCATGGACAGAGGCCTCAATGCGCGCCCAGTGCAATTCATCTCCATCCTCATACCTTCGCAAAAAATAGCCGCCGGGCAGCGGGGATGGAGCAACCTGCTTTTGACGCTCAGGATCGATGGCCATGATGATGTCCTTGTAAGGGATACTTTTATCAAGCATATGATCTACCTTCCCTATTGGTTTTAAGATATTGCGCAGGTTTCTTATTCATTATTTCTTTGATACGCTAAGGCGGGAGCTGCATAAGCTCCCGCCTTAGTAGGTACGGCTTTTAGCGGATATCGTACACGCTGCGCAGGGTCAGCTTGTCAGGGTCGCCGCTGATTACCTTTACCGCATATTCCCCGCCATTCATGTCAAAATAGTTGTCACTGAGAACCAGGTCATCGTTTTCGTTGCGGATCTCCACAGACTTGGCGTATGCATCCGCCTTTACCGTGATAATGTCCCCTTTCACGCTCCATTGGAGATGGGGGTCCTGAAACCGGAAGTGCTTGGGCAGGTTAAACAGCGCGGTGCCGCCGGAAATGCGCTCATAGCCTATATACAGGTCATAGCTGACATAGTTACTGAACAAATCCGCGTCAGCAAACATCTCTTTGTCCAGCCACACGCTGCTTAGCCTGGGCACGGATACTTGCCGAGTGCCTTCTTGGATCACCGAGGCGTCCGCATTCCGCAAAGCCCACACCACTCTGACGGTTTGGTTTTCCATAGTTTCATTGGCTACGGAGAGGCGGATGCTGCGCTCTAGGTCCACCACTTCACGGTTTACATTGGAATTCTGGGTCATAACT
>Ga0153944_1000804_pt1 | contig 13170 bp, 9 predicted proteins | sample TSNJ028MetaG_FD_104703 | JGI IMG/M metagenome (GOLD analysis project Ga0153944, IMG submission 104703) | Attine ant fungus gardens microbial communities from New Jersey, USA - TSNJ028 MetaG | ecosystem: Host-associated > Fungi > Mycelium > Unclassified | place: USA: New Jersey, Wharton State... | reverse complement strand
GTCTGCCATGTAAGAACGTAAAATCGATTCATACCAGCCGAAGGACAATTTATCAACAATTTGGCCGACTTCAGCGCCAAGGAGTTCACTTTCAAAGTTTGTGGATGATACGCCATCCATCAATGGTATAAAACGGTTATCCCGGGCAGCAGCAATGTGAATAGGAAGCAAACACAACAGGTTGACAAACCATTGCCCGGCGAGGACTTGAGTTATTCCCGAAGAGGGACATTGAACAATGTCGTTTATTAGGGCTGTATATGTTTTTACTTGGATGAAAATTGAACGTAGTTGTTCATCTGTCGGCTTCTTGGTTTGGTCCTCAAAGGACTGTATCATGTTGCTGAAATATGGGGCATATCTATCGTGGCCTCGGCTCGAGATGAAAGTGATACTCTTTGGCTTTGGACAGGCAGATGTGATAGACTGGCGCGTCACAGCTGCCAGGACCGGAAATCGGGTCCAGAGATCTGCAAAGCAGTCGATCAAGCAGTTATTGACATAGTTTTCGCCCTTCACTGTATCGACAGAAACCCTTGTACCTTTCTCCTTGAAAGTAAATTCGGAAGATTTCTTGGTGATTGATAAAGCCACCGACTGACAATGACCTTGTTCCTCGTCCAGCATCATCAGGTGGATACATTGCTGATTGACAAACGAGGTGACTGAAACGCTTCCATAACGATCAGGCAGTACGATGTTTATTCCTTCCGAAGCACCGAAAGAGTCCCAATGATAAGCAGTTAAGAGCTTTTGATCGTCTGTCTCGAAAACTAGCAACGCACAAGCCCCATCAGGGGAGGACATGACACAAGTAGGATTTCCAGGTAACGTTATCGATGCAGGACTAAAGGGATTGTGCTGAGCAAAAATGAAAAAGCATCAAAGTGTATAGTATCTTACCGAAAACCCTGAGTAACGAGTGAATATATACGAGCTTGTGCTCTCGAATCAACCAGTAATACCTCCTCAGATCCTGTCCCAGTGACAAAACACACATGGGTGATTGTCTCACTATTGTTGTACCAGTCTGAAAGCTCGAATGGACTTGCCCACCCTTGAAGATTGCTGAAATGTTCGTCAAATGCGAAAACATGTAACGTCCGCTGAGATACAATCAAGACTCAGAAAATCTGGATGAAAAACAAAGTACTTTACCTTCTGCGGAGAACAAAAAACCAGAAGGCGTTTAGTCTCATCAAACGAAAACAGGACATTAGTGCCAACACGGCTCTTATCGATCAATTTTTTGCGAACATCGTTGGAGAGCGCATTGTTGATATTGGGAAGGATATCGAGGTAAACACCAATCTTCTCCCCTTGGTCGATCACAAGCAGTACGTGATCTGCTGCAAGGAGCTGTGAATGTCTAAGATATATCGATATCAATGAAGCATATGTGAACGGAGTCTTGATGCTTACATGATCCGACGATCAGGCGGCAGTGTGAATGAGACAGAACGTCTGTCATTGACAGTCGGAGTAGGAATGAACAAGGGGTCGAGCTGAAGAGCATGGTGGTGCTCGGTCTGAATATCCAGTTTGTTGATTGTATATTGAAATGTCGAACTGATATGCGTCTGTTGTCGTGCAGAGACATCATAACCTTCCGTTCCGAAGTTCAAGAATACATATCTGTATCAAGCTAACAGACTCACTTTGAAAATATCCATTTTTTTTAACTTCGAATCGTTCCAATGTGACAACTGCAGCCCTGAAGACAATATAATGGATAACAAACAACTAAGAATGGGCTTACCCGCCGTCAGCACTAGACGCCAGGAGTGAATTGATATTCTCAATGAATGTTTTTCCAGAACTCTTGCTTGCCTCTTCCTTCGCCTGCCTCCACTCATTAGTCACATTGGCCTTCATGATCTCAGATTGTTTGGTCAGAGCAAACCGCTTGAAGGAATCAAGATTTTTCATGAGAGTTCTCGAGATGGAAAAATAGACCAGTTCGTAAATGGAACAGACAGCTGGCTCAACAAGCGGCTCGCGTTCAAGGTGAGTATCAAGGTGGGCTATGAAATCCTTATCGGTGACTTTCCTGCAGTACTCTTCCACATCCTTCTTGAGATCCATTTCCTCTCCAGATCTACTGGAGAACCAACGCGTGAAGATTGATTGTTGAGTACCGAGCCTCTCTTTATGGCCGTCCTTGATGATATCATGCACAAGTTGTTCATTATAATGCTGTGGGTATTTTTGGGCAACGACGTGTACACAAGCGATACGCTGCTTTTGTTCTTTGAAACTTGGAGGGAAGTCCGATGTCTTTTTTTCTAGACTCAACAGAAAGGGGTCATAGAGAACGTTCTCAGCGCCATAGGCCTTGAAATGCGTTTTCAGTGTGCCTTGATCACTGTCAGTCTTTCCTGGAATGTCGACAGTATACGTGTCTCACCTTTGAGGTCAGAAAATTCCTTCAATTCAAGTCCAGAACCGGCTAACAAGCGATCGGGGTCCAATGACCTGTATCAACAAGTAATGAGCTCATGAATAGCACGTATATTTTGCGGTTAAAGCCTTACGGATACTTTTCAAGTACTCGTTCAATGAGGTAAACCAATATTTCTTCCCCAGCTCGTCTTCCCCAGCTCGCAAAGTTTGCTTCAGTATTTCGAAATTTTGGGCACGGATATTGTCATTTTCATTGCTAATAGTCCTCTCTCGATCTCTCCATGCCTTGCAGTAATCCATATAAGGTCCTCTATCCAGGCCATTACTTATGAGAGCGGAGATAGCCTTGCCATCAAGATTGCACTCGATCCGAACTGACGAAGAACCCCTTCAGATATATGAATATTGTACGGAGATTACTAAGAAGAATCGAATCTTACAAAAGTGCTTTTAAATGCATTGCACCAAATGCGCCACACAGTGGTTGTTCGTCTATCCTCGGAGGAATGGACTCAACGGACAGAAACCCTTGCGTCTTCTCACCGAGCATTAAGACTGGGGGAGGAGGACTAGGTAATGTCCCAAGATCTGGAGCCTCCGAAACTCGCATAAGCTTCGAAGCGATCTATTAGATATGTCAACCGCTATGCAACTTTCGAAGCAACAAGATGGATCACACGAAACCCTGGTTGGAAGACTACATTTTCTTCCTGTTCATTTATTTGTGTAATTTCGAATGTGTACATCCGATCTCCGTCTTCCTTGTCTATCTGGTAGCCAGAAGCATTTCCGTCTTCGTTGTCCCAAATGAAAGCTTGGGTCTGCATGTCCGACATGAAACATAGAATTTGATCGGATATCTTTGTAAGATAGCTGTGGGTGATGTGAGGACAAGGTAGCCACCGAGGACACCCTACTTACCGCATGAAGGTCACACGATTTCGGCGAGGACCCGAAGGAGCATGGTCTTTCCAAGTTTCTGCTTCAGGCCAGTAGATAGCATAAAGGATGTCAGGCAACCCTGGCGGCCTGGCGATATAAATTCCGAAACGAAGGCAAAGTTCACCAGAGAAGTCGTCTTTCGAACGAAGGAGGAGTTGAGACCTTTCAAACGAAAAGATAGGCAAGTAAAAGACAGCCAAGAGGGTACAACTCACTGATCGTCGTTGATAACTTTGAGTGAAGTAAGAAATTTAGTGATCTCGCATCTGTCGCCGTAAACTCCGATTGGACGAATTGAGAGCAAGTCAAGAGCCTTAAAGTCGAATCTTGTGAGGGCTATATACGCTTTCGGGCGTAGGTCATTAATCAATCGCGCCAACTCCTCTTGAGCGATGATAATCTTATCGACTTAAAAACAAGGTTCGTATTCACCTTCGGAAACGGACAACGCGACACAGCACTATGACTTACCAAGTCCACTGTTGCCTTGTTCGTTTATAAGGTCAAAGATACGATATAGGCCCTCTATGCGAGGTGCAGAGTCCTTGTTCCTTGGTGATGTCTAGTTCTAATTCTTCGTCTAGCCAAAGCTGAGAGCAGTATCACGAGACCTACATTGTATCGGTATCGAGAAGTGGTCCCTGCTGAAATTGGGAAGTCGATTCATAGATCTCCGTAAGAAAGCCCAAACACTTACCGCAGGACTCGAACTCCCGGGGGTAATCGCTGGAAATGGAGACACATCCATGCTCATGCCGGGTACTGATTGATGTAGAAACAAAGGATTCAACAGAGATGCTGCAGGTGCCAATTATCTAGGCAGGTGATAACGTCTCTTTAAAGCAGAAGGCTCATTTATGAGTCCACGGCGGATCATGGAACACATGGATACAAGTTAGTTTCTATTCCAATTGTCTGGCGCAAATTACGGCATAGTGAAATGATCTCCATCACACTGTTACACAAACATTAAGAGACAGTCATTGTGGACAGTGCAATGCCGCTCTCCATGTATGTGGTGCCTGATGAGAGTGGCCAAGATCTCTTGCTACCGCCTTTGGCCTCTATTGTCCTGGTGAGGATCTTTCCATAGCGAACGCCGTCAAGATGGATCTCAAACCTGGTAAATTTCTTTGGTCTGTCCATCCAAATCAGGAATTGGTTGTCTTTCCAGGAGATAGACGGATCAAAGTCCTTTACCTGTTGGTACCTATGGAATGGAGTCAGATCTAAGCTCAGATGAGCTACAATGAGGATGATCATGCAGGCAAAAGGGAGTGAAATCTTTTAAGCATTGTCATTGAGTATCACATACATGAAGTGTAGCGTATTCCTGCAAGCAGTGTCTCAGAGTGCACTCCACGCATTACTTTATTATTACTCTATCACCCTGTCACAATTGCTACAATCATATCTGATTCCCGAAATTTCAAATTCTCAGATCTTTCTCGAGCAAGTCACGACACTACATAGTATCAAATAACAGTTAGGCTCTAGATTGTAGCCCCAGCAGAAAAGAAGCCCTTATTATTTCACACCTAATATCCGCTGACTTGAGGAGAATGGTTACTAACAAAAATTGGATTAAGGGAAAGTAAAAAAGAAGCAGTATGAGCTAAAAGCTCAGTTCTCATTACACGTAGCTGTTGTATTAGACGTAAAAAAGCTAAGCACTAGTTCTCAGTTCAGCTCTCATTGACACAAAACTGAGGTGTACAGGCAATCACGGGTAGATTCATGGGAATAGATGAAAGTACGATTGATGTTTATAATTAGCGTTCAGAAGAAAGAAGTATATTTTTGCAATCCATGAAATGTTGGACACATTCATTAGAATTGGATGGAGGTCATTGAATTCATGATGCAGGGGTGTACATTGGGCAAAAGGAGTCAAGAGAAATATTTTCGAACTAAAATTGTCACCTGTTTATTCGATGCACGTTGTATTCTCTTATGACATGCCAACTGTTACTTCATACTAGCTTCTTTACCGCAAGAACGCTTGTAGCATGTCTAACGGCATATTCCGTTCAAGGAGAAAGTAGTTCTGCCAGGCATTAGTTTGAGCATGTGCTGGATCACGAGTCAATATGGATTAAGAGTCAGCTCTACTTGTAATTCCTTCGTGAACTCTCAAGACTCTAGGTCTTCTCTTCATTGCCTTGATCTCAAGCCGAGTTATGAAGTCCTGGGGTCAGCCCTCCGCATCTTCCCGTGTAGTTCGAATCGTTGAAAGCTCAAAGGATTTCGATCATCCAAGGAGTAATAGTTGTAGAAGCTCAGATGCTCTCGACATGGATGAAATCCTTGAAAAGATATGTGATGGAACACAAAAAATCGTATCGCCCAAAGGTTCGAGCCAATACGGTGACAAGCTGGGCAAGCGAGTCAGCGCATCAACCTGCGGGTTAGCTGCGTTGAACTTTGCATGTGTAGCTTTCAAGCTCGAGAAAGAGGAAAACATGCAGGGCCTAGAACTCCTGAGCGAGCTTTTGTCTCCTAAAACTATCGGGGTAGGCGCTCTCCCCTTCATGGGAATGCACTCATGAGGTTATCCTCAGGAAATTACTTCGATTTGTGATTATTGGAAGAGCGATTCTCACCTGGAGATTGAAGAGCTCTTGAAGGTCCCCATCTTTAGAAATACATTGTCCTTACAAACTTGCACCTATAGCGAGGCCAAGAAACAGCACTTTGGTGATCTATTAGGGTAATTGTATTGGAACATCTGGTCATCTCAACAGACTAACAATCCCCATCCTTCAGAGGATTAGAAGACGTATCATCGGAATTTTCTACCATAGTCATCATTACCAGACCTCCAGAAATTATTGCCTGCCTGAGGACTCAGATCGCGGGAAGAAGCGTTTATGTCCTCTTTGACTCTCATCCTCGTTCATCCCACCCTGATGGCCTGGGCTTCATCATCAATTCCGACATTAGATTGGCTGCTGCCTACTTGAGTGACCTCTTCGCTTATGACGAGAATCTCCTTAACGACCCATCACTTCAATGGCAAGCGCAGCTCCTCGGGTATTTCTCCGGGCACATCCTGTTGCCACTGAAAGAAGAGCCATCCACGACTGATATCCTTCTTGAGTCGAGCATGGCACTTCTGTCCTCCTATGCAGACGTTGCCAGGGAGAAAGCTCGGATATCTGAGCTCTGTGAGAAGGTCAATGAGCTCGAGAGACAACACCGGTTTCTGGAAGAAAGAACCAAACATCTTGAGCGTTGTCGCCGTGAAGATTACGAGCAGTATCAGAAAAACATTAATTCATACGTACGAGAGCGTAAGAAAGAATATAATCAGGCTTCCTCCCAGGGACGACGTAATTTCTTTTCGCTTCCAACATCTTCCTTTTTATCTTCGCCTCAACCCCCTCACGTTCAGGGAGGTGAAGAGGGCCGGCATCTCGTAGAACGGCTTCGTGACAGCAAGGGAAAGCAAAGCAAAGAACCAGGTTCTAATCACGGATTGTACTCGCAAGTTCAGAGCTATGCTTCAGCTGTCTCAAACAATGGTCGAAGTGATGCCCCATTACTTTCTACATCATCATGGTATCAAAATTCCACTATGCCTGGTGGATCTGCAAACTTGACTGCCTCTACATCCGACATTGACCGCGATTTGGCCGTCGCGGTGGAACTTCAAAGGAAGTACGAGGAAGAAGATGAACAGTTGGTGGATCAAAGAGAAATGCTCCAACGGATGGAACCAGATCTCTTTGAGTGTTTGATTTGCTTTGACAAATATCCTCAGGATTCGGTCGCCCGTGTCGGAGGGTGCGAACATCAATTCCGTAGGGGTTGTCTTCGTGGCCATGCTAGGACTAAAATATCCGAGAGACGTTTCCCTATTTCTTGCCCATCATGCGTAGCAGACAAGAATAGAGTAGACCATGGAGGTGAGACAGGCCTCTGAAAGAGTCAAAGTTATTGATTAGAATTATAGTCGTTGACCAGAATGTCATTCAAGAGATTGCTATTTCTGAGGAGGACTACCAGATCTTTGAGGAGCTACAAATCACATCCTTCTGCATACCGCTCAACTGCCGTCGGTGAGCATTGCAGCCTGAAGTGAAATATTTGAAATAAGCAACCCTCTTCTCCTCCTAGATGCGTCCGGACGATGCTAGTCGATCGTCAAGAACTCGAAGAAATCAAGAACATAACCTGCCCGTGGCCAGGGTGTCAGTTAGTATGGTGTAAAGTCTGCCAACAAGAAGTCGAAATCGGGGGCCCCCAGCATTCTTGTGATGGATCATCCGAACTTCGTCATCTCATGCAGCAACAAGGTTGGAAAGCTTGCCCAGGTTTGTTTCCTGTTTTCTTGATATCAACCGGCTGCGAAACATTATCTAGGCTGCAATACACCTGTGCAAAAATCAGAAGGCTGTAATCACATGACTGTAAGTCATCCAACCTGTCAATTTTGAAAGCTAATTCAGTATCCGTCTATAGTGCATCACTCCGGCTTGCAATACGTACAGTTTTCCTTTACATCGAACCAAATCCTGGAGAGCTAATCGTTCAAACTTAGCCACTTTTGTTATATCGATGGCGCTCTGATTAGCAAGGGCGGTATTCGAAAAGATATTCAGGACGCATTGAATAGCCACTACAAAAAGTGCAAACTTTTCGACTATTAGCGATCACTATGATCCATGCGATAGGAGAGCAGCAATGTATGAAATTGACATTTCCCCCGAGATTGCCATGGTAAAGTTTGAATAGTGAGGTTGTTATTACTACGCGTAATCCTTTGTCTTGTCAGCTGGTGGAGAGTTTCTTGATTCGGAATTTCTATTCCGCAGCAAGCAAATTATTGCTAAGAGGCAGAGGGCCTAGACAGAGGCCAACGTCAGGGGTATATCTACAGGTGCAACCAAAGGAGAAAGGTGGGAGCGAAGTTTGCAGGGTACAGAGGGCTTTTATAGACAATATATCAGACACTGAACAGGAAAGCGACGCAGCGATACTGATTAGCAGGTACCCTGAGAAGATTGGCTAGGCGAGCGTTCCTAGGCGAGAGCACGACAAAACTAGAGGAAGCTTGGCCTTAGTCACGTTTTTTGAAGGGAGAGTTCATCTTTCATCAGATGGCCGCTACAATGTGAGTTTAAGATTGACTGTGGTCATTTCCTTTTCTTCAAGACTACTCGAAGCAGTATGTAGTCAGTTTTCCCATTGCTCGTCTACTCTCACCTTATACTTATACGTGTAGTGTATCATTTGTCAATCCATTTATTAGGCACTTGTTTAAAGTCTGATCAATCACGAGCGATAACATAAGAGCAGTGATGATTTCCATTTCTAGAAAGAGATGCTGCGGACATAGATGCTATTCTTGTGCTATCTTACGCATGTCTGCAAGGTTCTGTCCTCTGATTTTGTCTTCCAAGTTCTAAAATCCTGTTGGCAAAATGAACAGGTGTCCGGATAAACCCCTGGTTGTAAAATGTTCGTTCAATGGAAAAAACAAGCGCATCACATTCCATTCAGCTCGCAACTGCAATTTTGAAATGCTGCGACACAAGGTTGTGTGACTTATATCTTTCAATTCGTTCTGAATTATGAATGCAATTGGCCAGGTTGACCAAGCTTTTTCGCTCTTTGGAACAACGTACATCATAACATGGAAGGATGATGACGGTGAAGTCACAAGCATTCATGGCGATGACGACCTAATCGAAACTGTGAACTATTTCCAAGCCGGAGATGATGCTCCCTTATCTTCTGCAGCGTCCATACTTTCAGGGAGGAGTTTCAGCAATCGAAAAATCACAATTCGTGTCAATGTGAATATGGAGTACGAGGGACCCAGCCTCTCCGATACGTCCTCACTTGCCAGCTTTGACGATTTTACGGGGCGTAATGGGAGTCAGCACTCATTTTCAATTGAAGCTCTAGGCGAGCCAGAAGATGATTCTGTAACTGTCAGTTCCAAGGATTTCGGGTCCAACTTGCGGGGTCATATCAGCAATCCATTTGATATGGATGATCCATCTGGACCGTTCGCTTCTCCTATGTCGTCACTTCAAGGCCACAAGGATTATGACCGGGAGCTATCACGGGACTCTCAAGAGGCCTCCAGTTTTACCTTGTCCGGTGGGGGTCTCACTTTCGACGCCGCTAATCGGTACCCAGAAAATCCTTCCGCGATTCTCGAACAGTTAAAGCTTCAAGACACTCTGAGCGATGCTTCGAGTGTTCACCGCAATATAGGAGAGAATGCCCGCGGCCAGGCATGGTTGAAGGAACAAGGGGAGCGTGCCATCGTCTACAAGTTGGGCAGATTACCTCAACCTTCAGAATCCGACGGAACATCCCCCTCCCTCAACGATGGTTTGGACGGCGATCTTGCCCTCGAACGTAATAACCGAGGGTCGTACTACTACACTTATACGGCTAGCTCACAGAGCCACGACGAGGGACCTGAACCTGGACAGAGTGAAAATGGGGTTCTACATGAATCAGTACAGCCAAGGCCGTCATCTATGCACTTGCATTGGGTGGCTGCTCAGCAGGCTAGTGTTAGACGTGACCTCAAACCATCGCTTTCAGCTCTGTCTTTGAACATATATCATTCCTTTCTACCTCTCTCAGAGCCATCAGAGCATATTCTCACCGATTGTTCCAACTGTGGTATCATGCTCAATACCATTCGTTATGTGTGTTCGACCTGTGGAGAAAAAGAACCGAAGTCGAAAATTACAGCAAGCAAAGGCAAGGCAAGGGATATAACAGGCTCTCAAACCAGTTATGCTCACCGTAATGAACGCGATCTCTCCCCAATTATGAATGGCAGTTACGAAAATGTATACCCCCCACCCCCTCCGTCAACTAATGCTGTTTCGAGTTCCTCTCCGACTGTTGTTGGGAGCTTTGAATCCTTATCTCCTCCCCAGCAACAATCTCAGTGTCTCCAACGTACCCGATATCCCCCACCTCCACCGCATCCTCAACGATCACATTATCTTCCTTCCCAACTTCTCACCCCATTTCCGTTTGGTTTTGGTAGGCCCTCCGATTTGATACACCCCCACATAGAGACACATGTCACTGTCACTCTCGGCTATGAATTATGCCCTCAGTGCATTGATACCGCTGGTCGTGATCATGCTATTTTTGCAGCTGTTCCTGGTCCTGTTGTATCGTCATCATCCGGAGATCCCCAGCAGGCTCTCAGTTGGCGCAAGGCTGCTCCAAAGAAAGGTCACCTTCGGCACGCATATCACGAGAAACTGTGGGGCCAACGTGGCTGGGAGAATGTCGGTAAGTATGGTTCTTTTTCTCGCAAGCGATTGACGTCAATTTATCCGTGCCGCAGTTCAGGAAGAAAGTTCTGTATCAACATGTTCAACATGTTCCGCTGTCACATCTTCTCAAAGGTATAAATGCGCTGTGTGTCCCAAAATCAGCTTGTGCCGAGCGTGTTATAGGTGCACTATTTTTCGTTTGTCTCATATCTCATTCTGATCCTATCTTACAGTCAAGTCCACGATATTCATCCTTCCCATCCTTTTATTCTTGTTCCAGATAAACCAAAAAGGTTGATCAGTGAGCCTGATTTCATGGCAAATCAACAATTTGATGCTGGAGATGAGCAATGTGCGATTCCTCTAATAAAGATACATTCTGACTAGTAACTCTTTTTTCAGCTATGAAGCATCCCGATGTACAATGCTTCCAGTATGTCCTCAATTGTTGTTCCATTTTTTTCCCTTATCCATTCTGCAGCTGCATGTGCGATATCTTTGGCGCGCGCTTTCATTGCGCAATCTGCACAGATATTGATCTATGTTCCAACTGCGAATCGGCTGGTCTTCCGGGAAATTTACATTCATCAGAAGGTGGGCATGATTCATCACATATATTGATCAAGGTCAGCTGGTTTCAACTGTCACTCCGCCATCCGACTGATTGTTTTCTGTACAAGATCCCTTTCCCCTTAGGCACGACCCAAGTATGCATGTGACTGGAAGCAGCTCAAACAACATCTTGATTATCATTTAGGTTCAGAACGCCAGTCAACGTGCTATTCTCTTGTGGAAAGGACGGGACGCTGCAAATGTTGGTTACCCTGTTGTGGACGCTTCGCAGGATGTGGTAAGATCAGTCGTCGGGGCAGGGTCTACTCCTTTGCTACTTGATTCGCCCGATAATCATCATGTTGCATGCAGTAATTGTCGTTTGGTGTGTGTACCCCCTCTGCTGGCTGTCCTTTTGCCGACATAGTTACCAGCCCATCGTCGGTGTTCGTTACCAATGTGCTCACTGTCCTTCGCTACCCATCCCCTTCAGTCTTGTGAGTACCCCAATTATTCTCTTAGGCCACACTTATACCCTTTCTTTTCTGCGTATTAGTGCACCAACTGCGAACCTAGCTCCTATATTTTCCACGATCCAATGCATATCTTCTTCAAGCTTCCTCGACCCGTACAGTATCCGATTGAATCCCACTTTCCATTATTGACTGTGCTGTGAGATCCTACTGTGGTTTCCTGCCTTGTTGAGATGCTGACTTTGTATAGTTACCGAGTTCCTGCAGGCCCACCCTCTCATCTGATTAACCCAAACAATCCTCGAGGTGCGCAGTCACAAAGCACAAAGCACGTGGTATTTTTTCTGAAAAGGAAATTCTTTAGCCTATTTGAAGCAATTGAAGCATGATAGTGCCATCTGTGATCGGTGCATGGATCGGATACAGGGAGAATGGTTTCATTGTGTGTACTGTCCCCAAGATCTATGCGAGACTTGCGAAGCACTCGATACTCATGACGACACTCACTTTTTTGTTGTCTTCAAGTCGGACATGAATATGTCCGAGTTCAGGTGAATATAGTTGATCTACTTCTTCATATTGTGCTTGGATATCTACCTGATGGCTCGACAGAAATTTCATCCACCTGGACGAAAGTCAACAAACGCCCATTCTCAAATTTCCTGTGTACAATAAGTCCTGAAACCTCATGGTGATCTGCTTTCCAGAACAAGAATCAAATTGTAGCTTTATTGTTCATACAATCAAACATTTGCAACTCTACTGCGATATTGTATACGAGAATCTCTTAACCCTTTTTGAAGCCTAATTTTCATTTGAACTTATCGAGCATGGGTGGCTTGGATAGAACTTACCTAAACGTCTCCTCTCATAGAACAAATCTGTTCTACTTGCTCCTAGATTAACAATCTTAGGACAACCATCTCTATCCTTCTCTAGGCGCGAGCACTCGGCGCAATAGTATGCATCAGAAATGCCTGATCAAGCAGAATCCTAGGTCAGCTGCAGTTCCAATAAAGAGGATGTCCTTGTTGCGCACCAGGAGCACCGCAAATAATGCACCGTCCACCATAGGTACCAAAGTTGCATTCATCACATATCCTCACGAGCGTTTCTGGTCGCACATATGAGTCACAGACTGGGCTGTAAAGGCGAAAGAGATAAGTGTAAATGTAATCAATAGCGAGAGGCCAAATGCTTACCATTTACCGTCGCACTTCTCACATAAACGTCCGATGGCTGGAGTAAATAATTGGCTGGGGTAAATCAAAAACGTGAAGATCAAACAAACGGGAACATACCAATGCCAGGCTGACGTCGACACATGATTAAATCTGTAGAACATGGTCAGTATATGTGTTTAAAACACAGATTAATCGTACCGGGATGGTGTTTTGACATTGGTGGAGTTTACAAAGGTCGAGCGAGAATGGCAAACTCATCCACGCAGAGCTTAGTCAGCTTTCCAAATAGTATTCCGGACCGAATGGGGTATATAGAGTAGCGATGATACATAAACAAATCTGTATTATTTGAAG
>Ga0153944_1000790_pt1 | contig 13338 bp, 9 predicted proteins | sample TSNJ028MetaG_FD_104703 | JGI IMG/M metagenome (GOLD analysis project Ga0153944, IMG submission 104703) | Attine ant fungus gardens microbial communities from New Jersey, USA - TSNJ028 MetaG | ecosystem: Host-associated > Fungi > Mycelium > Unclassified | place: USA: New Jersey, Wharton State... | reverse complement strand
TGAGCGCATTTTGGTTAGTTCTCAACCTGAGTATTCATCCTGTTCAATCAGGAGCTACTCGGCATTCGAAGCTACCCGCATTGCTGTTTTGCGTTCCCCCCTCCTTTCAACCTCCATCACACTCAGAACCTGCCTCCCTCCTGCCCCCACTCCTTCCTCCTCTACACTCTCCTCCTCTATACTTTCCTTTGCCAAATCCGTTGCTCGTCTCCTCTTCTTTTTCACCCTTGCAGAGATCTGACGTGATGTCAGATAATCATAACCTGTCGGGGGAAGGCTTTGTTGAAATAAAGATCCAGTATGTGGAGATAGTAAGTTTTTGAGACGAGTGTGGCTGTTCCGTGTGAGGATGTGTCGACAAATAGCTACCGGAATGAATGCCAGTGTTAGATCTGAGGAAGAAAAGAACTGGAGCAAGCTGACCTGAGGAGGGTAGAGGGGCAGGTTTGACGTTAGACGCAGAAGCCGGGGTAGTTTCAAAGATCTGTTCCATCCTTGTAGTTATGTTCTGGAGGGTCCTAATATCAGCCGTCATCAATCTCAATGACCAGGGGCGGACCAGGGGCGAACAAGGAACAACGCACGCCCCGTCGACAAGATGCCCAGCAGCAGGTGATCCCAATATATTAATTAAGTCCCGCCAATCAAATGGTTCGATTCTGTTCTGCATGCTATCCGAACGGGCAATTGTATGGGCAGAAATCAAGCTGAAGAGAGATTCGAATTTATTTTGTATGACTGGCGTCATCATTTCTGCAAGACTGTGAGAGTACGTGTCTTCCTGATCTTCATAGTCAAAATCGGCCAAAGATTGCTCCTGTCCAATGTTCACTGATGGTTCATCCCCTATATCATCATTGTTATTTTCATTGTCGCCAAATTCATTACTTCCCTCGTCAAAAGAGGATGTATCAGATTCCTGATTAGAAAAGAGGACGAATTTTATGATTGCCTCTATCTCGTCTTGAAGAGACCAATCTGGAGGGGGCACGTCTTTCTTTGGGATAGGCCAACGCGTCCACTGATCTCTGTTTCTCCAATCTTTGAGCTTAGCACCCAAGTATTTTTGTTCAAGGCCAGAGCCAGTTCCTGCCTCGGCATTGGCACCCGTGGATGTAGCAGCAGAACTTGAGGGATTTTCGTCGCCATCGTTATCACCATCATTCTCACCGTCATTCTCGTCAATGTTGTTTTTTGCGTAAGGCTCAGTCAAGTTCACAGGAAGATCAAGAGTATGCGAAGTCTTAAGTGCGCGCAGGAGACTCGAATATTCTGTAAACTCTTCACGCAAGGAAACTGGGACGACTTGGCGTCTAGGCATGGCAACTCAGGAACTAGAGGAAGAACAAAGCGAGTGGGTGAGAATGTATGACTAAGAACTATACAGGAGACTCTATACCATTCTCTGATCTTATTGCTCCGTTCCCTCAGCTCGCTCATCGTATCATTAGGCATGATAAAATATTTTTTGCCTTCGTCTGTTTACTGAATCTGAATTACAGGATGAGAGAGAAGTGGAAAAAGAAAAGATCTCGCAGACTTAGGCGCAAACGCAGAAAGATGAGGGCTCGTTCTAGTATGTATATCATGAACAATTGAATCTACTTCTGACTTTCATTTGTTATTTACAGAATAATCGGCCCTGATATGGAAAGGGAAATATCAAAAGTCGTTCTTTGCCCTGTACTTGCATTCCAGCCAGGCTGTGTTTGAACATTGTTGATGATCTTGGTTGTTCACGTCGGTTTGGTATTCTTGCATGTGCCCTATGTAAAATCAATTGCAAGAATGATGTCTTGACCCACAAGTTCTATGTTTGATTTGTCGTCTTCGTTGATGTTCTATGCCGTCTGAGGCCGATATGTGAGTCAGGTCAATGAGTTAGTCAGGGGTCAATCGATGAAAGTGTATTTCTATACTATAACTCTTCACATCATTTATCAGATCTGGAATGATTCAACAGCCATCATCATCACCTCAAAACCCTGTAGGATTCAAGCTTTAGTTTCTTGAAATAATGCATCCTCATCACTCATTTCTCAGATTATCTGCAAAGTTCCAGTTACAGTCAACTAAAAGCTGTTGGGAAAAGGCCTAGGTCATGAATTCTATAGAGCATGGGCTGTTGGAGAGGTTTAGGAGAGGTTTAGTTATTGATTCAAAGCTGGGAATCAATGGTCATGTGATCCGACGCGCCCACGATGTGACCTGCCCTAGATCTGTTGAATGCTCCTGGAATAGTAGCAGTTTGATGCATCGTCTGAATCTGTAAGCTTGTCTACATGTTCATCTAGAAAAAATGTCCGCCAACTCTTCGAGCTCGTGGACACCGACCTATGGGTCAGCAACGTTTTCAACATTTACGCCTACCGATGCGCAAACTTCGCTTTCGCCATCAAGATACTCATATACCACTCGTTCAGGTTTTTACTCAGCTTTATGAGGAGATGGTATTCACTCTGATCAATTCTCTCGGATAGATCACGAGGAGCCTGTATCCATAACGCGCCGTTATGATAACGACTCATATACTGATGACGACTCACTTAGCGAGGTCGAGAGGACCCTTACTCACCTTGACGATGAAATTACTCACACTGAAGATACACTGAACCAATGGTCACAAAGTTCTTACGCTGGGTCTTACACTGGGTCAGGAACTTTTACCGGCACGTATACAGGATCTTCATCATACGTGACACTCCCCACTATTCGTGGTTCCCAACCTCCCGATCCACGTATTCGTCTAAGCCGCATCACAGAACGCACTGAAGATACAAGACCAATATCTGGCACATTTTCAACCTCTACTAGCAGGCCTATCAATTCCAGTCCTGATGGCCTAAATAGATCTGCTCCCTTTCCAGGGGATACTCAGTCTGGTCTCTCTCGCTCTCCGGCCGATCCGAATGGGGACAGGACTCTCCCCCCTCCGGGTCGTACTGCAGGACTGATTGCTCAGTTTGAGAGCCAGAGCAGCAACCATTTCAGATTCCCCTCTACTCCTGGACAGTCAACTAGCCCTTCATCAATGACCAGCTCGACCACTACTGGCTATATCTATGGAAGTCCGAGCTATGGTTCTCGACCTTCCTCTCCCTCCAAGTATTCTGTATCTTTCACGAATACGGAGACACGTCCCACGTATTCAAGCCTACTCAGTCCTCCTATCCGTACCACAACATCTGATTACACGAGAACCACGCTTTCCGATACCCTCACTCGCACGTCTACTAATACACAAACTGGCACAGACACTGCCACTGGAGTGAACACCAGTATTTTGACCACCCCATCCTACACTGATACTGGCTCTATCTTCGCGCCCACTTCAAATACAACGTTGCGAAGACTTCAGACCACCCCTCGATCCCCTTTAGCCTCTGTACGGAATCTTGTGTCGGCATGGAAGGAAAAGGCACCGGCCTCACGCTCCGGAGAAGACAAGCTTTCTGATACGAATTCAAATTCGTTGTACACGGATAAAGAGGGCCTCCACGGGATCCGCCGTCGAGTTCAGCGTGCAGGTGCTCGTCTTCGAGAATCGGGTGGACTGAGGCCTCCAAATGATATAATTACTCCAAGGCACAATATCAATAGTAACAGCAATGGCGATAGCTTGAGCAACCCTAGTGAAGCTTTGCCTCTTGGTTTCGACCTTAGACAATTTAGTCCGTACACACAAAGCACTGAGGCTGTATGTCTTTTTTCTTTGTTCCTTTTTTGAGAAGCTGAATATTCTCTAGCCTCTCTATATCGGGCTTCTCTGGTATCTCAACGTGCACGCTGCACCTCCATATCGTTGGCAAAGATGTCAGGCGCTTCTTTACCCTCGCATGTTGCTTCTTTCTTGGATCGCGCCAGGTGGAGGGCGTGGTATAGTTGCTTTGGATCTTCTGAATTGCACGGGTGTACAATCAGCACCTTCTCCTACACACCCTAGTGCACGAGACGATATTGGGACAGTGGCAGCTAGTTTTCAGAGCGCAGAGAAAGATGGTCAACCTCTGATGGATATGTTGGTTCCCTTCCACATGATGTACGCAGATGGTGTTGAAAGGCTGGCTGCTGAAAGTCTCCGCGAAAGGCAGAAATGGGTTAATCGTGTTCAGTGCGTATTTTTCGTAAGTTTTGAGATACTGACCTAACATTCACACTTCGATAGGGAAGCTGTGCGCCGCCCGGTTTCACTAACCGATTCTCAGCTCACTCGTTCTCCAACTGCTTCCATTCGCACCATTGACAGTCACGCCAGTTCGACTTCTGTTGGTTCGCGCTTGACTGTCTTTGTCCCTCCTCTCAATTCCCTCCCCGATATCGCGGACTATCGATCAGAAAGCTCACCCCTCAGTCGTCACCTTTCTTTTGCATCGTCCCACCACTCTGGGACAGTCGATGATACAGTCATCCAGAATGACGGATATATCTATCCGGGTGATCGCCGAGTCATTGCCCCTAGTCGAGGGAATTCATTGAGGCGATCTGGGTCCATGACAGACATCGATACTGAGTTCAACGCTTCGAGTCGCGCTCGTGGGAAACGCCCGAGTTCAGGAAACATGCGAAAGATACTCGAGTATTCGCCTGCAAGCATGTCGAGTGCTCCATCCTTGGGAAGAAATGCCTACATCACACCACCCACCAGTAATGCAAGCAGACCGTATTCAATGACAGATGGAGCATTCCTCCCCGCGGCCTCCAGTGCAACGAGATCGAATGTGTCATCAACGTATCTTTCCGGAACAGAGTGGATGGGAGCAGGTCCCAGTATTGGAGCGGGAACAGGAACAGGAACTGTGGCTTCGACCGGTTACGATAACTCTCCTGGTCTTCGCTTGGACTCGTTCTCCACTTCGACGACTGAGCATGGCCCTTCACTCTCTCAGAACGATGTCGGGCTTGAGACGTCCTACCCCAGCAATACTCAGAGCGATTCAATCCCTCTTTCCGGTACCTCGGCCTCAACGCTTTTCAGAGCACGTGCCGTCACTCGTCGTGTTCGTGGCAACTCTCGTTCAGGGACGTCGACGTACACTCTTGAAAGCTCAGACAAAGAGAACGCGCAGCCATCGCCTTCTTATGTTCCCTCTGACAGTATCACTCAAACATATACACATGGAAGTTCTACCTTAACACCTGACACTGGATCCCGTACTATCACTAGCGGGAGCTACACACCGGGGAGTGGAACTTATTCGGGTACTTTTACACCCGGAAGCAGTTCTTATACTGGGACGTACACACCTACTACTCAGAGCGGAAGTTATACCCCAGGCAGCCGTACTGAGAATTCCACGACTAATGAAAGCGGAACAGGAAGTTATACCAACAGTATGACCGCAAGTGGAAGTGGAAGTTATACCATGAGCGGTTCTGATAGCCATACTAGTGGTTATACGCCCGTCAGTGAGGTAGTGAGTGTCAGTGGAAGCTATACCCCCGGTAGCTTGAGTTATGGGAGTGGAAGTTATGGTCCTGGGAGCGCGACTTATACTGGCACATATACGCCTGTTGCAACCTCTCAAAGCGCCTCTAACAGTTTCACTCGTGGCACAGAGACCGGTTACGACATTTGCCCCTCGTCTGACCTAACAACTTTGACACAAACCTCATCCTCAATTTACAGTGGAACCCTTACACCTCCCGCCCGTTATGTCGCTTCTCCCCGTCTTCATATTCGAGATTCTCTGGTAGTTCCTGGAAGACGTCGAACCACTTCACAGACAAGTTCCGAATACCTTACGGCGGAAGAGCTAGTTTCGGGTCCTTCATCTCCTGCTTCCTTTAAATCTCTTTCTACCATCCCTTCATTGCCTGAAACAGAGTTCATTACTGCTGATGGTAGTTCAACCTATAAGACAGCCAGCGAGCCTCCGACTGTCAGCGAATATTACACGGCCTCCCAAATGTATACACCCTCTCACCCGCCTTCTGACCCTGGACTTCCTCAGGAGATAGAGGTAGTGGAGGGACAACAACCTGTACCCATATTTCCTGAACGAGGACTGCGGCAGGAGATGAAAAGAGAGGTAGAACCGGCCCCGGAACCAGAGCCAAGGCCTCAGTCTGGAGAGTTTGAATTGGAGTATCAGAAGTATGAGCCTGTGATTTCACCTGCCGCTGAGCCTGAATTTCATCAAGATGTGCGATCTGGAGCTTCAACGCCCAAACCGCTATCCTCTGTCGGTATTTTTGAGTCTGAAGGAAGCATTTTTCATCCCATCTCAGCCCTTCCAAGACCACCTCCATCGGAAATCCCGACGATTCCTTCCCCGCGTCCTTCATTTACAGAGGAAATTCCCTTACCACCTCCTACGGAGTCTTTCCCTTCGCTATCACCTCTACCTACAACTACCGAGTCAGTCCACGTCCCAACTCCATTAACTATGCATCAGTCATTGCAGGCCTCAAGTCGTCCCGGTTCTGGCTCCGAGCCTGAGCTTTCATCTTCGCTCCCGGAGACGGACTCTTTGCTAGAGTCAGAATCTGTGTCTATACCGCCGAGCCTTGAAGGATCTTCGGCTGCTTATGTTCATAGTCGTAGCCTACCTCCCACTCCGCGTGTCGTATCGGAGCCTGCTCTTTCTACTCCTAGCCTACCGGATATACCATCTCCTTTTTCCTCATCCGAAGACGCACCCACCCCGAGCTCATTACCGATTTCAACGGTGAACTTGCAGTCAGGCTCGAGTATTCAGAGCACACCATGGGCAAGAGAGACAAGTTTATCATACGACTCGTCCATCCTCCATCCCTCTCCTTCTCTCCGCTCCTTGGTAGTTCATGATATTCCCGAAGCCTCGTATGACACGTCTCAACTGCGTCCTAGTGCATCTAGTATATCATCGCTTTCTTCTGTCGATAAGCTGAGTACTGTTCCTCCTTCAACCTCGCCATTGACGTCGCTTGCACCTCGTTCGCCTCTTGCTTCAATCACACCCCTTTCGTCACTCTCGGCAAGCGCCTCTTCTGCCTTGACCCCCTTTAGCCTGTCTATAACTTCTGAGCCTGCGTCTATCACCTGCTCTCCTGTTCTGCCCCAGGCGATCCCCATCGCCCCCGCCGTTGCAAGATCACCATTAACAGTTTCGTCATCTTATATGACAGAGTCTGAAACTGAGACGTCCGTGCTCGACTATTCTTCTTCATTGGCTGATACCATCGAAGAAGAGTTGGAGGAACCTGAGCCTGATGTTGAATTTTCTCCTATTCTGAGAGACGAAGGGGATGAGGACCGGTTGAGCACTATTTCAACTGAACCATCATTGTTGAGTACAGTGGTACCCTCGGAGCATATTAGATCTGTGAGTAATTGTCTCATTTCCCTGCTACACAATCTCAGTGTATTTGGGTAGCGCTCTGCCACACCGATGGCTTCTGCTTTTCCAAGAGAACTGTCCTATACACCAAGCCCCGTTCAAGCTCCAAGCGTCGTCGACGTCCAGAGACTTTCTAGTCTAGTCACACCAGAAGACTCTGGATCCGTCAGCGAGCATACACCTACTGCAACGTCAGTCTCTGCTCCAGGAACTCTTCTCACTGAGAGTTCTCCAAGTATTGGGCCATCTCGAGATATTGGTAGAGACCTTGATCGTTTGGCTGACGACCTACGAAGATATCATGATACCCGTGGCGAAGAGGCTCAAGGATTAGCAGATAACTTGCGAGTACTTCGTGACGAACTTCGTGATCTTTCAGATTTCCTTCATCGCCCTTCCTCACCTATCATTATTCAACAAAGTGTTCCAGGATCTTCCAGAATCATTGACCGACATGCACGCGGACCTCGAGTGCCACAGCGAGTCTTTGAGAATATCCACGATGACGTTCCTGTACCTACATTGGCACCCCCATCCCCGCCCCAAGTCACTGAGCAGCACACACATCAACCTCAAATAGTGGAACGACCTGTAATATTTGAGCGCATTCACGATGACATTCCTGCACCAACGTCGCATCTTGCACCTCCCTTTGCATCTCATATAGTCGTCTCGCGTGCCATCGGAAGCGATGGTGCAATGACGGAAGAATTTATCACAATGGAAGGTCATATTCGTGATTCTGGTGTAACCGTTTCCCGTTCAAATAGCAATGCGAGTTCTGTGTCTTTCTTGTCATCTCATCACTCAGATGATTCATTGCTAGAAGGATCTGTATATGAGCCTTCAGACATAGACTGGGAATCAGTGGAACCAATGCCCATAGTGCCTGAGGAACGCCCTCGAAGCATACCCATGCTCCCGGATGACAGTGAATCGTTTGAGGAGGAATCTGAGATTTCAACTTCATCTTTCACCTCATCACTGGAGACCACAAGTCTGGAAACATCGGCATCCACACCCACGCCTGAGACGACAACAAGTCTCACACCGACTCCTGAAAGAAGTACCACAACTCCAAGCCCTGTTAGCCCTGTTGCTCCTGTCATCTTGATGCACCCACCGTCAATTGCAACGACCTCATCCCTCTCAACACCTGTTGCCACCCGGATAGCACCTTTACCAACGCCGCCCCCGCCTCCACCTGCAGTGCCATCGCTTGACGATCTCATGGACTCTCTGCGAGGTCAACTAGACAACATTCTTCATCAATTGACTGACCTGCAGAATGGTCAAGGCTCGACTAACCGAATGATTGATCTCCTGCGTTCGCGCCCAGAGCCTCAACCTGTTGATAACTCGGAGCTGCATGACCGCCTAAATCGCATTGAAAATCTGATTAGGAATCTCGCTGATCAAGGACGCCGTCAAGAACCAATCAATATTCCAATTCCCGAACCAGTTCTTCCTCGTGCCGAGTCTGAACATCCGGAATCATCTATCTTGACTACCAGCGATTCCTTGAGTGATCTTCGAATTCAGCTCGAGAGTTTTCCTTCCAGCAGACCACCTCTGCGAATGCCAGTTCCTTCTCAAGCGATGCCTTCAATCCTAGATCAACTCATGGGCTCAATTTCATCATTACCTCCTGTAGCAGCAAATCGTCCTCCTCCACTTCAGCCTTTTGTCTTTGAGCCAAGGTCGATTCGACCGAGGAGCACCAGTCCTATGTCTATGGATACCCTCCCCTCTCGCCCATTTACAGTGTCTGTCCCCGATATCACGTTTTACGATCCCAGAGGAGTTGGACCGAGTGCGACTCGCCGTTCTCACACACAGCCCAGAGGAGAAACGGCCTCAAGATTTCCAGAAATGACTGCCTCCGATTATCTTCAGAACCTTCCGTCTGGGCACATTCCTCCATTTGCCATTCCGCAGGAGCATTTGCGGGAAGTTGATCAAATATGGCGGCGTCCGGGGCCAAGAAGGATTTTTCCAACCCCTCAACCTGTTTTTGTGAGTTGACTTCTTCATCTCATCAATGTTATCCGTTTACCAGGTGGTCCTTTGTCTCAGCCCCCTCCTCGGGATAGTGGAGCAGCCACTGCACCTCCTGGCCCAAGTTGGTACCTTCCCCGGCAGGCAAGTGCTAGAGATATGACGCATTGTATCTTCATCTTATTTTGTCCCAGCGGCCACGGCTGCCGCCATCGCAACAGCAGCGACCTCCTCAACCCTCACAAACACTACCCCGTCGTGACTCAATGACCGACCCAAGACATGATGAGAGAAGAGCAGGATCGATCCAGCCAACTCCGACTCCACTACCTACAACTCAACCCAACTCTGCTCCCGCTCCTGCAGAAAGGGTTTATATTCCAATGCCCTCAGGACCTGTATGTAGCCGATTGGACTCGTTCAAATGTTTTGCTAACATCGGATAGATCCAGATTCCAATGCCACCGGAATTTGATGCGATGATGGAGGTACTTCGGGTGAGTGGCAAACAATGATCATAAACATTGTTTAACTCGTGGATTGCCAGGAAAACCGACTGGCGCAGGTGGCAACCGTTGACCAACAGCGTGAACTCATGCGTTATATGGCTGATCTGAATAATTGGCTTGCACGGGATGTGCAGGATCGTCAAGCAGAGATTAGGGGCGTCAATGCACGTATTGAAAATCTGAGACGAGAAGTCAATAACCTTGCTACTGGGCGAGGAATGGGTGAGATCCTGTTTATTACGTTGCCTTTTGTCTTTCTCAATCATTTTCAGCCGTCCCAGGACATTATTCCCCCACAGTCACCTCTTCCAGTGAAGGACAAGTGGTCGTTCCAGGTCAAGGTATACCAATGTCCATGCCGGAGCCTCAACATTACCCTCCTGGAACTTTTATACCCCAACACCAACCCCATCCCGGCACAGGTGTTCCACCCCCTGTCATCCCTCCTGATGTGACTCCTTCACCGTCCTTTCCCCCAGTTATTCCTCCTGTTATCCCTGGTACTCAACAACCGGCAGGCGCACACACCCCAGGTACATGGGGCCAACAAGCACCCGTCATTCCAATGGATCAAACTTATATGACCCCCGGTCTCTCTTCTCATCAATCTACCCCAGTGCAACGATCGGCAACGCCTGAACCATTCATCCCGCCAGATGTCTTAGAAAGTGAGACTGAGCCTCGAATAATTCCTCCGCCAACGGGGAGTCGCATCAATCTCGTTGCCCCTGGAAGAACTCCTAGCCCGTCGAGTAGTAGGACCGACTCAACACAAGAAAGCCATTCACCTCGTCGATCAGCCACGCATCTATCTAGACGGACCAGCCTTCAGAGTCCTAGTAGTTACTTGCGGGACCGAAGTGGAAGTGTCAGCTATAGCTCCAGCGGTAGTAGTCGAAGTCCCAGCCGAACGCCAAGGGGTAGCAGGAGTGGGTATGGGAGTGGCAGATCAAGAACTGAAACGCCCAGAACTCGACTTTCGCGTAGTGAATCGCCTGAACATGAACTTCACGGATCCCAACCTGCTGGACCATCAAGGAGTGCTCCTGAGATTGAAGTTATCCCAGTTCCTCCCCAGCATCTTCCAGCAACGGTTGATGTACCTCGGTCTGCTCAACATCCTGACCCGCAGCAATTCCCTCTACAACAACAACCCCCTCCCCAGACCATTGTTATTGGTCAGCCAGGCATACAGCAGCCCATGGATCCAGGCATGATGCCAACAACTCCTACAGCAGCTCGAGTCCCATCTGTACCTACCGAGAGTTTATATATACCTCCTGGTCACCCTCCGCCTCCTATAATCATTCAGACCTCACCGTCGAGATCACATTCGGACAGATCCTATCAGAGTTCAAGAACTGCAAGTTTAAGTACCCGTCAATCCCGAAGTCAAACTGGAAGTCCACTCAGTAGACACTCTTCTGGGCGATATCCGGAAGAAGAGAGAGACGAAAGCCCAACGCGAATGCCCCCCTCGCAGTCCCCTAGTTCGCGCCGTTCGCGGTATTCAGGCAGCCCATCGCATCACTATTATACGCCAACGACTCCGATTCCTCCCCAGCATATGATTGTTCGCCCTTCAGAATCTCAGTCACGTAGCTCCCGCTCTTTTTCACCCTCCCGCTATGAGCCTGGAGTACCCTCCGAACATGAAGTGCCCTCCGAACATGAAATGTTGTCTTCTCACCCACTTCCTCCGACCATTATACAGATGCCTCCTCAGTCTTATCCACCAGCTCCTCTACTCATTCATGAGTCAAGCAGGTCACCCTCGAGTCGTAGCCTTAGCATTGAACGGCCTAGGACTGAGAGCAGGAGTAGCAGACACAGCCCTAGTCGCGGATCTGTTCATAGCCGACCTCGTAGCCCTACGCCTATACCCATCATGATTCCATCAACTGTACCTACTTCAGCACCGCCGCCACAAATTGTGATTCCTTCTACTGGCATTGATTACCCACAATTGCAACCACCTACAATCAGTCGCTCTGGTCTACTTTCAAGGTCACAGACTCCCTCACATTCACCTTCCCGGGCACACTCAAGCCCACCTCGCACACCGATTACAATAGCCCCGTCAAGAGGGAGAAGTCGCTCACGATCCAGCTCCCAACATCGCCTCAAATCCCATTCACCCCCGATTCGAACTATTATTTCCGGTGAATATCCCCCTCGTCACACCAGAAGTAGATCATTTTCTCCCACAAGCTTGGCAGATACACGAATTCCTCGCTATCCTTCCTCCAGGCCAGGGCATTTGCCCCGCCATGACCAAACCTTAGGACACTCACCAAGCCACCTTTTTTATCCATCAGAATACTCCTCACATCGCCGTTCATCTCCGAGGACTCCTGTCAGAGGACGAGACCGATCGCGCTCAAGGACACCGACAGTCCACGGACGTTCATACTCTCGCTCTCCTCACAGGAGATACCATGGAAGGTCTTCAGAACGGCAACGCCAATATTCTCGTACTCCACCTCAAGAACATCAACATGACCGCAGGCCTCGTCGACGTTCTCCTACATCATATCGAGAACGCGATGGTGGCGATAGGCAACGCTCTTATACTCCGCCTCGGGAACGCGACGATGACCGTCGCCGGCGCTCTCGCACTTTGCCTTGGGAACGTGATGATAGCCATCGCCGACACTCTTACACCCCACCCAGGGAGCGTGACGGTGACTATCGTCGACGGTCTCGCACCCCGCCCCGCGAGCGCGATGATGACCATCGTCGACGACCTCGTTCTCCTACCCGCGAGCGTGATGATTATCATCGCCGACGACCTCGTTCCCCTACCCGCGAGCGTGATGGTGACCATCGTCAACGGCCTCGTTCTTCTACCCGCGAGCGTGATGGTGACCATCGTCGACGGTCTCGCACCCCGCCCCGCGAGCGTGATGATGACCACCATCGGCGGCCTCGTTCTCCTACCCGCGAGCGCGATGATGACCATTGTCGACGGCCTGATTCTATACCCCACGAGCACGATGATGACTATCATCGACGGTCCCACAGTCTTCATTTGGAACATGACGATGATCATGACCAACGATCTCGTACTCCAATTGATGATCACGACAAACGTAGAACCCCAGAATACAGTCGTTATGAATATCCCTCCGTTTCTCGATATCCTAGCTCTCGTTCCCGTGTTCCTCCTAGCCTGGGACCTCCCGGTTCTCCTTCTGGTGTCCATCTGCCGAGACAACTTTCACGTCCTCACTCTCGTCATGAACTCTCTCGTACACCTACAAGCCCCTTAATTCATGGCCGCTCAGAATCACCGCTGCGAGTACTAGCTCCTGAAACACGCCATGTTGACTATTCAGAACCAAGACCATCCAGACCTGGATCTCCCATAACTGTAGCTCCTCCTTCTCCTACTGTTTCTCGTGCCTCGCGTCTCTCTCACCGCGCCCCCACTATCGTTGCGATTGAGCCAGAAGACATTGTCACTCATGATCCTCATCAGATACCACGCAGTCGTACGCCGACTACTCAAC
>Ga0153944_1000783_pt1 | contig 13402 bp, 13 predicted proteins | sample TSNJ028MetaG_FD_104703 | JGI IMG/M metagenome (GOLD analysis project Ga0153944, IMG submission 104703) | Attine ant fungus gardens microbial communities from New Jersey, USA - TSNJ028 MetaG | ecosystem: Host-associated > Fungi > Mycelium > Unclassified | place: USA: New Jersey, Wharton State... | reverse complement strand
ATGTTTCGTACTATTTCGTTAAAGTTTTTTAAACCTATATTTGCTAAACCTAACCAGCAATAAAACTTTTCATAAATAGCTTCAACTGTTTGCTAAAAATAATTCCTGAAACATTACATTGCATAAAGATCCTAACATAAAGCAACTTTAGCAAATTTAGCTTTCCAAAACTGACGCCCAACGAGTAATGGGGACTAAAACTGACTCACGCTTTAAGAAAAGTAGCTGGAAATTGCTAATATTTATTAAATTAGCTAGAATCTGCCTCTCTTTAATGTAATGCCAACGTAGCTCAGTCGGTAGAGCAACTGATTCGTAATCAGTAGGTCGGACGTTCGATTCGTCTCGTTGGCACCAATTAAATCAAGCGCTACACTACTTTCAGTTGTTCTCTTAAACTCTCTTGCGCGACTTCGCGAGTCCATATCTTTTAAAAATTAAAGTTATTTAATACAGTCTCAATAAAAAATTTTAAGGTCTCATAAGCGAGCTCACGCGCACATCTAGAGAGCTAGTCTGGTCATCATAAATTGAATCAAGATTAATACGACTATCTTTGTGATGTATTAATTTAAACCGATTTTCAACTGCCCATTTAAATTGTTGCTTTTCCTGTACATCTATTATCGCTAAATGCTCATTTATAAGATTATTCATTTTTGCTTTTAATAAAGCAATATGTTTACGTTGTGACATGGTCAGTGGATTTTTCATAAAGAAAAAACAATTATCAATGAGCGCATGTCTTCGAGAATAGCGAGTTTGAATTATTTCCTTATAGGAACACTCAAGTAGTGTAAGTTTATCGTATAAGGAATTTAGATTATTACATACATCATCAATTTTAACTTCCGTTAATTGACTACCGTCGCGAATACTTTTAAATTCTTTTGATAGTGATGAAAGTTGATGGTCTAGCTGCACGCTATTTGTTTCAAATTTTGAAATAAGATAACTATGAAGTACTACCTGTAATGCACTATTTCCATTGATTACTTCTTTTTTATTGTATTTAAGGAGCGTTCTATTTTTAAATTCTTTATAATTAGCATTTTCAAATTTCAAACTATCAGTTAATGTATTTTTTACGATATTAATAAGCTCGCTTATTTTTTGATAAGTTACTTCTGAAGAGACACAAAAAATACGGTATTTCAAACTAAATAATTTAGCATTATAAGCGTTATTTTTTTCTGTTTTGATAAAAGCTCGCATTTGTTGAATAACTTTGTCATAAGGATAGCCCAAATAATTAATATCTATTTTATAAAGCTTTTTCCATTTCTCACTTTCTTTTACCATATCCCGAATAAGAGCTATTCCATCATCGCTTAAATTATGAAAGCTATAATCATTAAATAAAAAAGGATGTTCCTGGACATATTCATTTCTAGGAGTAAGTATATTTGCAAAATATTTCGCTCCTTTCTTTGAATCAAGATTTTTACTTTTTCCTTTAAAATGAGGAAACTCACGATCAGTTAAAGTCCATTGCAGCAACGATGATTTGACTTCAGTAAAATTAGAGATGATTTGTTTCATATGATTAAATGCCATATGAAACTCTGGAGGAATCGTATTGTGTAGTTGTGCATGATAAATATCGTGTTTTGTAACTGCAGGCATTGTACTTACAGGGAAATGATGTATGTCCTTTATTGTTGGATCAACGCCGCTGTTGTTAATACTAATTGCGGTTAGACGATAATTATCTGCGACGCCTTCTTTAATTGCAGCAGTGCTTATTACGCCTATTTTGCTACGATTAGCAGCAGCACCATGAACTCCATTTAATGCGATTTGTCTTGCTTCAATTGCACCAAAAGACAAATGGAGATCATATAAATTATTCTTATATTTCGTTCGTTCCCAACTTCCTACATTTCTCAAGTTATTTCCAAGCTGTGTAACACCTTCTATGGATATGTTTTTAGGATCACATTCTGTAACATAAAAAATTTGTTCTGATTTTGGAAGCGCTTGTATAAGTAGCCGAAAGCGTTCTAAATGCCAGTTCCTCAATTTAGTAAATCTACTTGTTTTAAGGGCAGAAATAAGCATTTTCTTTGTATCTTTAGTAAACTCACCTCTATTATCCAGAATAGGAAAGGTCTTCACGATAGGATAATCTTTTGGAATCTGTTCTCTGGCAAGTAATGTACTTAATTGCTGACGGCTTATTTTATCCTGCCTAAATAGCCACAAAGCATAAAAAACATGGTTCTCATTCTTAAATACACTAGCCTCATAATCTCCCTGGAGAATAGCTTCTTTAACACAGTCAAAATCAATTTCACTAAGTTCAATATTATCAGGAATTCTGACTGTATAACCATTTAAAAAATCATCGAAATCGTCTGAATGATCAGTTCTTCCACCTATATCTGAAGGCCTTTTATTTTTAGCATTTTTGTCTTTTCTTGGAAGAAAATTGCGTTGCTCAAGGTCAAATTCTACTTTGGCGTTTTCAGGAACTTCCGGTGAGTAGAAACGATTGAAAAAAATTTTCCAAGCGTCTTGCGCATCTTGTAAATTCTCAATTGCGAATAACCTGTGATTTGCCATATAAATACCCCTGCTTTTATACAGCTAGGATATTGAACAAAACTTAAACAAATATTAAATGGGGTTATAAGCATAACTTTTCGAAATCAACCCCCATATAATGGACTCGCAATTTATATTTAGTAGCTAGATAATAGATAAATAAGGATATATAAAATAGTTATTGATATTTCCTGCATTGCGGAGATCTTTACAGGATTATTCATCCGTCAGAGAAAATAAAAATAAATGAGTGAAAATATAACAATAGAAAACTTACCCAAATTGGAAACAAATATTGAAGCTGACTTTTCAGTACCAATTGAAAAAACAAATACCAAGCGTATAAGCAAGGTAAGAAAGCTGCTAAAGAAGAATTAGCTCAACCTTTATGGCTGCTTTGAGCAACCCGATTTTGCAAGAGAAATAGCGTTTAAACCCTTTAAATGATTGATTTAACTATTCTATCGGGATGAGGAAATCAAATCACATGGTTCAGTAGGTCTTATGGAAATGCCCTTTAAGCACCAAAGGGATAAAAATTTCTTGTCTATCATGAAAAAACTACTTGAAAGCCAGTTTGTACAAAATGTAATCAAACCGCTTAATATTTCCTACCTACGGATATGTTAAACTATATAGTAAAAAGTTACTAAACTACCTGATCTAGTTTTAACTCAACCCGAAGATGCCTAAATCCTTCATAAATCATTTTGGACTTATAAGAAAAAGGAACAGGAGTTTATTAATAATTTAATTAATCCTCACAACTTAAGCATTAAACTTAAGAAGGAATACTAAAATTGAATTAGGAGTCATATATGTCAAAATCAGTAATAAAAATTTCAATTTTGCTTACCATAAGCTTAGTACTATTCACTAAATTAAGCTTGGCTTTAACTAAACCCGCAATATTCAATACCGAACTCCGAACTTAAACTAAGCGAAACAATGAAATGAACCCCTCTATTCCAGTTGATGCTTGGTTTCAACAAGGAATGAACACATTTTTGCAATTAGATTCGGCCATGACAAAGCAGCAATTTTTTGGCAATCAAGTGCATTTCAATTATTTTACTTTACAAGAGAATCCTAAACAGTTCTTAATTTCATTCGAATTACCGGGTGTCGATCCCCGAAAAATTCGTGTATCCGTTTCACAAGGGGTGTTATATGTTCAAGCTAAAAATGATAATAAATCTAAACAAAATGAAACTAACTCATATTATTTCTCTTATCATGTTGCTTTACCAGAAAATGCCAACACTCAAAAAATGGGGGCGATTTTGAAGCGGGGTATTTTGCAAATTACTATTGAAAAAACAAATAAATTAGCGTCTATGATCGATATCCCTGTTAAAGAAATAGCTTAATCAAATCTAGATTAATTAGATTCAAATACTGTAATATGGAATGATCAGAATTTTCACCTTTAGTTTTCATACGATAATTAAAAAATGACCGCCCATTGTTGACTACAGAATAGGCGGTCATTTGTAAAGTTAGCTATTCTTCCTTAATTGTTATTTTTTTAAGTAATGCTTTTTCCTTTTTAGGGATTGAAATTTCAATAACTCCATTTTTGCTTCGTGCTTTTATTTTAGTAGCATCAGCTGTATCGGGTAAGGTAAAACGCCTATAAAACTGGCCCTGTACTCTCTCTAATCGAGTATATCCTTCTTTTTCTTCTTTATTAAAAGTATTTCGTTCACCTTTTATACTGAGAATACTGTCTTCCATATTTATCTCGATATCTTTGGGGTCTACTCCAGGAATATCAGCCTTAATTAGAAATTGATTAGTTTCTTCCTTTATATCGACATAGGGCTTCCAACTACTTGTTTCTACAAACGAACCATCATTGATAGATGATATATCAGTTGAGTTTCCACCTAATATTCGATTCATATAATCAAATATGGAAGGAACTTTATATTCATAACGTGCTAAATTAGTCATATTAAGCCTCCTTTTGGCTAGGTTTTAAATTATCTCTATCCTATTTATGGGGATTTTCTAGTAAAAAATCAATATTAATAATGAAGGATTTGACAATCAATGGGAATAAAAGCCCGCACAAAGAAAGATCTCGCTGAAAATATTAAACATGAATTTAAGGCCGGCAACAAAACAAGCTGTGGTTTTAGCTTATAGATTGGAAATCTGAAAAAAGAATCAGAGTTCGTGTGCGACTTTTGCGCGACTGAGCATGACACACCGTTTATTTACACAACAGCAAAAGGAGAAAGATTAACTGCTGAAGCATTGAAAAAGTCCGAATCAGGGTTTCGGGAAATACCATACAAGATAGGGATGGACACCTTATTCAGGTTCGAAAAAGGTAGTGAGAAAATATGGGCATGATTTTTTGGCAACAAAGGTGATTGTCGTTATGACCTTTATCAAAACGATTGGGGAAGAAAGGGTGAATAGTGATCCAATTTACTTATTGCTAAAAGGATAGAAGAAATAAAGCACATTAATAAAATATACGAACAATTTTTTATTATCTTTCTCATATAAAATACTTATGATTCTTATTATGACGAATTGGTCTCTTTTATACCTGGATCGAGTTGTTTTCACTATTCAATACTTCGATTTGTCTGGTTGGCAACAATTCAATTTACCAAAATAAATAGCGCGCACTTAGAAAAACACTGCTCGCATGCAAATTAGCATTTTCTAATGTCCCTATAGGCGTAAAAGTATTATTTGTGTAGACGGTACCTACTTTATTTTTTCCAAAATTATCATAAAAATAACCTAGCGTTAACCAAAAATCCTCTTGAACCTGATAATCGATGCCCGCACCCACATTATAACTAAAATCACCTGTTAGATTAGTAGAGCCTCCCAGCTGGTTGGCGAAGTTTGAAGAATTAACAAAGAATTGACTAATTCTATTAAAGGAGGCGCCTAAACCTAGTGCAACATAAGGCATAAATCTTTGCCACTTATAGATATCTGCTTTGGTCATCAGCAACCAACTTTCCTGCTGTAATCGATAGTTATAACTCATGGGTGCTAGATCGACACTCGGCGTTTGTGAGACCCCAAACACATTGATAGGTGAAGTATAGCGATGTTGTAAGCCCATATTCACACTAGGAAACCATGGATTATTATCCTGTGCCCATCGATAGCCTATTCCAACAAAGAAAAAAGGGGTGCTATAAGAATTCCCTGTTTTCAAATTTCCTAACACATTCCCATTTGAACCGATCAAAAAACTATTACTACTTGCATAATCGTAGGCCTTACCAACGCCTAGGTCAAAATATAATCGGTGTGGATAATGACAATGCAATTTAGAATATGGCAGAGCTGCTGCATAAAGTGTGTCTGTGACTAAACAAAGTATCCCACACAAGCTCATTCTAATCATCTTAGAAAAAAAATTCATTCCACCTCCCTGGCAATGTATCGCTGAAGTTCAAATATAGCTTAAAACATTATAAATAAGTTAATCGTCTTTAAAATTTTTTACTATAAAAATGACAATAAGGTTGTTTTTGATTTTTTTCATAGTAATTTTGATGGTAATCTTCAGCTTTCCAGAATGTACTTGACGGCGTAACTTTAGTCACTATTTTAAAACCCTTTTCTTTTAAAATATTAATCAATTTTATAGCGATTTCTTTTTGTTCAGGAGTTGTATAAAAAATTTCAGAACGATATTGCTCTCCTTCATCGGGTCCTTGTCGATTCAATTGTTCTGGGTCATGAATTTCAAAAAACCGCTTAGCTAAGGTTTCGTAATTGATTTTGTGAGGATCAAAAATAATTTCTACCGCTTCGGCATGTCCGGTAGGTTGAGTACAAACTTGTTCATAGGTCGGATTAGAGGTTTTTCCACCAATATATCCAGACCTAACTGAAATAACTCCTGAAAATTGCTTCATTAAATGTTCTACCCCCCAAAAACACCCTCCAGCAAAAATAGCTGTTTCAGTCTGAGGATTAATTTTGTCTGGAATTTTCTGTAAATCTTTGGAAAGTTCATTTTTAGAAGTAAATTCTAGTGATATAGAATTAACACAATGTCGAGTATTCTTGGATGTGAGGCCTTCTCCAATGAATACATGACCAAGATGTGCTCCGCACTTCGCACAGGTAATTTCGGTACGGTGACCATCTGGATCAGGTATTCGTTTAACCGCGTCGGGTATTTCTTCATCAAAACTAGGCCAGCCCGATCCAGAATCGAATTTAGCAGAAGAATGATATAACAATGCACCGCATTGTTTACAAATATAATCTCCTTTTTCATTAAATCGGTAATATTTGCCTGAATAGGCAGGTTCAGTCCCTTTCAATAAAATAACTTTTATTTCCTCAGGCGTAAGTTTTTTCATGATAATTTTAGGAAGCTCTTCAACAAATACTTTCGTAAAGTATAGATCAAATCTAACACATTACATTCTATTCAATCTTATTTGTGGAAAAAATAAAAAAACCCGCTAAAGCGGGTTTCTCATTAAATTAATTTTACTAATTTAAGCCACTTCAGCTAGGTTAATGGTACGTTGACCTTTTTGCCAATTACAAGGACAGAGTCCTCCGTCTTGTAAAGCATGAAGTATACGTAATACCTCTTCAGGATTACGTCCAACACTCAAATCGGTCACCATATTAAAGCGAATAACACCTTCTGGATCGATGATAAAGGTCGCTCGTTGGGCAACACCCGCATCATTATCTAATATTCCTAAATCATTGCATAATTCACGTTTAATATCACTCAACATAGGGAACGATAAATCACGTAAATCATCGTTATACTGTCGCCAAGCGCGATGCACAAATTCACTGTCGGTACTACCACCTAATAATACGGCATTACTTTCTTTAAATTTAGCATTCAGATCATTAAATGCCACAATTTCGGTAGGACATACAAATGTAAAATCTTTAGGCCAAAAAAACAGTACTAACCACTTGCCGGGATAAGATGCATGAGTAATCTCAGTAAAAGCCTTGCTGATATCAATATCAACTGTAGCTGTGAGCTTAAATTCAGGTAATTTATCCCCTACTTTTAGCATTGACATATCGTTATTTTCCTCTTATTTCATTTAGTTAGAACGCCGGCAATTAGTGTTTTGTCGGCCATCTGTTGATAATTTCTAGAATTAGCTCAGGTAACAGTAAATCCATTTTACTATGTGCCCCTGAATGTTGAAACTACCTGCCCGATTATAACAGCCCCATCCCTATTAAAGAAATGATTTTTCTCTATCTAATTGATAGTTATTTTCAATGGATTCATTTCTAAATAAAGTTATTATTAATTCAACAAGAGGCTGATTTTTTTCAGGAGAAATTGTCCCTATAGCAGCTAAATCCGCTATAATTTGTTTTTTAAGGTTATTTAGGTGATTTTCTCTCTCCATCGAATTCTGCCAAAAATCGATATTTTCCTTATCACAGACATCATCTTGGATTTGGAAAGCTAAACCTATATTATTACCCACTTTTTTTAAGATCAAAAGACTATTCGCTGACAAATCAGCGACTATAGCTGGTAATTGAAAAGCCGCTACGAATAAGGCGCCGGTTTTTAAGGAATGAATATTTTCAGCACTCGATTTATCTGAGCAACCAGAACCATTAAAATCCATAGCCTGCCCCGCCACCATGCCCCATGGCCCGGCAGCTTTTACCATTACACTCAGCATTTTTACAATTTTATCCGGCGGGAATGGGGCTTTAAGAAGCACATCGAAAGCCAAAGCTTGTAAAGCATCTCCTGCCAATAACGCCATCGCTTCGCCAAATTGTTTATGGCAGCTTGGCTTCCCTCGGCGCCAATCATCATTGTCCATGCACGGTAGGTCATCATGAATCAATGAATAGGCATGAATTAATTCAATCGCACAAGCTGCATGGTCTAAATCCTGCAAGGATAGCCCCAAAGTAGTACCCAAAGTATAGATAAATAAAGGTCTTATACGCTTTCCACCATTTAAAACTGCATAATACATCGCTTCATATAAGGGTTTGGAAAGCGGAGAAGGATTTGACAAACAATCCGTTAATAAGCGATTAAGGCGTTCTTGATAACTAAAAAAATCAGTTTTTATGTTCACTAGGCTAATTCTTCATTTATTTCAAAAGGTAGCAATTCTTTTTTCGGACTGGAATCTGTTTTAGTCAAAATTTGTATTTTTTGTTCGGCATTTTTTAAAGTCACTTGGCAGTCTTTTAATAAACTCACGGCCCGACTAAATTGCTCGAGAGAATCTTCTAAGGTTGAATTGCCTCGTTCCATTTGCTCAACAATTTTTTCAAGTTCTTGCAAACCTTTTTCGAATTGAAAAACTGTATTTTTTTTTGTCTTGGGCATGAAAGTAACCTCATTTTTATCGATGCTTAAATAGCTGTATTACGCTACAAACTTTTAAACAGGCAAAATAAAATCATGATAATTATGCGAGCCCTATAAAGTGATGTCAAATAAAGACAATAATTGTTACCATATCCATGGCATTATAAGAAACCAGCCGCTTGAATATTTTCATCTTGCGATGCGAATTTTTTCAGAAGCTAATTATTTTCGTTCCTCATGAGTAAAGGAAAAGAACATTCTAGTTCTCTAGGAAACTAATCGATGTATTTAAAAAAAATTTTAGTTTATTTGGGTCTACTATTCTCATTCTCAATGTGTTGGGCAGAGGATGTACACGAATATCATTTAAAAAATGGATTAACTGTGCTGGTTGAAGAAGATCATCGCGCTCCGATAGTGATCTCAGAAATTTGGTACAAAGTGGGTAGTAGTTATGAACCTAATGGAATAACAGGGATCTCACATGCTTTAGAGCATATGATGTTTCGAGGGACAAAAAAATTTGGACCCGGTGTGCTTGAAAAAATTGTTTCTGAAAACGGAGGAAAGCAAAATGCTTTCACCGATTCAGATTTTACTGCTTATTATCAAAAATTTTCTGCAGATAAATTAGCCATTAGCTTTGAATTAGAAGCCGACAGAATGCGAAATTTATTATTACGTCCACAAGATTTTCTTAAGGAAATTCAAGTGGTGATGGAAGAAAGACGAATGCGGGTCGACGATAACCCTCAAGAAATTTTGTTAGAACGACTTAATGCTGCTGCTTTTGTTGCAAGCCCTTACCATCATCCGGTCATCGGCTGGAAAAATGATCTCCAAAATATGACCGTGGAAGATTTACGTAAATGGTATGAAACCTGGTATGCGCCGAATAATGCGATACTCGTTGTCGTCGGTGATGTAAAACCTAATTTAGTTTATCAACTCGCACAAACTTATTTTTCTAATTTGAAATCTATTACTCTCCCTAAAATAAAACCCGAAAAAGACTTGCCTCCTTTAGGCGAAAAGCGTCTCATCATTCATACTCCTGCCCAGTTGCCTTGGTTGGTGATGGCTTATCCGGTGCCCGTTATTAAACAAGGTTTGAATAGTCAGGATCCTTATGTTTTACATCTAATTGCCACATTATTATCAGGGGGGAATAGTGCTCGTTTTGCGAAAAACCTGGTTCGCGATCAACAAATCGCTGCAGATGCAAATGCATTTTATAATCCTATAAATCGTTTAGACAGCTTATTTTTATTGCAAGCCACACCAACTTCTGGGCATAGCTTATCAGAACTTGAATCAAGCTTATTAAAACAAATCAAACAAATACAAACCTTTAGTGTAAATACTGAAGAATTGGCACGCGCAAAAGCACAAATAGCTGCTGAGAAAATATACCGAAAAGATTCTATAACGGCAAAAGCGAATGAACTTGGAAGTTTAGCGGCAATTAATTTGCCCTGGCAAATCGAGCGCGATTATCTAAAACATATTAATGCTATCACTCCCCGTCAAATACAAGCGGTTGCGAATAAGTATCTGCTTGCTTCGCATTTGACTATAGCTTACTTACTTCCTGTATCCATTAATACAACTGCTCACGATTCAAATTCTTTATCTGTTATAGGGTCTATGCATGCGCGTTAAACCTTTCTTTTATTTTTTTATTTTTTTTTCGATATTTATTCTTAGTTCTGCACAAGCTGAGATTTCACCCATTATTCTAAAAATTGAACATTGGTCTACCAAAAATGGCGTACCTGTTTATTTTGTTGCTAAAAATGAAATGCCTATTATAGATATTGGCGTATTGTTTCATGCGGGTTCTGCTAAGGATAATAATTCGCCAGGAATAGCTCTATTTACAGCCCAAATGCTCGATCAAGGCACACAAAATTTAAATGCGGATCAAATTGCTAATCGTTTTGAAGCAGTCGGTGCTCATTATAGCGCTAGTACTAACCAAGATATGACCGCCTTAAATTTACGCTCACTCAGCGCTTCTCCATTCTTCAATCCAGCATTGAACAACTTTTCAGCTTTACTTAATGAGGCTACTTTCCCTGACTTGGCAATAAATCGAATAAAAAAACAAATGTTAATCGCCTTACAACAAGAAGCACAAACACCTAGCGCGATTGCCGCTAAAACCTTCTATAAAAATTTATATGGGCTTCATCCTTATGCTTCACCTGTATTGGGAGATAAAATAAGTATTGAGCAACTATCCCAAAAAAAATTATTAAATTTTTATAATGACAACTATGTTGCACAAAATGCCATGATCGCTATTGTAGGAAATACTACCAAAGCTAAAGCAATAACTATAGCTGAACAGCTTTCTGCCATGTTGGCGAAAGGAAAAACTACTCTCTTTTCTAATCCACCTATCTCTCCGCATTTAAAAAATCATATTATAAAAGTTCCTTATCCGTCCAAACAAACAACTATCTTTTTAGGTCAAATCGGTATTGCTGTAAACGATCCAGATTATTTTCCACTGCTTGTGGGTAATCAAATTTTAGGTGGTGGGATTCTTACCTCAAAACTTTTTAATGAGGTTAGAAATAAAAGAGGTTTATGTTATGGAATAAATAGTGGATTCAAACCAATGCAAGTCGCAGGCCCTTTTTTTATAGTATTACAAACACGTCGAGATCAAGCGGCTAAAGCACTGTCTTTAACTCAACAAACTTTAAAAAATTTTCTAGCCAAAGGACCCACTTCGCAAGAAGTATTGGGAGCAAAAAAAGCTTTAATAGGCAGTTTTCCAACTTCTATTGCGAGTAATGAGGATATTTTAGCCGCCACCGAAAAAATTGGTTTTTATCAACTACCTTTAAACTATTTAGATTCTTATCAACAAAAAATTAATTCCGTTAGCTTAGAGCAAATTAGGCAGGCTTTCCAAAGAATTAAACTCGAGAGAATGATTATCGTTATGCTCGGTCAGGAATAACTGGATAAAAAACCGTTCTATTTTCCAGACGATAGGTATCGATTACAATAGTTGGCGGCACAGGAAAAAGCATAGTCGGAGCTGGGGTTGTGTAAATAACAGATCCAGGTTGAGAGTGATTATAAAGATTAGTTTCTAAAGTATTCATTTGCAATGATGTTGGAGCATTTAAACAAGTCGGTTCCGCTTGAGACTGATTATTGTCAACATTTTTAATAGTAATTGGCATGTCAACGTTTAGTGGGTCTATCCTGCTTATAAGAAAGTTATATCTACTGGCAGATGTAACCGCCTTTAAATCAGCTTTAGCTCGCTCTTTATTTGCATATTCTCCTTCGAAACGTGTCCTAATCTTATTGCATTCATCGGTCGATTTTAAAACTTCAGTTATTAAACTAAGTTCTGCATCATTAGCATCTTGTGATCGTGAAGATTTTTCCTTACAGGGTTGAAATTTTTCCGATTGTTCTTCACTCAAATTTCTTGCAGGATTTTTTTCTACTTCCTCATTAATTGACTGACTAGAGTGTGAAATAACAAATTTCTTGTCATCATTCTCAGATTTTTTCTCTTTTATACCATGCTGTATGATTTTTTTCTCATTTAAAAACACACATGCTTTTTCATAAGAATCAGCCTGTCTAATAATGACATATAACTTAATTACTCGATCATCGGTATCACATTTAATCAGTCTAATTAATTTTTCTAACCAACTTGATTGCTCTTTTAAACGGATGTAATCATTAGACAGATTTCCATTTATTTTTTTTATCATCGCCTTAGAAAAGAATAAAGATCGACTATGATCTTCTTCTAAAAAAGAAGAGGACTTATCGAAAATTTTCTCTAATTCATTATTGTACTTGCGATATTCATTAATTATTGGGTTAACTTGATTGATCAAATCTTCTATCAATGAACAGGAACATGCATACAGTTTTTGCAATTCAGTTAATTTCTTTTTATACTCTTTTTTATCAAAAAAATCATTTTTAATTATTAGCTTCTCTGCCATTTCTAATAGTTTTGGTAAACTCATCTTTGTTAAATCTTCAATTTCATCAACATTTTTCCAATGACTTAAACTCGATGAAAGTTTCTGAATTGAAGCAGAAATCTGTCCCATAGCAGAAGAAATTTTTTGGTGAGATCGGCTGTTATCATGTGTACTTTCTTTTATGTACTTTAAGCTTTCGGTCAAATTTTTTGACAAGCAGCATAATGTCTCGAAAAAGATGTCAATCGATTTGTCATAATCTATTTTTAAATTTTCTCTGTGATGAGCTTGGCCCATTTTACTTATTTTTTCTGATTTAGTTTTATTGATAAATTTATATTTTGCAATTTTTTGATATTCTAATTCGCATATTTTTTGTTTTTGTTCTAAAGATTTTAATGAATCCACCAGCAAAGTTTTCTCCAGAATAGGAATTGAACTCGTCATTAATTTTGGTAGGAGAGAAGTCTCTAAAGTTTTTGTATCCGATAAAATTCGTTTGATATCTTGCATTGTCTCTAAATTTAACTTTATTTCTTCAAGAATATTTTCT
>Ga0153944_1000779_pt1 | contig 13458 bp, 5 predicted proteins | sample TSNJ028MetaG_FD_104703 | JGI IMG/M metagenome (GOLD analysis project Ga0153944, IMG submission 104703) | Attine ant fungus gardens microbial communities from New Jersey, USA - TSNJ028 MetaG | ecosystem: Host-associated > Fungi > Mycelium > Unclassified | place: USA: New Jersey, Wharton State... | reverse complement strand
TTGGCATTCACAGACTTAGATGTTACTGGCTACTAACATTGCAGAGAGCTGCCGCCTGAGTACCACATGTCCTTGAACAATACCGATGGTTACCGAACCTGGGTTTCTGGCGGCAGTGCTGGAATGCCATGCCATGTTAATGGTCAAAGACGATGAAAGACATTCGGCACTTACATCACATAGCTGAGTAGATGGAACGGCTTGTGTAGCCATTCTCCGTACGATGAATATGCTGTAGTTCTAAGGTAGATTCTGGACGAACTGGAACCTGGTTATAAGTGTTGAAGACAGACGCCAACCTCATGGTTTTATCGTGGGCGTTGAGTAAGCTGAGCATACTTGCTGAAGCAGGCAGGTTAACGTGGAAGACATGCGTCAAAGTTAGAGAATAAGACCAATAGTTGTGTCCACACTGTGGATGTACACGAGGCAAAGGAACGATGCCAGGTCTTTTAACGCCCCTCTTTTCGGAGCCTCACCCTCAGACGTTCTAAAGCCTTCCCAAGCTCATTTGAACCCTTCCCATCAGCCCCTATACCCCAAAAAGAGTCCTTGTCGGAATCCTATGTAGTCCATCTCAGTAGATGGATCATAGCATCTAGAATGACCCACCTCTACGAGTTCAGCATCGCCGGTGGCGAGAAGTTCTGCCCTCAGGTCATTGTGCTGGGTAAATTTATGGTATAGTGACTCATCCATCTGGATAGACAGATATTCATGAGTAAAAAGGTTTATTATCGCCACGTCATACCATTCGTATATTCACTTTCCTCCAATCGGGTCTAATGTGGTCTGGGAATCGTCGGGCTTCGGAAAATGCCACACTTGGGAATGGTGAACACAGTCTGATGTGCTCGGCAAGGTCATCCCGGTAACCTTGAAACTTGAGAAGAGAATAAGACGAGGTTCAAACTAGTCTAGAGAACCGAACCTTGAAAGACTGGAATAGATGCTCGCTAGTGGGATATACTTTGCCATTATATCTCACATTATGAGGGGAGAAGTTAGTAAAACCGTAATGGGGGTCCTGTCTATGATAAAATAGGATACGCGAACGCGGCCCTTTGAAGGGATGATTAGGAGATGTAACAAGAGGCGACGAGGGATTTGAATGACGAGAGTGTTGTCCTTGTATAGGGAGCACAGCCGGGGCTGATCGAGGTTGAGATCGAGAGGGGGACTCGGCCTCTTCAGTGATGATATATTGGGTTTGTATCCTGGATCTTGTACGTTGCACTGGCTCTAAGGCGGTGTCCTGGCCATTGCCACATTGAGGGAAAAGCGAGCCGAGGTTACGAGTGCCCCATTGAACTGGTGGCACATCGGATGTAACGTAAATGGTGCGAGTACGCTCTTCGACACGATATGTGACTGGAGGATTCCCGGTCGGCGATGCAGGTGTTGTAGGAGCTGCAGGGATTTGTGACTCTGAGTGCGATGTTAAGATGGACATTCTCTTGCGAGATGACATGGATAAAAAAGGACGGATGGAGATCAAGCTCAACTCGGTAGTTTGTACAAAAGGGAACACTTGCTTGACTCCTCGTGCACTATGATAATATACCTTTGCCTCGTGAACAAAGCATGCTGCGGAGCTTGAAAACTACTGTTCTGTAGCGCTCATCATGGAACATATGTTTTTGCTTGAATGCCATGCAATTGACATGTGTCTCGTGAAACACTCCAGCTCTGGTTGATTCAGGGCCCAGATTTCATGTACTTTAGTGCCAGTCAAGTCGTGGTTTTCTGGGTATATAGCTAGCTCATGGCGATATGAAGTATGCAAACATGGACCAGCGCCAAGATTTGATAGCTTGCGACCCGTTCTGCTCTGCAAATCCTAAGAATCAACAAGGAGGTCGTTGGACGACCAGCAGGCTACATTTACTTGCTTTGACTGAGGCAGACTATTCCACTGGTAAATGTTCCTTGATGACACGACTGCTAATCTCACATCTCTCACGCGCATCAGTGGAAAGACAGTTTTATAACGGGTGGAAGCACCCCCACAAGAAGAAGCCTCGAATAAAGGCAATTTTTAGAATCATATCTCCACCGAGCTTTCACATGCCATATTATCAACACCGGTCAGTGTACATCAATTATCTTTCAAAATCTGTATGTGACAATCTGCTCCAGAGATCGTGTCAATGCTGACTTGTCTAGCATCGTCTGTCGCACGTTCATATCTCCCAATGAACAGTTTCTATTCCATGGCACCGATCGCGCCTGCTCTCTTGGAGAAGACAAGTCCAACACAAATCTTTGTATACTCCCAGAGTGCCGCCTATGTTGCATAGTACGCAGCTCATTTGATATTAGGAAATGTGGTATGTGTTCAGATTTCTAAAAAAAATCCGCTCCAATGGCTCACGCTGCTAAAAGGACAGAAAAATAAATTTAGACGGTACAGACATTCAAACAGATTGCAGTGCTTACAAATTTACTTGCGATAGATTTGGGACCGGCATCTATACTACATCTGTCTCGTCCAGTAGGAAAAATTTTGTCTTCTAATGCCCTTTCTGACACGAATGTCTCAGAGGCGGATGATTATATCCAGAATATCAACCGATTGATGCTAACTCGCGTAGTCCTTCTCAACCGAGTGGTCGTTGGCAACCCCGAGAAACGCTTACACAATGCAATTTATCGGACCGCGCCACTAGCTGGCTGCCACTCTGTGAGGCTATTCTTCTCATAACTTCAATCTCAAACGCTCAGTCACACTCTCAGGTTATTGGTGAGCCAGGTGCTGATTTGAATTACGAAGAGACGGTGGTGTATAACAGTGATGCAATTCGCCCAGCCTTTCTTATCGTGTATGTTGATGATATTCAACCTCTGAAACCGAAAAACAAGCTTCAAGCAGCGTTAAAATCTCTTTTCCATACACCGATAGCAACATAGGATAATAAATAGTCAAGTGAGAACCAACTTAGTTGATCCCTGGATTTCAACCTCGTTGCCTAGCAGACCCTAAACAGTGTACATAATGACATAGGCGGGAAGTATTCCGTCAGCCACTGGTGTGAAGATAGACTCCTCGTCCATCTATTGAGGATCGAATTAAGATACGAGTTAGGCACTTTGCCACGATGAAAGCACTCACCCCGACGTCATCTTTCTCATGAACTTGCCCTGGAAGGACAAAGGTGTCGCAAGCAATCATCACGCGATAGGGTGAAGTCGTACAAGATGTAGAGAACCTATCGGCACAAGCGGGATTCCTATAAGAATAAATTCCTTCTCCAAACCTCCCAAAGGTGAGCAAGCTGAATTAGTATTTCATCGCTCGAAAGATGCCCTGACCCTCACCTCCCTTGCATTGATGTTTTGCCGAACGCAAGGGACTTGAACCCAGATTTTACGGCACAACAAATCCCACAAGTTGGTCGGCTACAAATATTGTTGTCTGCATATCCGAGATCGCAAACACACAATGCACTATGGAATGTCCGAATGTCCGTTAATTCCAGATTCTTGCCCCTAAAACCGCGAGACACATGTGTTAATTGATCGCACGGATGTCGAGTTTCGATCAAAATGCACACACCGATATGCGTCATGGCGGATGCGTAGATCACGAGTTAGCGTTATCTCGTAAGCCTTTTCAAATGTAGGCATCTTCTCGCCCTGAGCTTCCCATTCGCTGATGAATTGGGCGCGGACTAGGGACAACAGGGAGGTCGATATGTCATGTCTGGAGATTATTGAACATACGATGTTTGAAGACTGTGCTATCTGCGTTCAATTCTCGCAACCGAGGACCTGCACGGGCTCGTCGATCACACCCCATGCAGAATTCACCAACAACTGCAGGTTGTACACCACACCGGATACAGCCATCCACTTGCCCTTGACGAACGCCTGTTCTATAATTCACATCAAGTCATCAATTATTCCTTAGAAAATTTTCAACTGACATGGCATGCTCCTCTGAACAAAAACCAGAAAAGGCTGGCTTTCCAGTTGCACGACAACTGGGAAAGACACATGCTGTTGGGGATGCACCTTGCCCACTACTCCTCGCGCATGTTCTACTACAATATGGATGCTGGAAACCCTTCTCAACAAATTTTGGCTTCAATCCACAAATCTAGATTAATTAATGGTGAGTGTCAAGGCTGATCTAGTAGAAAAGATATAACTGATGAAATATACCTCGCACAAATCCGTTGTCGGTGTCTTACCACGGTTTCCGCCCCAGTGAACGACGCTCTGGACGAAAGAGACCATTGGACAGGAAGGATGGATATGCAGCCAGAGGTCGCGTTCATTAAGTCGCGGTTTCCAATCAATTTCAACTGTCACCTCGTGTAGAGCATGCTGTATCCTCATTGTTCCTTCCACTGTTCAAGAAATATTCATTGATATCACCAGTTCCACCCACTTACCACGCCACCTGTTTATAAACGTACCTCAGATGCAGCAGTTCTTGGCAAGATTCCTGAACATAACTCCATTTCAGGTAACCGAAGCTGAGTATATACACTTCTCTTCGTCAGTATGGCAGCCCACATCCCCACTCTTCTGTCCATTCTTGGCACAGTTGCTTCCAATTACCCTCCATTTGCGGCGAAACTTGCTGGAAACCAGCCCTCACAACCTCCACCTCAGACAGCGCCTGTGGTTTCACAGCCAGCTCCGCCAAACGTCTCTGTTGTACCCTCGGCACCAATAAATCTGCCTAGCTCGGCTCCCAATGGACAATCTTTAGTCAGCTCTAGCCCAGGATACTCGAGTAATGCCCTTTGTGATGTACGTCCCTTTTAGCCTCTATGGTTGATGTTTCTAAGTTGTGTATAGTACTGCCATATTCGACCCAAATACACCGATAATGTGAAGGTTCATCCATATTGCGGAAAAACATGTGCGAATAAGGACAAACTAAAAAATTGGACGCCAGCAATGGGCAATCAACCGCCTCAAACGACTGTACCAGGAGCGAATTGTGATGTCAGCTCGAGTCTCCCAGTCATTCATCAACCTCATATCAATCTTGTGCTGTAGTTTTGTTCCATAAGACCTAAGTACTTCGACGGGACGAAGACACATCCTTTCTGCAGCAAAGCATGTGCTAGAAACGCTAACAACCAGACAAATGGTGCTGTCCGAAGGCAAACAGTGAGCGGAACAGCACCAGCATCTAAAGGTAGGTCACCTATGGACCAGATGGTAAAGTAACGCTGAACGAGTCAAAAGCGCCAGGGATTTGTCAAGCTCCAAACTGCCAAAACGCGGTTCACACAAATGCTAACGGTTCTCTTGGTGATTACTGCTCCATTGCCCACAAGAAGTAAGTTTAACTATTACAAGTCCTTCCCTGTCGACATTCCCTTCCCCATAGGCTCGGCGAGACATTTTGTCTCATGTGTCTACAGGATCCGAAAATGAAATCATCTCATTTTTGCAGTCAAGTTTGTATCGATCAAGCTGAGAAGATGGGACCCATGCTTCTTGAAGTTCCCACAGGACATGACACTTTCAAGAGCGGTAAGTAGGTCACTTCATATGAGCATATTGGATAATACTTTATCCTCAGTTGCCGACCAATTCAAGGCGTCTTGGCGGCACTCAACGCAGTGTCCGCCTGTCCGCCGTGTCTACAAGATATGCTCCTCAACTTTATCACTCTCCACTTATCAATCCTATAAGTAAGCTCTTGAATTGAGCATGGACATTGATAGATGAACGGACAAACCAGAACAGCAGTTGAGACACGCGGTCAGTTCGTAAGTCAAGGTCGGTCTCCTGGTAATGAGAATCGCCGTTGGCACGGTACACGCCGGGAATGCCGTCTCGGAGACCAGGGACAAACACAGCTGTGCTCGTCGCCAACCTGCTCTTTGTGTTGTATTGTTCGGACTTCTTACGATCTGAATTTGTTCGGAAGGAAGACAGGCTGGGGAAGGTACGATCTATCAATAGATTTGAATCATGTCTGATTATTTATTCTGTGTGGCAGATTTGGCCGTGGCATTTATACCTCCTCAACCTCGTCCAAGTGAGTAATTCTCAAGTGTCTTTCTTGATTCATCAACCTTAAAAAAACCAGGTCCAATGATTACTCGCAGAATGACTGCAAATCGAATCTCAAAGCAATTCTTCTGAACAAAGTTGTAGTCGGAAAAGGCTACAAGATAACTCATGATCTCACATCACTCACCTCACCTCCCGCCGGCTATGATTCCGTGAGTTTCATTGAATTGTTATTATATGGACGTATCTGAAGAATGACCTCAAGGTTCTTGCCGAAAAAGGCGGAAGTCTGAATTACGACGAACTCGTAGTATATAATAACGAAGCGATTCGACCTTCGTTCTTAGTCATGTATGAACCATGATATCGAGACACTGTATCAGACGTAATATCAATGGCAAGGACCATAGATGTATAGATGTATAGCCATTGATCATTTTAGAACAAACGGATAATCTACACAAACACTACTCGAAGAATGTGGAAACAAGCCCGGCACCACGGCTCAACTTTCATACCCCAACCTCGTGGCCTGCAAAGTCACTTTAGAGACACATCGGTTGTCCGTATTTGGAGGACATCGCGTGTAGATCGCCAGGCGAGCCATACCATGACATTCACGCTTGAAGTCAACGACAAACTATCGATGGTTAACCATCCAGGTAACCTTTCATTCAATAAATGCCTCACCTCTCAACCACTCCAAGGGCTCCAGGAGTGCGTATGTGAGTGGTGGATATATCGAATCAGATTAAATCACTTACCGAATAATGTGCGGATCTGACCACAGTAGACTATGTCCCTGCAGCTGCCCTTGACGAGCAAGGAAGGTAGTGCGGCATTCACAAGGCCTGTTCCAACTATCCATAATATCCATGTAGCAAACACCCATAGTGCCTGGGAACCGACAGAAGAGATAGGATACTTCGACCAAACGGGATGGATGAATAGAAAAGAGAATATACCCGCAGTGATCGTCGTCCAGCACGCAGTAAATCTCGAATTATGATCGACTTAGTCACGGCATGAAGTGATTATTAACGACCCTACTCACAATAAAAAGATGGTACCCGAACGTAAAGTAGCATTCGGGTAATTGTGATGGAGGTCGTATTGGTATAACAGCCAGCTGCAGGTCGTGATCTACCGGAATCAAACAGCAGCCGGAGAAGGGAAAAAGTACGACACGTACTTCTGCCAGACTCGCAAGAACAAGGAAAATGTATATGACTATATCGCCATTTAGTGACTGCAATATCCACGGTCAGAGACTTGAGACATACGAGGCGCAAAGCGTTGAAGTCGACTTCCAGAAACCTTGTTGATTGGTCTAGGGTTATGTATAGAATATCGATATACCCAAGAGAGGCCCGCTAAGTAAATTAAAGCCATCATAGGCATTGCACATGCTAAGATGCTCGTAAGGGCTGTTGTTGTATAAGCATTACTGAAGGTTGACGGCGGTCCTGAAACCTGGGCTATATCAGCTCTGTATACGAGCTGTCTTGGATGTTGAGCTCGGTGTAGCGCCTGCAGCATTGACCTGGCTCTGTACAGGAAGATGGAGAAGTAAGGGATCCATTCGAGCTGCAATCCGCTGTTCATGAGTCTCCTCAATCCATTTCAAGGAATCCTCCTGTTTTCAACGTGGGCTGAATGCAATGCTGGTGCGCAGATGGCTTAGAAGCAATTACAATTGCATCACCCTAGTACAATGTGGACAGTGGCTAGCTCATCCATGAGTACGATTGCAGCATGAGTATGATTGCAGCTGGAATAACCGGCCCATAGTTGGTCCGAAAAGTCCGGACACATCTATGAATTGATGTCAAAAAGTAGGCAAAGATGACGTCGTGAGGATGAGCAAATTCAATCTGCTCTCGAGCCTTTGGAAATGGAACTCCTAAAGAGACGCTGAGAGAGCCGGATGGTCGAGATACCGACCCATACAAAGGTCAGAAGAACAACGGCAGCTGTGGTGATTTGCACACCGAACAGGTCCTCTATCTTCCCTACGGGTATACGGATAAAATCTACCGAGTTATTCTGTGAGTATGGTATATGAATGAATTGGGTTGTGTTAAGCATCAGATTTGCGTCTTCGAGTTGTGCTGCAGACATGTGGGCCGGCGGTACCGAAGATGATTCTCGGCTAGAATCTGGAAGTTTTATGGAGTGAATTCATAGGTGAGGGAGGGAAAAACAGACTTCGTGGACATGCAAAGAAAGCTTGTGGTCTCTCAAATGGTAAATTTCGATAACTTCTTGAATCCAAGAGCGGTGCATCCTTGGATAACGGAACTAGATACCGTACATGAAGAGGAACATCCACGTCAAATCGGAAAGTTGTGTCCTCTCCATGAGGAAGATTGATACTAAGTAATACATTTGTGTCGGAAGTTTGGACAGCATGAGTAGGTTTTTCCAATTCCATGGGTCCCCATTGCATGAATGTGTAGGATACTTGACGCTGACCAAGCTCGTACGGATCAATGAAGATCGAGGGTATAAGTTTATAGAGTAGATGGAGACTACAATGCTCTGCTTCCGTATTGTCCGTGTTGTACGACTTAAGATCAAATATGATCCGGGAAATTGGATGGAATGAGCTTGGGTTACGGATAACGGTGGAAATAGTGGACATTGATCAAAGGCAACTCGAGTATAAATACCAATATTTGGCTTCAATGATGTATTATGACTTCGCGCGCAGGGTCTCACGGAGTGACACTAAGACACGTGATAGAAGTCACAAGAGTACTATACAGTTCCTCGGCAAAAGCCTAAAGTTCTACAGACACAATGGACCTCGAGGCATACGATATTCAAGATTACGATGGCCTCTCGCCCCACAGTTTCCGTGCGTTCGTCCACTGGTGGTATGCTTCTCGTTGTTGTCGTCGTCGCTCACAATGTCGAGCTCATCTCTCTGTAGAACCATCCTCCTCCCTTCCTCTACCTGCAGTCTTGACCGCCCCCATTCGGCTTGATGTTGTCAGACAGGTTCACAGTAAGTTCAAACTACTCAGCTGAACTAAGAACGGAGCTCACATGCTCCAGAGAGCATTGCCAAGAACAGGAGGCAGGCATACGCCGTGAGTGAGAAGGCCGGCCACCAAACTTCTGCCGAGTCTTGGGGTACTGGTCGTGCTGTTGCCCGTATTCCCCGTGTTGGTGGTGGAGGAACCCATCGCTCGGGTCAGGTATATCTGGCTCCACTTCATATCTCTGATGTGGAAACTCATTGTAAGAAATATAGGCTGCTTTCGGTAATATGTGCCGTGGAGGACGCATGTTTGCTCCTACAAAAACTTGGCGCAAGTGGCACGTCAAGGTCAACCAAAACCAGCGTCGCTTCGCTGTTGTCGCTGCTCTCTCGGCGTCAGCTCTTCCTTCTCTCGTCCTCGCCCGTGGCCATCGCATCGAGCAAATCGAGGAAGTTCCCCTAGTGGTTTCTAGTGCTACTGAGTCATTCACCAAGACTAAGGAGGCAGTCGCCCTCCTGAAGGCGCTGAAAGCTCATGCTGATGTTGTCAAAGTCTCCAACTCCCGTAAACTTCGCGCTGGGAAAGGAAAACTCCGGAATCGTAGGCATCGTCAACGCCGTGGCCCCCTCGTTGTATATAACGAGGACAAGGGTATTGTGAAAGCTTTCAGAAACATTCCAGGAGTCGAACTTGTCAATGTCCAAAGGCTCAATCTCCTTCAGCTTGCCCCCGGTGGTCACATTGGTCGTTTCATCATCTGGACTGAGGGTGCCTTCCAGGTTCTCGACAAAGTCTTTGGCACCTTCGACCAAGTCTCTGATTACAAGAAGGACTATATGTGACATTCATTCCTTTTGCCCTCGAAATTTATGAAACTGATTCACATGTTTTTCAGCCTTCCTTCTGCCAAGATTTCCAACCCTGATGTCACCCGTCTCATTAATAGCGATGAAATCCAATCTGTTGTTCGTCCCGCTGGTAGGAAAGTACAGAAGCGACCCTGGACTCAAAAGAAGAATGCCCTGGTCAACAGGGGCATTCTGTTCCGTCTCAATCCCTACGCTAAGACACAAATCAGGCACCAGCTCCGTACGTTGTTTGTGCTCTCATTTGTCTTATTTTTGCTCATGATTTCCTTTCAGTCTATCAGCAGCGCATCAAGAAGCAGACTGTCAAGAGGCCCAAGGCACCAAAGGCTGCTGGCAAGGAATTCCTTAACAATCTCCTTGCTCCTTGAGATCATTCTTGTTGATTTTGAGTTGTGTATATGCAATGTTGATTATGTTTCGAGCGAACAATTCAGTGGCTTCGGAACGTGAAAGTAATCTTTCCATGTGGAAATGAGTTTACAGTCTATGCCAGTTATATGCCGCTGAACGTTCGACCTCTAATAGTCTGCTGGTAATGGAAGCTCTCTGACCCTTTCTCTCAACGTCTTCCTCTTTTCTTCTACATTGTGAATCTATTTGCTATCTATCTGCTTCGTAGAACTGAATTGCTGCTGGATAGTTTGAATTGACGGAAATTATCGTTCCTCTATCAAACTCCCAATAATAGTAAGCAACCTTTTTCATAGTTACATTTGAAAATCCCACTGTTCCTCCATCAAATTTTTTGGGTGCGACAGAGTACAGGATATCAGTAGTGACTCAAGCTAGAGGTCAGGATGATAATGACCTTTAGTTTCTCCGGCTATCGTAACTAAATTCGTCGGTGTGGGCGGACGATGCTTACGATTGATCAGTTCCACCAGCCGTCACCAACAGAAACCAAAGAAAAAGATGGGGAAAGGAGTCGACGAACACGGTTCCTTCAAGGAGGCAGAGGAACCGAAATCCGACATCAATACAAGACAGCTGAAAACAGGAAGCCGGGACAACTTGTCTTTTACGGAATTGCCAATAGTGGTAGCACGAATGAACAAACTTTCTTAACGTCATCGTCAACTGGCCATGACGACGATAATTCGGGACGGTTTGGGCGCTGAATGACATTTTTGGATTATCCTCGGAGATAAAAGTCGATCTCGCCGTCCGCCTCGCGATACCCAAGGAGTCGAACAGAATCAGGGGTAGAAGCGATGGTTCAATGCGGATAAGATGTGAAATTCCATATGGCTAAAAAATAACCTAGCCGAACAGAGTAGAATTTACCTCAACAGAAGATGCGATAAGTTGCGTATCTAATCTATCGATGGGAACTTCTTCTGGTTTCTCTAGCTCCTGAAGTGGCTCAACAATGAGCAGTTTGAATCGAGATAGAATCTTCTCAACAAGAGTCTTGTCCTTAGAGATTCTCTCATCGATATAGACAAACTTATGGGATTTTATGTTGACAGTGAATATGGTGGCATCAGCTCCTCCGCAATACAGCTAATCCCTATCATCGCGGCGAGTGAAGAGCATTGTGTGGTGTCGATGCCTGCATAAGCCATATCATTGGCCAGACCGCCAGTAAAATCGGGGATGGTTTGAAGTCAATCAAAATTTGGCAAGCAGTGGTATAGTTATCATTACATTACATACAACGGCGAATGAATCAAGAACGTATGTTACACATAGATATGTCAAAAATCATAGTCGAGAGCTGTTTCAGAGCTGGAGAGTAGATAATAAGGAGCAAAAAAAAAGTAGATTGGAACCCTATTTTCCTGGCTTCTTTTTCTTCTTCTTACCACCTGTGCCAGAGGCCTCGTTTGTTCCATCAGTATTCGGTATGGCAACTCCACTATTCCCACTCGTCTTCTTTTTGCCTTTTTTCGTTTTCACAGGCAAGCTCCACTCGCCTTCAGCAGTCGCAGTTGGAGGTTCTTCAGTATCAGGCTGCGTTGCATCTCCAGCGGAAGTGGCTGGAACCATTCCGTCGTCGGCCGTAGGTGTTCCTGGAGCAGTCGGCTTCTCGGAGGTGATTAGATCATCAAGGGGATTGGTATCCGTTTTTAAAAGGGTTTCTGTAGTGGTTTCGGCGTTTTCGGCAGTTGGTATGGTGGTGGGTGCAGGCTCTGGTGTTGGCACCCGGGAAAGAACTCGAGATTGAGCCTTCGAAGGTGCCTGATCACTTAGGACGTGTGGTGGATCGTGAGTTGTGTTAGCATCACCTGCATGGTCAGTGGCTGAAGCATCGACTGGGTGACCGTCAGCGGAGGTTGGAGCATGGTACCAATCATCAAAGAAGGACGAAGAATTCCTGGCTAGCCTGCCGCCTACGTCGCCGAGTCTTAGTTCTTCTGGAGATAGCTGGGAGTCCCCGCCAGCGCTGCCAAAACCCAGACTACCAAAAGTTGGTGCCCCCCAAGCGGTGCCAAATGTACTCTTGATGCTTGGTACCTGCGACTTGGCCTTTTCACTCCATGAACTCAATCCCCATCCAAGGCCACTTGACGAACCCCTATTAGCATTTCCAAAGTTGAATATTGAGTTTCTGGCGCTTCCTTCGCCAGCTGGAGTGGCTGTCGTGACTGCCTTGCCCTGCTCGTCTTTGTCCGTTTCCGTATCCTTTTTCTCCTGTTCTTCCTTCGCTCTAGCTTCTTGCTCAGATTTTTCTCTAGCCAAGCGATCCTCTTCTGCCTTCCTCGCCTCTTCTGCCTTCCTCGCCTCTTCTGCCTTTCTCTCTTCTTCAGCTCGTTCTTGGGCCTCCTGCTCAGCTTTATCCTTTGCTTCTTGTTGAGCTCTCCCTTGAGCTTCTTGTTCAATCCTTTCCCTTTCTTCCTGTTCAGCTTTTGCCTTTGCATCCTCAACAGCTTTCTTTTCAGCGTTCTCTCTCTCTTTTGCCTCTTGTTCTACCTTCTCTTTTTCTTCTCGCTCTACTTTCTCTTTCGCCTCCTGATCGGCCTTCTCTTGCTCCATTTTCTCCTTCATAGCACGTTCCTCAGCATCCCGCGTTTCACGTTCCATCCTCTCTTTCTCTTTCTCTCCCTCGTCCTCCCACAATGCAGCACCTTTCTTCTGCGTCTGCTTCTTACTTCTCACAGCTGGTTCATTCAATGCAGCAGCAGCAGCCTTCGCCTCCTTCTCCTTGTTCTCTCTCTCTCTCTCTTCCTTCGCTTTTGCTTCTGCATCTTCTTGTGCCTTTGCTGCCGCTGCTGCTTCAGCTTCCCGCTTTGCAGTCGCTTTCGCTTCCTCTTCCTTCAATGATCGTTCTTGTTCCTCTTTCTCCAATTTCTGTCTCTCTTCGATTGCCAATCTCTCCTGTTCCTCCTTTGCCAGTCTTTCCTGTTCCTCCTTTGCCAGTCTTTCCTGTTCCTCCTTTGCCAGTCTTTCCTGTTCCTCCTTTGCCAATCTTTCCTGCTCCTCCTTCGCTAATGTTTCTTGTTCTTCCTTCTCTAGCCTTTCCTGCTCCTCCTTTGCCAATCTTTCCTGCTCCTCCTTTGCCAATCTTTCCTGCTCCTCCTTCGCTAATCTTTCCTGCTCCACCTTTGCCAATCTTTCCTGCTCCTCCTTCGCTAATCTTTCTTGTTCTTCCTTCGCTAATCTTTCCTGTTCCTCCTTCG
>Ga0153944_1000776_pt1 | contig 13550 bp, 11 predicted proteins | sample TSNJ028MetaG_FD_104703 | JGI IMG/M metagenome (GOLD analysis project Ga0153944, IMG submission 104703) | Attine ant fungus gardens microbial communities from New Jersey, USA - TSNJ028 MetaG | ecosystem: Host-associated > Fungi > Mycelium > Unclassified | place: USA: New Jersey, Wharton State... | reverse complement strand
TGGAGACCATGGGGATGGGATTACCCGATGAAACGCTGCTGCTACTCTCGATGGGGTTGTGATAATGTGTATCTACAGCAACGGAGGCTGATTCCTCTGGACTAAGTGTCCTTGAAGAGACTGCTACCGGCATGGACTGAGATTCCGGGCGTTGTGAAACGATGAGGCAAGTGAGAGTTGGCTTTTGACGCTTTGAAGTGATGGGAGAGCCAGGTGAAGCAGCAAAAGGAGGCGCATTCGCATGAGGGGTTGACATAGAGGCTAAGCTAGCGTTACTTTGGAGTGAATTGTCAATGGTCCGTTGAGACAGTGGCTCGTGGGGGTGAGAAGTGCGCGAATTAAATAACTGCAATCGTGGTTTTTCTGCATATAGAGTCAACTAATGATCTGGAAAGGCACGAGGAGCTAACCATTATCGTCTGATGAATGGTGGCGTGAAACTGTGAGTCGTGTATTTGTCGAGGCATCGGCTGCATCGATGATGGATGTTACGGTCCGATCGCTGGACTTCACAAGCGTGTCTGTGATCCCTTCAAGAGCGAGCACCTTGTTCTTGTACGAGTCACGTTCTGCTCTGACCCTCTCAAGTTCCTTGAGAATCTGGTTGTAGCCCGACCGCTGCTTTTCAATGATCTTCCATAGCTGAGCATTCTGAGAGACAGAATTATTTCTGTCGTTGACGGCCTGATCCAGTGCAGCACTTTTGGGATCTTGGGCAGCTTCGTGGTTTCTGAGTAGGACATCGACTGAGATGACCTGAGAAGATGAAAGAGAAGTAGATCCCGTTGTCTGAAAACTGGACTGGGAGTCCGACGCAGAGGTGAAGGGTCTGTGGGAGCCTTTTTTGTCTTTATGACTAGCCATCTGGGGAAATTTGTCTTTTTCGCGGGAGGGTGTGGCTGAGGCCATATAGAACCAAATTGCAATTAAATCTGCTGACAACACCCCATCATATCTAACACGTGACATTCCGCTAATATCCTTATCTTGACTCCTCTCTCATATACATTACTTTTGGACTATCTTCCACCTCAGGCGTCTTTCACAGTTCTTACTCGCCCTGTTTTTCTCTTTCATTTTGAGCTCCCGTATTTACTTATTGGCTATGCTTGTCAAAGTCTTCAAGTCACTTGTTATGTCACCATCATCAAGACGTCCACTACCACTAAATTCTTTTACTCATTTTCCAAGCGCCAGTGGCAGCAATGGAATTTTGGCAACATTTTCTCCTGTAGCCAGGAGATGCCTTAGTATGGATCTCCGTCAAGAATCCCGCAACGAGGTTCAGCAGCAGAAAATCGCCCCTGAGCATGCCGTCATTTCGACGTTTGATTTATTTAGCATTGGAGGTTTGCCTCACTCTCTATATTCGATATTACTGAGGGATTGAAGCTTATGATATAGTCGGTCCATCCTCGTCGCATACTGTCGGTCCTATGCGTGCTGCCAGGATTTTCATCATGGACTTGAAAGAACTCAATCTGCTGGCAAAGGTATCTGTACTCACTCCCTGAGTCCTGATAATACATTGAACAGTGAACTGGTTGAAAGGTGGCCACTGTCAAGATAAACCTGTTAGTCACCTTTCATAGTATCTGGTTTCCTTGCTGACACGGTCTCTGACTGCAGATATGGATCATTAGCTGCGACTGGTAAAACTTCCTTAACTATATTGTTAAGACTCGAAAGGATTGATTTTGAACGAAATCTCTGTTTTATTAACATGTTGGACTTGTGCCAACGCAAAACAGGAAAAGGGTGTGCATTGCTTTCCGTAACATACATACCATGCCCCTTCTCACCCCGTTCTATATAGGCATCATACTCCACAGGCCATCCTCTTAGGTCTTGAAGGTGAATCCATCACTTCCGGATCACGCGATAAGTACCGGTCTGACCATCCTGCCGCCCCTAAAAATATGTCACCATCCGCAGGTTCCGATCCAGAAACGGTAGATACAGGAACTATTCCGTCACGATACACCGACATCCTCCAAACTAAAAAATTGATGCTAGGCGGTACTCACAGGATTCACTACGATATGGACCGAGATATGCTGTGGCGCTACGATATCGTATTGAAAACTCATCCTAATGGAATGAGATTCAGTGTGTTTGATGAAAGTGGGGGTCTATTGGCTACAAATGAGTATTTTAGCGTCGGAGGTGGATTTGTCGTTAATGAGAAGACTGAAGGTGGGTTTATGCGAGTAAGTGAGGAACTTAATTTCTGATTGATTCTGGGCTTGTGCATATAGTCGACGAGAATCTGTTCTATAAAGGGGTTGACAAGAAAACTGTTCACGGAGCTAGGTTACACCAAAGTCATTTGCCTAGCGATTCTTCATTGGGTACTTTTCTGATCGCATAAAATCCAAGGCTACAACACTAACATCAGCAGTGTGTCCCTCTAGTTTTACCTTCTCCGATGTCCAGACCTCAATACGGTTCTCAAATGATATAGACCAATAGTGGGGTCTCTAAACCAATTATAGAAGACAATATACAGTATGCCAACAACCTAGAACCGCCATACCCATTCGATACAGGTGCCAGTCTTCTCGCTCTCACTGAGAAATATAATGTGAGTAAAGTATTGAAACTTAATCAGGTCACTTTGCTGACATAAACCCTTTGCTCAAATTTATTCTTGACTCTCTGAATAGCTAAGCATAGCGCAGATCGTGCACGACAATGAGGTGAGTCGTAGAATATGAAATTTGCACGCACTAGCACCAAACATGTACATATGAGGTATGCTGATGTTATTTGATCCACAGAAATTTTTTGGTTATACAGAGGAAGAGGTTCACAAGAAAGTATGTATGCATCTCATAATATCAGGACTTAATCAGATGCCCTGTTCTTGAATAGCTGATGAAAATCTGGCAAATCATGGATGGATGTATTCGAGCAGGTGTTTCCTCGACAGAACGTATACTTCCTGGACGACTTAAATTAAGAAGAAGAGCACCAGTACTGTATAGACGATTGATGCGTGGGTGAGTATAGTATATTCTATTCTGAGTCCTGTCTATTTTTTCCACCCGAACCCTTCTTGCTGCACGACTGGTTCATTCATCAAGCTGTAAGCTTCAACGAGCACCATATCCATTTCTACTTCCTGTTTTTCTGGTTCATCTTTCTTCTCCGCACTGTGATTCAGACATTCTCCTCTGCCAAATCTTGGCTCTGGTTTCTCAACAATATTTATTGTCAAATATTGTTTTATACGGATTATGCTTTTTTCCTGCTTTTTTTTCAGAACTCTGATCGAGATACTTCTCTCCCGCACCTGAAGACATTTGACCATTCTTCCTGCCACACTTCTCCTGCCCTAATAGTCGTATCAAAAAGTGTTTAGATGCATCTACGAACTGATGATGATGACAATGAAATGCGTCACCTTGTCCTTTGTCCTTTGCTCTTTACTCACCTGAGCCCTGAGTCTTGAATGTTCCTGTGCAGGCTCTTGGACGCTGATGATCACTGATCATTTTTTCTGTCTTTCCATGCTTTCTCATTGCAGCTCATGACGTGTTCTTGTTATGACACACGCTGACCAATCCCTATATTGGTATAGATTTTATCCTGGAGTTACTTCCTCGTCCGATATACCGGCTATAGGTCCAGGATATGGTCTGGTGGCTGATGCTTTCTCCGGCCTACGCTTTGATCCCAAGCTGCCAACACCATCAACGACGTCTACAGCAGTCTCAGAGGAAACCCATAAGAGTTTTTATGAGCTTGATGAAGAGCAAGATTTGTCTTTCACCAATCTTGAGACGGAACGGAGTCGAGCAGAAAGTCAAGCTGCAATGAGAACAGCAAATTTTGCGAAGTTAAAACGCGTACCCAAGATTGTTGGGTCTGTGAATCATGCTATCATACCTATGCCTCCCGTGAGTCATTTTGTGCTTTTGCATTGCGCTGCCTTCGGCTTGTTGTTAAGTATCCTATCTATGCTGTTTCACTTCACCATCATTACCGGCCGGTTTTGCATTTTGGTCACTCACTCGCTGATGTTATGTTATCGGGTTACATTCATTGATATCTGATGATCCTGGACATTCCTCTCTTCACTGCTTCCTCAACAATTGTTCTTAAATACCTCGAACTGTTCTCTTACACTCTCGTCGCTCGGTACCGGAACAACATCCAAATTCATCATTCTAGAGAAAGACAGTCATTCCGGCTATGGATTTTTTGTCATGTTACGCTATTGCGGTCAATGAAGTTAACGCTTCCGGAGGGAGAATTGTCACTTCTCCGACGAACGGTGCTGCGGGGGTTATACCTGCCGTTCTGAAATACATCGTCGAGGTGCGTAGCTCCGTCTGTGAATCGACGCACAGGATGTGCTGATTGGTGTCTTGTATCGGAAAACTCGTCATTTTATGCTCGTGGTTTTGACTGCACTTGGACGACCGATATGTTATTGTGGCGCTTATGTGTTTCCGGCTGAATCATAATTGCCTCCGCCATTTTCATCTGATCGATCCGTGATTGATTGGGTGGCTGGTCGTTCCAAGTTTGCCAGTGATGACCCTATCAGGAGTATTGAGACATTCTTGTTGACGGCCGCTGTAAGTGGACTTCTCTTCCTTTCGGTTCTTTTGAATGTATCGTTGTTATGTCGGTTCATTCATGCGCGGCACCTATATCTTTTCACGGCATCCCCAGCTCCTTCCTGCCTCATGCTCCCTTCCTCTCTCCTGCCTGGATCCTGGGTGTCGGTAATCCATGTGCCTCTGTTCTGTTTCCAGCTAGACGGTTTGATATGACCAGTCATACTGTTATTTCCAACTGATGGAGTTTTGATGTTGGAGCATGTTTCTGATACCTTGTTTTCTTCCATCTTATAAAGGCCATTGGGATGCTGTTTAAGCGAGGAAGTACTATCTCTGCTGCAGAGGGCGGCTGTCAGGCAGAAGTTGGCGGTGGGTCATTTTCGTTATTTCCGGTATCTTGATCTTGACTGTGTGCTGTCTGGGTGAATAGTTGCCTGTTCCATGAAAGATGAGCTTTATTGTTCATAAGTTTTAGGACTTCTTTAAACAAAGCCTGGCCAGTGCGGGATTTGCTGCTTGTATGGGTGGTACGCACCTTCAAAAATTTGTGCTGAATATTGACTCAATCATGTTGCCACTTATACAGCCTCGCCAGAGACGGTGCTTCAGGTAGGTTCATCCCACGAGTTTTATTATTCCAGAGATAGCTGAATTGCAACGATTGTTCTTCACTCAGGCGGCTGAAATCGGGATAGGTGAGTATACCTATTAGTGTTCATCTTTACTTGAACTAACTGGAACTCCCTATCTCGTATCCGCGCCTATGCACTCATACAATGTAACATTGGACGACCTATATCAACCTGCCCCTTGGACACACGGGTAACAACAACCTTTTCCTCGGTCTCATACTTTTGTCCGGTAATCGGGTTACCAACCTGGTCCACGAACCTTACATTTCTACCCCCGTCATACTTAGAACACAATCTCGGTCTCACTTGCGACCCTATAGATGGACTAGTCCAGGTGCCTTGTATAGTGCGTGATTCCTTTCCTTGGTAGATGCTGAATTTGACTGTATTTCCACAATTTTCTACGTGGTTCCCATTGGTTCTGTATCTATCTGAATGCATTTACCGGCGTTACACACCAAACTGCATGCTCTCGGGATGTTCTTTAATGTGGTGCATGATTCAATCTTCGTCGATGGATGTCGCATGAATGGACATGGGCTATGGTTTTCGGTGGGGCCTTAGGAAAGAAACAGTTTGGGAGGCAAGTAGACGTTTCTTAGTGCTACTTCCATGGAGCTCACTGTGGTCTTTATTGCAACCTTGCAACCTTGCTTCTTGAACAACGACATGTGTTCTTGTCCCGCTGAATCTGTTGTTTCTGTTACCTTCTTACCTTTTATATACCTCACATGGTTCTCTCGTGGAATATTGGCTTCTGATTTTCAAATTGCGGCCGGACTATTTGACCCGATGGTCCCTGGAACTCTACCTTTGATTTGTATCGTCATTGGTGAAAACAGCTGTGAAAGCAGTCACGGCCGCTCAGCTTGCTATAGCAAGCCTCGGGATTCATAGCGTTACTCTTGACGAAGCTATCGAGGCAATGCAGCTTACGGCGGCAGACATGAGTACCAAATATAAAGAGACGAGCCTTTCTGTAAGCGCTAATTTTCCATTCTTATCGATTTGCTGGACTGCTGATTCCAATAATCCTTTTTCATATTGGCTCAATCTCACTGCATCTCATCAATTTTCGCTGAAACAAAAATAAATCTAGGGACTTGCGGTGGGTCATCATTTCACTAGGTTCGCAATGGGTGCGCCAGGTCAGCATCTGTGCCATGGAGTGCCATGGTCATATAGCCAATGATGATCCTGCCTCAGTTGCAGCACATGCAATAGAATAGTGCATCTTTCAACTATACCCTTGGGTATCTTTTTGTTGCTGACACCCAATTCTTTCCCTGCATTTTGGCAGTGGTGGATCCTGCGCCAATCTGAGACAACTTGATCTGACTCCATCTTTGCATTGGTTTAAATGTTACAGATGACTGTAAAGATCCCTTTGACTGTTCCTGCCTGGTACGTTATCAGCTTTTTGGAACCATGACCAAGATACTCTTATTGTCTACCCTTACTACAACACTGATCTAGTGCTGATGTAAACTGTGGTCCCTTTTTAGCTGATGACTACTTGTTCGAGGGGATAGAGGTCATAATGATGATTAGTAGCTCGAGGGAGAAACAAGAAAGTTGATATGGTTTGCTACATATTAGAAAAAAGGCAGGGATAAATGTGTCATATACCATTTCCAATGGTCTTCTAATGTTCTAATAGAGATCCAATTTTCTCTATCTTATTTTATTTTTACTAAATTCTTTTCCATTACATTATTCAATTTTCTGAGGATCTCCTACTTTCAGTGGCTAACTATGACTAGTGGCTAACCAGTACTTGTTAGCCATACTGCCCAAATGTTTGCTTGTTTTGACTAACAGTAGTACTCAACAGATAAGATATGAATACTTCCACTGGGCGTCTATAAGAATGGATAATGTGATATGCAGTGTACACTAATGTTGCTTATAGCGTTGCAATGTGCAATCTGCACGCTGGTATTTGTCAACAGAATGTCTGATGAAACGACCGAACACTAAAAGCTGTATTATGAATGGCTAAACACGGAGGTGCATTCCAACCTAGTGGCAGTCGGTCCTGAGATGTTTCATAGACCAGAAGAAATCACTTCACGAATCATCATCGCTAGAGATGGCACAATCTCTGATGTTTGATCCACTGGTTTAGTAGATACACAAGAATAGAACCGTGGATGTCTGTAAAATATTGTTTGATTTTCTTGGGGCCTTAAGAGCAAGGTTTCGGATTTTGTGGCGCTAGATAATTGGCTGACGATTCCACAGTAGTGGCGGACAAGAGGGAATGATGGGTGCCCAGCGAAGGAAATCCTATATTCATTGACACGGTGAGCAAGTCGAATCACCAAGTGATGCCAGTCGCCCCATTTGAGACCAGCTGCTTCACTAGGTTTTTATGTCATGTTTATCTGTCTAATGACGTTGAGATAGATTAGTAAATCGCAAGAATATATCCAAGATTTTTCACGACAGTAGTAGATAGGAGCAGAACCAGAGCTACCGGAAAGTGTTATTATTGATCCTTCTTGAGACCAGCTTTTGTGCCCTTCTCCATCCTGGCAAACTGACGGACGTCTTGTCGATGTGCATACTCCTGCCCGGCCTAGAGACAAGTGTAAGAATGGAAAACTAACTAAATAAATAACCGAGAGAAAGCGGCAATAGGTTGTACCTGAAGTGCCAACACGGCCAGCAGGCAAACTATGATGATCACATTTCCTGCGCAAAGGACGCACAAAGCTTGTACTTGGTTTTGTTTCGTCTCCTCCTGAAGTGGAGTCACGACTGTTCGCAGTGATGGGATTGTAACCGTTACGTAGAGCACAATGCTGAAGACATAAGCAACTGTCGATCAAAATGAAGGATGCCAACATCAACATAACATGAGCACAGAGCACACGATTCAGAGCGACGTGTCATGGTATCGTACCAAGACTTGACCCATCAAAGAACACAGCACTCTCATCCCATTTGTGTAGCTTGGAAAGTGTGCCGATGAGGCCTATACCGATCATTCCATGAAGGAGAGCCTGGGTGACAGGAACACAAAGGTCAACCACCGCAAGAATTCGCTGGTTCTCTTGTACCTTGATTGCAGGTGGAGCATTGAAAAACGTGGCATAGAACTGAAATCCGTCCATGACTACTTCTTCAGTCAAGCCTGCAGCTCCCCATAAGATCCGATGATCAACATTAAAGGAGATGAACAAGACACCTATTGAGCAACATACAACAAAGCAGATGACATAGGGCGGAACATTGATAAGTAGCAATCCCAGTTATATTGTGAAGTAAATTCTCACCTAGAAAGAAGGAGACGGGTGCTAGAACAGCTGCTTGCCTGAAGCCCATGAATTTGGGTGGGTAAGAGAGAGACTATCAACCTGAGGGAAGAGCCATTCCAATCAAAGCCTTCTTCGATTGATAGGACTCACTTATATTACCCACAGTCCCCGATATACTATCCCTTGCAGTGGTTTTGACCACTTTCAGGGTACTGCATAGCCACTCAAGGTGTTCTGGAAGATAATAACATAGAAGTCACTTCTGAGAGCAATAATTTTATATATCTTCTCTTCTAGTAAGTATGCAAGAAGAACCTTCTAGTCATCATTTCATTAAAAGAGTTATACTCTATCCTCAAAGGTATACTTTACCCTTGCTTTTAAGCCAAGGGTAGAGTCTGGGGAGGTGCAGAAGAGTTAGTAGGAGGAAGGACTTTTCCCTTGCCCTTGCACTTCTTGTTAGTCACAGAAGTAAAGGGAGCTTCCTCCACTACTGGTGGTTCATCAACTACCATCTCCACATCTGAAGATGGTTCCTGAGGTAGGTTGGGACCATAGAGGGTCCTCATTGCCTCCACAAGAGAGGGGGCATCAGAGTGAGGTGAGATCTTAAAGTGATCCCATGTCAGGAATATGGGGAGTAGCATGGAAAGGCTGTGAATATACTATGAAATTACTGTGAATATACTGTGGAAAGTGCACTCCAGTTTCCAGAAAGTAATGCAAAGGACAGAGTCAGAATGAGGAACATACTACTAAGTGAAATAAGAGATGTTGCTCTCCAGTCCTGTGGTTTTACAGCTAGTCTGGAGGGAATGTTAGTAATGATAAAGAAGTGGAATATGTTGAAACATGGAAGGGTACAAATGGATGATGAGTACAAACTTATTTTACTTATATACCTATCTAGAACAATAGAAAGTGAAACAATAAGAAGCAATAAAAGACTAATTTTAGTATAGTCTTTGATATTCTAATACACCCCTGCAAACAATATACTAAATTCACCAATGTACCTCTGCAATTAAAAGCTATTATCATCTTTCTCCTCAATAATAACATTTGTGGCTTCATTTTTGTAAAACACTAGTATAGTATTAGCACAATTGAATTGGTAATGGCCCCTTTTTTCACATTTGAAGCAAGTAATCTCAGAGACAGAGTAGCAAAGACAAGGAACAGTAGTAATAGTTTAAGTAACTGAAAAAGCTTTGTTATTAAACTTCAGAATATTGTCTTCTTTATTAATATTACATGATTCTATAAGGGCAACCAAAGCAAAGTAACTCCAGGAGAATTCTCAGTCTATAATTAAGTCCAGAGTATATTACAACTTACCTCTAGAAGAATTCTCAGAGAATAGAATAAGGCTACTAAAGGATAATCTATACTATATATACAAGATCTCTAGTTATGGAATGTCTCAGTAGTTAAGGTCAGAAATGTAGAGGAAGAGACAACTAAATATTGAGTAATTGTTATTTAATTAGTATAGGATTACTCCAGTAGACTACTACTGATATATTAGGAGTAAACTTTTGTGCAGTCCTCTTACAGTTCCCTTACATTTACCCCCTCTCCAAGATTGCTATGTCTCAAAGCAATAGGTCTTGTAGTAACTTAGCCTGAGATGACTTAACCTTACTCTTGGTCCAAGTTGATGAGGAGAATTCAATAGAGTTCTTATTCAATTTCTGTACACTACTTATACATCTACTACATGGTCTATATACTACTTTTCTACACTCATTATATAACTCATCATGTGACATCACCCTGACTTATGACATATAACATATCATATGATACTTTTCTATATTCCTTTCTTGTGTAGTAAGTCCAAATATAAAAAGAAAAGAAAAGAAATATAAATAATGACTTAGCCATTTTGCCAAGTCATAACAGGTCCAGAGTAGAAAATTTTGTGAAACTCAGTTCTATAGATGTGTTTTGGTACTCCAGGATATCTACAGTAGAATTCTGCTATGAGGTCTAGTACAGAAACTTCAAAAGTGAACTTTTAGAAATTATGTTCTCAGTTATAACCCTTTTACTTGATAAAGTATTAGAAATGTCTCTGGTACCAATAACTGTCTAGGATTTCTTCTACTTTCTACTGTAAAAAAACAGTAGTCACTCTAGGATAGAGCTTAGCTAAGTATCTGATTTATAATCTATCTAGTGGATCTTATCTTATAATATATATCTATCTACTCTCTTATCTCTCTATTTGTATACTATCTCAATTATTCTATTTATCCTAATTAGGAAGTGCTATTATTGGACTGTAGCTTATATGACTGTGCACAGACTATCTCTTATAGTATATATAGAAGCCTGTATTAGTAGATTGATTTACCTTTACTTAAATATCACTCTAGCTTCTGGAACTCTTATTTAGTTTTCTGATGTAACCTTCAGCTATCTGTCTGACATTACCCTTACATCCACTCCTTTTCTCTATCAATAACTACAGATAGTGGTAGAACTTCCATTCTCCAACCTGGTATAAGATTCTTAGAGATAGCTATCAGTTTTATTATATTAAATACCAAATGAAGTTGTTTTATCAAGTATGGTAGCTTTAGACAATATACCATTGATCCAACTTGTCTTTTTTCTACAAAGGGACCCAGCTTCTAATGCAAGAGTTTTAGGAGAGCCTAGTGGTCCAAATATCTGAAACATTAAGGAATACTTTGTTGCTAGGTTTAAATAGGAGAGCTAGAAACCTTCTTTGGTTGTAGTACCTCACCATATCTTTCTAGATCTTGCATATTACAGATTTTGCTTTTTCTGCAGCTACCTTTATTCTGTTCATGAATTTGTTTACTATCTCTAGACTAGAGAAAGGTTGTCTGGGTTCAAAGCATATATAGGGAATTTGTCTAGTGCCTAACAAAAACAAAGTCTGCTAAGTAGAAAAGTAGACATAGTTGTTGTACTGAAACTTTACTATGGGCAAGAGGTTGTACTAGTTGTTCTGTCATTTATTCACAAAGATCTGTAGGTACTGATCTAGTTCCTGATTTATATGCTCTATTTGTCTATTCATCTAAGGGTGTCATACAGTAAAAAAGACTAGTTTAACTCCAAGTAGTATAATGACTTAGTCTGAGATAACTTAATTATACTTCTAGTCTAAGTTGACAAAGAGAACTCAATAGAGTTCCCATTTGATTGTTGTATACTACTTATACATATTCTGTATTTACTCTTGTTTACAAAGTCCCATATATCCTTTCTAAGTTATTCTTGCTTGTATATTCACCAATTATCTAATTAAAAGAAAAAAAAGAAAAAGAAAAAGAAAATAAATAATAACTTAGCTGTTTTGACTGTATCATAATAAATAGCTGGTAAAGTTTCTGAGTGAAGAGAGCTATAAACTAAAGACCTTAATTCAAAACTACCTTTCTAAAAAGTTTGTACAGTTTCCAGATATAGTGGAGAAAAAGTCTTGCCACTCTTTCTACAGTTACTGTTGTATGCATTAGAAGAAAGTAAACTTGTTTTGACACCAAGTCTACTACAGTCATTACAGTATCATATTCAGAGGATGCAGGAAGTTCAACCACAAAGTTTATACTAAAAATGTCCTATTGTCCATCTAGAATCTGCAATAGATAGAGTTCTTCTATTAGAGAGGATTTTACAAGCTTGGTTTAGAGACAAAAATTGTAGATACTAATATACTGTTCTATATACCTAGATATCTGAGACTACCAATAGTTTTAGGAGACTAGTTCCAAGGTCTTCTAGTATCTAGAGTGCTTTGCAATTTTTATGTTATAGCACAGAGTAACAATACATTTTTTCAAGTCTGGGTCCTATAGAACATATATTCTTTCTCAAAAACAAAGTAAACTGTCAACATTAGACCATTTTATTAAATACATCATTCAGGTAGGCAACTATCAGAGTTTATGTACTATCTTCACTATAGGCTTTTCTTGGTCTCTGGTCCTATTATCATATTGTATTTCAGAGAGTAAGTCTCTTTTGAGCCCTTCAAGCTCCACTTCTTTCAGAGTGTAGATTGCCAGAAGTTCAGAACAAAGAAGAACAATGTTTTCATTATCAGAGGACCCATCTCTATGGTTCAACCATCTAAACAAAGTGTCTGGCTTTTCTATAAAATATCTGGGGCAGTAAACCAAGAAAAAGTCAAATTAAGCCAAGTAAAGAGATCAGCAGGCCTAGCAGTAGTTAAATTTCTTAGCTATTATGAAATACTCCAGGTTCTTGTAGTCAGTTTATATCTCCACTGGATGTCTTGCTCTTTCCAAGAAATATCTCTACTCTTCTAGTACTCAAATAATAGCTAGTATCTTTTTGTCATGGATCTCATAATTGTAGTAACTTAGCCTGAGATAACTTAATCACCCTGCAAGTTTGAGTTGACAAAAAGAACTTGATGGAGTTTCCATTGGATTCTGTATACTATTTATACAACTACTATATGGTCTGTGCACTACTCTTCCATATTCATCATATGACATGATATCCTGATATATGACATTAGTTATATAACACTTTTCTGCATTCCTTTCTTGTATAGTAAATCTAACTAAGAAAATAAAGGAAAATAAATATAAATAATAACTTAGCTATTTTGCCAAGTTATAACAATAATTCCTTTTCACTGGAGACAACAACTTACTATAAAAGGCAATAGAGTACTACTTTTTGTGATAAAATAGCTCTAGTAGCATAGTCCAAGTTATTTGTCTTGATATAGAAGGGTTCTGTATTCTGTGGAAATGCCAAGACTAGTATAGTAGTAACTACCATCTTCAATGTATTAAAGATTTTGTACTCCTTCTAGTTCTATGTCTATACCTTATCTATCTTTATAATATTAAAGAGAGGTCTAGCTATAATACTGGATCTATGAAGACTTTGTTCTCAAATATCACTAGACCTAAATACTTAACCTGTATCTTCTGGAACTTACACTTTTTCTAATGGAAGAATAACTTATGCTCTACAAGTATCTTCAAAACTCTCTATATAGCTTGAACATGTTCTTCTATAGTCCTGGTGAAAATTAGTATATTGTCTAGGTATACCACTACCATTTC
>Ga0153944_1000773_pt1 | contig 13585 bp, 15 predicted proteins | sample TSNJ028MetaG_FD_104703 | JGI IMG/M metagenome (GOLD analysis project Ga0153944, IMG submission 104703) | Attine ant fungus gardens microbial communities from New Jersey, USA - TSNJ028 MetaG | ecosystem: Host-associated > Fungi > Mycelium > Unclassified | place: USA: New Jersey, Wharton State... | reverse complement strand
TAAATATTTCAGATTGCTTAGTCACTGACTATTCAAGTGTATTTTTTGATTTTGTTAACAGTCGGAAGAAGATTGTTTTGTTTGTATACGATAAAGAAGCTTATTTGGATGAACGAGGTCTTTATTTTCATACGAGCGAATTGCCTTTTCCACAAGTTCGGTCATTAAGTGATCTAATTACCCAAATACGTTCGCCAAAAGAGTATGACGACGAAAGATTCCGGCAGCGTTTTTGTACCTATGATAATCGGGATGCTGCGTCCAGATTGTGCAGGCATATTTTGCTGGGAGAAAACGTATGTAAGTAAGAGCAAGTTTCAGGAAGTGGAAAAGAAAATGTTCTATTATACAGCGGTTCATTAAGCAAGAATGGTCTTACCAGTTCGCTGCTGAATTTATTTGCCAATGTTGATTTAGATAAGCGGAACTATTATGTTAGCTTTCAGCAAGCTTTATTAGCAAAAGCTCCTTTACGTTATACATTACTTCCGGATAAGGTGAATATTATTCCCATCAGCAGTGCTTTGACATTTACGGTTGCAGAAGCAGCCTGCTATTTCCTGCATTATTCAAAAGGAAAGGATTATGCCTTTGTCCATAGATATTTAAAACGTTTATATGAACGGGAATTCATAAGACATTTTGGTTATGCCAATCTTGATATTATTATTCAATTTCATGGCTATGAACAGAACATCATTAATATGTTTCGGTATAACAATTTGAAAAAGGTTATTTTCGTACACAATGATATGGTTTCTGAAATCAAAACGAGACGCAACGCGCATTATCCGACCCTGCGGGCAGCTTATAATGAGTTTGACAAAGTTGCAGTTGTAACTCAGGATATTATGGCTCCAACAGTAACAATTAGCGGCAAGCAAGATAATGTGGTAATTGTCAATAATTGCCTTGCCCATAAAGAGATAGTTCAGCGTTCCCATAAGGAAATTGCATTTGATTCTGATACGGAGTGCAATATACCTTTTCAGTCATTGCTGGATATATTTAATGGGGTATCTACGAAGATTATTACGATTGGCAGATTCTCAGGGGAAAAAGGGCATAAGATGTTAATCGATGCTTATAATAAGTATTACAATAATAATCCGGACAGTCATCTGATTATTATTGGCGGCCATGGTGTGTTGTACCAGGAAACTCTTTCTTATGCTGCTAATAAAAAATGTGCAAAAAACATCATTATTATAAAATCTATGAGTAATCCAATGCCAATCTTGAAGTGCTGTGATCTGTTTGTTTTGTCGTCTTTATATGAGGGTTTAGGATTAACACTTTTGGAAGCGGATACTTTACGAATACCTACGATATCAACAGATATTGTTGGTCCGCAAGGGTTCATGCGTGAGCATAATGGATATTTGGTTCCTCCAACGGCAGAAGGTATTTATGAAGGGATGCTGGCGTTCGATAGAGGGGAAGTAAACGTAATGGGTGTGGATTACGATGCTTATAATCTGGAAGCTGTTGCACAGTTTGAGGCATTATTGGAAGGAGTACATTAACATGAAGATAGGAATTATTACATTCCACAGTGCCCATAATTATGGTGCTGTTTTACAGGCATGGTCGCTGCAGGAGTATTTGAAGCAGCAGGGGCATTTAGTTGAAATAGTTAATCTTCGACTTCCGATTATCGACAAACTATATTGGATTAGCCCAAAGCCCAAGAAAAAATGGTGCAGCGTAAAGGCTATGAATTGGGTTATGAATAAAGCATATTATTTGTTGAAACACTGCTATGTTTTTTCAACGAATAATTTTAAATATAAAAAATATAGAAGTTTTGAAAAGTTTATCAACAAAAAACTGCCGGTAACCGAACCATTTTTCGATGCGGCTGACTTACGTAAAGCTTCTTTACAGTATGATGTTTTGATTGCCGGAAGTGATCAGATATGGAATGCAAAAATGATGGATGGGATTGATCCGGCATATTTCTTGTCTTTTTCCAATAAAAGTGCCAAGCGCATCTCATATGCTGCCAGCATTGGCACTAATGAGATTCCGGAAATGTATAAGATTTTATTTAAACGCTATCTGTCTGATTTTGATTATATTTCCGTCAGGGAGCATAATGCGTTAGAGCAGATACAACCTCTGGTCAGTACTGAGGTTAATGAGGTTGCGGATCCGACATTTTTATTGAAAAGAGAAGACTTTGACAGATTGAAAAAAGATTCCGGCCAAAAAGGAGAGTATATATATGTGCATAATGTGCACATAAAACGTGTAGATGAGGATTTGAATGGGGTAGCAGAAAAGCTTTCAAAGCAATTGAATCTGCCGATTATCTATAACCATCCGGAGTCTCACTTTTCGAATATAAAGGCTCATTTTGGTGGTGGGATTGAAGAGTTTTTAGGGATGGTGGCAAATGCCCGGTATGTAGTTACGAATTCTTTTCACTGTACTGTGTTTGCCTTGATTTATGAACGTGATTTTATTACCGTTCCCCATTTCCAACATCCTGAACGGATGAAGGATCTTCTGGGTAAATTAGGTGTTTCTGATCATTTAATTGGACAAGCCTCAAAACTTCCCAAAGATTTATCCGACTTGGTTATTGATTATGGAAAGGTTCAGCAAGAGAAAGCTAAGATGCGGGAGCAATCGATTGCTTTTTTAGATAAAGCGGTTAATGGCAAAAAACGTGTGGATAAGACTAACTATTTTAATAATTGTGATATATTTAAGTGTTATGGCTGTGGCACCTGCAAGGATATATGCCCGGCGAATGCGATAACTATGGTTCCGGATAAAGAAGGATTTTCTTATCCTCGGATTGATGAGGAAAAATGCATTCACTGTAATAAATGCAGCAAGAATTGTATTTATCATAATATACAAAATCGTAATACCGCTGATGCAGAAGAATTTCCAAAAGTATATGCTGCCTATGCCAAAGATGAACAGATTGTAAATGAAAGTACAAGCGGCGGGATGTTTACCGTATTGTACCGCAAGATACTTAAAGAAGGCGGGGCAGCTGTCGGTGTAAAATATGATGTTAACATGAAGGTGGTGTATGATATTGGAACCACTCAGGAAGAATGTGAAGCATTCAGAGGAGCCAAATACGTGGATCCGGAAAGCGGAAATATAAAACCAAGAGTAAAAGAAATATTAGAAAAGGGTACGCCGGTTTTATTCTTCGGATCGCCTTGTCAAATTGCCGGGCTAAAGAGTTATCTGGGAAAAGCTTATGAAAAATACGAGCATTTATATACTGTTGAATTGATATGTCATGGCGTCGGTTCGCCAAAGCTATTTGAGCTTTATAAAGAGTATCTGGAAAATCTATATCAATCAAAGATAGTGAATTATGAATTCCGTAATAAGTTTAAAGGGGTGGATAATCCTTTTGTGGTGGTTACTTTTGAATCAGGTAGTATTTATCTGGAGGCGGCGAAAACTGATAACTTTAGCCGCAGCTACCGTAGTAATATGAATCAGCGTCCTGCTTGCTTCAACTGCGAATACGCTGGTTTGAAACGGGGTATGGCGGATATTACTATCGGAGACTATTGGGGAATCAAAAAAGAGCATCCGGAAATGCAAAATGAACATGGTGTTTCCTTGATAAAGATTAATACTCAAAAGGGAATGGAATTATTCCGAAACATTGAGAGTGAGTTGGTCTGCCTGGAATCCACTTATGAAAAGGCATATCGGGCGAATCATACAAAGCCTATGCGCCTAATGTCAGCACGTGGGAAATTAATGTTTTATTTGAATGAAAAGCCGGTTAATGAGCTCTTGCAAACCTTTAATTATACAAAAAAAGGTGGTCTTAAGCTGTAATTAAAAATCTGATGAATTGAGAAAGGGAAGAAAATGAAAAAAGTAATAACTTACGGAACATATGATTTGCTTCACTACGGTCATGTTAATATGCTGCAAAGAGCAAAGGAGCTGGGGGATTATTTAATTGTAGCTCTTTCAACGGATGAATTTAACTGGGATAAGAAACATAAAAAATGTTATTTCCCTTATAAGGAAAGAAAGCGGTTATTAGAAGCGATTCGTTATGTTGACTTGGTAATTCCGGAGGATTCTTGGGAGCAAAAGATTGAAGATGTCAAGGAATTTAAAGTGGATACATTTGTAATCGGGGATGACTGGAGTGGTAAATTTGACTTTTTAAAGGAATACTGTGAGGTGGTTTATTTATCCAGGACCCCTGAGATTTCTACTACACAGATAAAGAAGGATCTGAAGGCGTAAATTTTATAAGGATTTTGCTAAAAAATCAGTAATTAGTAACTGGCGTTGTTGTTGCCCTATATATATTGAAATTCCACGGATTTTCAATATCATTTTTATATTGAGTGCTGTTTACGCTAACATACCAGCCATTTTGAATGCCTGCATTTGAAAGTCCGTATACTTTTTTCAGTCCTTCTAATTCAAATCGATTGGATATTGTTGACGTAAAATTCATTGGAATAGTCTTATCTCCATCAACAAGATCTGTTACTTGCGAATAGTAACATTTATTTTTTGATAAATCCTGCGCTGTCAATGGGTCAGCTGGAGTAAAATGCAAATAAACCCTGTTAATCTGATGCTCTTCTCTCGTAGATCTATTATCTATTGCCCCAAAGATAATAACAGTATCGGGATTATTCGATATTTCATCTAATTCAATACTTTGGATAACTGTATCAGTTTTGCTAACATTGAATCCCAATGACCCGGTTTTAAACATTCCTGTTCCCATACGGATATCATTAAAATTAGATTGATTATAATTTTTTTCGCTCAACCTGGTAATAAATTCCTTTTTCTTATATATATGATAGCGCTCCGTGTCTGTTTTTATCGTATCTCCATATGCTGTAGCAATACAAATATAGTTCTCTGAAGATGCAATCAGACAATTCGATATTGGTGCACTATTGTAAGTTGGAAAAAGTGACAAATACGTCGTTGTTGAATCCGTTAATTCCCATTCAGATATTTCTCCTTTTGAATCAAGTGTTAAATTCAATTTTGAACATCCAATACTATTAATTTCTTTTCCCTGTCCATTTACAAAAACATAATAATATTCACCTTCATGCTCTAAAACTTCTACACTATCTCCATGACCAGGTATTTCATGATCAGATATTGTTTTTACGCGCTTTCCAACTTTTTCAAACTCTCCTGTAGATTTATTTAGTTTCCCAAGTTCCAAATGTATGATTTCATTTGCTGAGCGGCTAGTCATCATATATGCAGTACCAGAACTGAATTTAAAAACATCAAAATTCTGAACACAGCCCGGTATTTCTTGACTTCTTGACATCGTTGCTATTGCTGAATAGTTACCAGCATATACTACACAATAATTTCCAATAATTAATACAAACAGTATCAGAATTCCTATAAGTTTTTTATAAAGTTTCATATAATTCCTCCAGTTTAATTTTATAATATCCCCTAACATTCAATATTTAACTTTTTCTATTGAAAAACTCATTAATATCACACCTAAATATATCTGTATCTTACAGAGGAATCGGTAGTGGAAGCTTTTTCAATATCCACGTAGTAAACAATGATAGAATAAATGCTGCAACAGCAATTACCGGAACGAAAACAAAAGCATAATTGTAATTGACCCATTCAAAAAAAACTTTTGCTATCCGATCCAACCAAAGATTGTGAATCACATAAATACCAAGGGTATACTTGCCTAGTGATAAAATTTTGTCTTTGTGTTTTAGTATTGAGTTAGAGTTTGCTAATTTATATTTAAAAAACAGAAAAATTGTAGAACCATATAAGACTATATTCAAGGTGTTATTATTATAAGCAAATTGGTTTCGATGTCCAACATACCTGGAGTATATAATACCCATAATTATTCCATACAATATGCCTAAGATACCCAGTATGGATATTATCTTGCGAATATTCTTAGATAGCACATAGGTATTTAAGTAATAACCTAAAACAAAGTATCCAACAAAACCGAATGTAAAATTAAAATACATTAAACGTCCCACGATTGTTTGATATAAATCATATACTTCAGGAAAAATCTGTAACATATTTGGCAGGAAATACATTACGGCTGTCAGAGTTAAAAAGTACTCAGTCAGGACTCTGTCCATAATAAATTGCCTGACAAATGGAATGATTAAATACAGACCGGCAATCATTAATAAAAACCAAAGATGAGAATGGCCCGAGGTGGTAAGAATGTTATAGATCAATTCTTTAATCGAAATCGATTTATCTGCTTTGTACTTTATTATTACATCAACAAGCTGGTATATTGTTGACCAAAAAAGAAAGAGAATAACGACTTTCATAACATACTTTTTTATTATATCAGAGATAGTCAGCAGCTTCCGGTCATCCAAAAATAATGCACCACTTATCATAACAAAGCAACCAACACCGAAACGCGTAACTGTGTGATAAATATCAAACCAAATCCATTTTGGGGTATATATAATTTCCTGATTGTTAATGCAAGAGGCAGCAGTGTGTAAGACAATTACTGCAAATATAGAGACAATTCGGAGCAGTTCAATCCAGACTATTTTTTCATGTGATGCGGTTGGGGAAGTTTTCTGTGGAGCCATTTTTACCTCTTTCTAAAACTTTTATATTTTCGGGATGATTTTTCAGCAACTTGCCTCGGCAGTTAAACTGTAATCTGCCTGAATTAGTTCTGTAGTATATACCTTTATATTCTAACATTATTATGTGTTTTTTACTAGATTGATTTGATATGAAAGACACGGAAAAAGGTTACAGTTCGGCCTTCTATATCTCCCGAGATGATTTCAGGCTTTTATTCCTGAAAATCCTGAGAGTCGCATGAGTGACATCCTGTTTTGATCATTTTATGAAAGTTGTTTATAACAATAACAGAAAATTCCCAGTGTTGTGGATACTCTGTGAAAAACTCAAGAGGGAAATAGCTTGAAAAATAACTAATTATAAAGTAATATGTAACAGGAATGTATTATATTAAGAAAAATGTAAAACACTAATGGTTCAAAGGTAATGGTAAAACCATTTTTTGTATAGTGTGAGGTAACTTGTAATGAATAAACAAGAGGTAATGAGTTTCAAAAATGACTATTTGGCTGCACTGCAGAGTGGGGCGGAAGTGCCCGAATTAATTCGCAGACAGATTTTGCAGGACATAGCGACGTATGTAATGGGGGTCAGAGCGCGTACACAATTCGTTGACGATATGCAGGTAAGCAAATTTGATCCAGTAGTGGCCGAGATTTTGCAGTATTTTTCTGAGGATGAGATACTGTTTTCAGAGAAAATTTCAGTTTATGTCGGGAATTACCTGAATCTTATCAAGCATAACGGCTGTTCTATGGAAGCGTTGTATCAGAAAAAAATTATTGACAACAAGTTATACTATTTTTCGAATTCGGAACAATTGGTTTTGGAGCCGGCTAAATGTCGAATTTATCTGAGCAAAATTTGTTTTGGTAATGGTGTATTGCTTATGGAGGGAAGTTATAAAACTTTTTTGTGTGAGGCGATTATGAAAATAGTCTATCAAGGGCAGCAGTTTGTGGTGGATACGATGCCAGTGCCGAAGCAGGAAAGAGTTAAAGGCTGTCAACCGTGTGAGCAGAAGTTTCGCTTTCGGGTAGAAATACCGATAGCGGTTAAAGAACGGGAAAGACTGTACTATGCCATGGACTTTAATGGTGTGGAATATAAAGCGAGATTAGCACCGGATCCCAGAGCAGCGGCAATATTTAGAAAGGGTATGTGTTTTATTTGGAAAAAGGGGGTAATTATCCGCCCGTTAAGGAATAGTCTGGTGATTGAACCGGTTGGTTTAAAATCATTTCTGCTATATCATTGGGGCATACTCAAGTCATGGGGATTGTATCTAAGAAGATTGAGAATTAGAACCGCGATAATTCCCCGTATTATTGGAATCAAGCAACGTGAAAACGGGTTGTCCGTTAAAGCTTTGGTGCGAGTGCCGCAAGGGGAGATCACGAAGATGACTTTGAATAATAGAGACAATAAAGTGGCTGATGAATTGTCTCTTATGATGCGTAAAGTTCACGTTGGACCAAAACTGTGGTATGTGTGTGGAGATATTGATTTTCAAAAGATTAATCGCCCTCTCAATTGGGACTATTATATAGTGGTACAGACTAAGGAGGAGCAAGTTCTCAAACGATTGAAAAATCCGATACCGGGACTGATGCATCGAGTGCGTGCCTATACTGAGAAATATGGAAAGCAGGTCGGTGCAAATTATATCGCCCCCTTTTTTTCCAAGCAAAAAGGCCTTTCGGTAGTATATAGAGAATATACGGAGTATGATGATGCCTGTTTTAAAAGGCGGGAACGCAGTGCATGCAGAAGGTATCACCTGTATGGATGGCTTTTGCGGCGTAAGAACATATGGTTGGTTTGCGAGAAATTTGGAATTTCAGCACAGGATAATGCCCGTTACTTTTTTGAGTATTGCCGAAGTCAGAAACTCCAACAACCGGTATATTATATTATCGATAAACGCTCCAAACAATATGAAAATGTTAAGCAATATGAACCATATGTTCTTGACTTTATGAGTGTACAGCACATGATATATATGTTAGCGGCAAAAGTAATAATTTCGACAGATTCCCGGCGTCATGCACTTGCATGGAATCAGGAAAATAGTATGATTAAGTATAAAACAGCCGGAAAGCCAGTCGTGATGTTGCAGCATGGTATACTGGGGCTGAAACGAGTTGAGCATATCTATGGTAAGTATGGGAACAATCGTGTGAACATATTTGTTGTAGCTTCAGAATATGAGAAAGAACTTGTTCGTCAATTTTATGGATATGATAATGACGAAATTGCAATAACCGGATGTGCGAGATGGGATGTGTTAGAAGATAAGTCTGCTGGAAAAAGAGAAATTTTAGTTATGCCCACTTGGCGTTCGTGGCTGATGGAATTGAATGAAGAAGAATTTCGTAACAGCGAGTATTATAAGCAATATTTAGAGTTATTAAACCATCCTGATTTAAAAGAGCTACTAACAAAGTATCAATGTACCATTAATTTTTATATGCATCCCAAGTTTAGAGAATTCACCCGGTATTTCGCTGCGGATATTCCTGGTGTACGAATGATTTCCTATGATGACGAGCCATTGAATGAATTAATTATGAGGTGCTGTGCGTTGATTACGGATTATTCCAGTGTTGCCATGGAAGTATTATATCAAAGTAAGCCGGTACTCTTTTTTCAATTTGATAGTGAAGAATATCTCGCTCGGCAAGGGAGTTATCTGGATTTCGAAACAGAACTTTTCGGTCCAAGAAGTATTAATGTAAGCCAATTGCTGAGGGATATGGAGGTTTGCATCAAGACAGATTTCCAGTTGGGGGAAAAGGAACAGAAATGTCGTGAAAAACATTTTAAATATATTGATAAGCAAAATAGTAAAAGAATCTATGATGCGATAGAACACAAAATTAATTAAAGAGGGTTTCTTGTGAACCAGAGCGTGACGCCCTCTCTTGCATAGATATAAAAGGGCTGGGGTACAATATTTGGTATAAGTGGAGGAATTCCTTATGATTCATTCTACTTCGAATGCTTGTCAGAACGCATGACAAGCATATGAAGTAGAATGAATCATAAGGATTCTTTGCGTTCTTGCTGCAAATGGTTGATTTCGCTTACATATTTGCTGGCCGGGATGGCTTTCATATCTTTTGGAGAATTATGGACACTATGCTCTATAGCCTGTACATCCGGTATAGCCTCTTTGTGAAAATCGTTTCTTTGAATGTGCTTCAAGGCGTGGTTATATGCTCTAAGCTGCCCGTCTCTGGACAACCTTGCATTTATAAAAATGGAAAAAGTACCATCCTCATTGCTGGATACAGCTTCGTTTGTTCCATCAGGTAAATTTATTAAAGAGACAAATATGTCCTCTTTGAATTGATCAGTCAATATTACCACGTTCCTTTCTTTTCAACGCAAGTAACATATTATGGACAGCTTCCAAATCTTCTGGTTCAGCATCCTGCGCGGAATCAAACAGCAGCCTCAATTCTTTGTTCTCAAATAGTTTTTGCGCCATTTCTGCAGTTTTAGGGTTTGTATAATAGACCTGTTCTTCACCAGTTAACAGATATTCAATGCTTACATCAAAATATCCTGCAATATCCTGCAGCCGGTCATCCGGAAAAACACCCTTCCTTAGCTGTCCGATATATCCATTAGAATAACCTAAATCTTTTTCTAACTTAGAGATGGGGATTTTTCTTTCTTTGCATATGCTTTTTACGCGTTCTACGCTATTCATGGAGTGCCTCCTGTGAAATAGAGAAAAGGTACAAAAAATTAGTTGACAATTTAGAGAAAACCCTATATCATATAATTAAATTTAGAGAACAGCCTAAATATGAAATGGTATAATCTCAAAAGTTACTTTTGTTAATACACATTTTAGGCTATTCTCTATAAAAAGTCAATATAATTCAATATTTTCTCTAAAAAGAAAAGAATGGAGGATTAGAAAATGGTAGGGATTATGTTAGAGGTTATTTTATTTTTAGGTAGTGCATTAATAATTGTAGCGTTGATTGGCTTGATACTAGCTGTATCTGCTGGAACAATTAAGGGCATATTTAAAACGCCTGAGGAGGATAATGAAGCTGACTAAGAAAAAAGATGATAGGCCGTGGCGTGAATTTACACCGCAGGAAATTTATTCAATTGTGTGCAGAGATTGTGTGTGCTGCAAATATTCTCTGGGTACTCCGGATGATCAAAATATTTACGCAGTAAGTTGTGACTATATGAGGATGGAGAATCAACGCAGACCATGCAGACCGGGACAGTGCAGAAGGTGTGGAGTGTTTCGGGAAAAGGTGAAAGACAATCAGAGTTTTTGGTGAAGGAGGTCATTATTATTACAGTAAAAGAATATTTGATGCTTGTAAGTAAGAAGGATGCCGAATTAGATAATCTGCAAAATGATAAGGAATCATTGGAAGCGATGCTATATTCATTCGGAGGGAGAATAGACGGTGATCGAGTGCAAAGTTCAAGGGAAAATGATAAATTTGGTTCTCTGTTCTCGCGAATTGATGAGAAAGAACAGAAAATTATTTCTGCTATTGAAGAATTGATTAATTTTAAGCTTCGCGTGTCAGGCCAGATAAATGCGCTGAAGGATAAACGGCATGTAAAATTGTTGTATATGCGGTATATACAGTATCAATCCTTCGAGACAATTTCAGTTGAAATGGGATATACATATCAGTATCTGATCGAGCTGCACGGACAAGCTTTGAAGGAATTTTCGAAAACCTATAAAACACTATTGAAAACCTATGAAGCAGCCTGATATAGTGTAACATATAAAGTTGAGTGAAGCGCATTCCTGATGGGGAGTGTGCTTTTACTTTATAAATACAAAGTTTTTCAGGAGGTGAAATTACATGTATTAAAGAACACTGGTAAGAATGTCTATGCTGGAAGCAGAAAAAGATAAGCGTAGATATGAAACACATTAAAAGCTATGAAATGAAAAAGGAAGGGAAAAATGATACTAAGCAAACTGGGATTGGTTGACTTAATAACCGCAATTCAAAGCAAAGTAGAAACGAAAACAGAGCTCAGATGTTATGGAGATATTCCGTTAAACACACCGGGCCCTTTTTATTTTGTTGAAATAATTGGAAGGCGTCCCCAAAACACAAAGGCAATGTGGTGTGAAGTGTTTCGGGTAAAAATTCACGTTATCGCGGAACCTTCCGGGAGCAGTATACAAGTCTATGAATTGATTGAGAAGCTGGAAGAATCCTTACAGGAGGGAATTGAGATTCCGGAAAAATTCAGATTATTGCTCCAGACAAATCAAGGATTGCAAGTTATTAACGAGGATGAAACAAGCGAAAAACGAGCGACTTTAGCATACGATTTTAAGGTGTGTTACGGATTTAGAGCTAAATAGAAAGGGAATGGTGAAAATATGTCAAATATTTTTGATAACAATGTATATTGTGATTTTAGTGCAAATGCTGCAAAGGCGTTGGCGGGTAAAGATATCCTGCTTGCTATTTTTAATTCTACGGGAGAGCAATTACTTGCTGTTTCCGGTCAGCAGGGATTAACAATCAATCGTTCTGCTGATGCGATTGAGGTTACCAGCAAAGATACAAAGGGCGGATGGAAAGCTAAAATCGCCGGAATGAAAGAATGGAGCATTGAAAACGATGGTCTCTATGTCCCGTCAGATGAAACTCACAAAGAGCTTGGTAAAGTCTTTGACGAAGGCGGCATGGTATGCTTAAAAGTAATCAATGCAAAGGACAAAAAAGGTATGTTCGGCGGACTTGCAGTAGTGTCTGAGTACAGTATGGAAGCACCGTTTGACGATGCTATGACATACAGTATTTCACTGGAAGGTAACGGGGCACTTGTTGATCTGACGGCATTAAGCAGTGAAGACAGCGCTAATACAACTACAATGCCGGAAGGCATGTAATCATTGGGAGGACATAAGGCATGTTTGAAATGAATGGAAAAGAATATGAGCTGAAATTCAATCTGAAAAGAATTGAGTTGATTGAATCAGCAACGGGTGAACCTCTGATGGCTTCATTACAAAAAAACAGAGCAATGCTTTCTGTTTCACATTTGAAAGTTTATTTTTCCCTTGCTTTAAAGGAGAGCGGATCGGATGCGTTTGTTCCTGCGAAAAAGGGGCAGGAATTCGCAGAGGAATTAATTGAAAGCGAAGGTTATGAATTTGTGAACATGAGTGTTGTAGAAGCACTGCAGAGGGATTGCCCTTTTTTCTTCCGAGTCGCTTAGTCGACTTTGAATATTTTGAACAGGATACCCCGGACGAAGAGTACAGCAAACTGGCGAAGGACTATCAAGGTGAGATAGACTTTGCCTTTTTTGTTGTCAACTTTGGATATACAAAAGCAGATTATGAGTCACTCACTCTACGAGATAAAATTTTTATTTACAAGGCATGGGAAAATAAAATAGTTTCTGACAGCAGCCATACGCGGAATGCATTCATGAATGGATATCTGAATGCACGGCGTAAAAAAGGAAAGAAGTTTATTGAGCTATGGAAAAAGAAACAAAAGAGGTTAAACAAAGAAGTGGCGAAAGAAAATAAGAATTTGATCATGAATATTGAAGAAGGAGAAGGAAAGTCCTGGGTTGATTTGATTTATAAAGAAAATGGATTAATGAGAGGAGGTGTAAAAAATGGCCAGTAAAAAAGAAGATACCAAAGGTGCAGATAATGTAAGTACTATAAAAAAAGCCTTCCAGGATGCACAAGGTGCTCTTGACAAATTTTCCTCTAATATAACAACAACGCAGGAAAAAGTAGCAGGTTTTGGTAAGGCTTTTAAACCGTTTTCAGATGCTGCCGGTGCGCTTCAAAAGCTTGGTAAAATAATGGGATTTATTGTCCCGGAAGGTTTATCAAATAAAATGCTGGAAATCGTTGTTGCAACTGCTCCGCTGGCTACATCGTTAGGCGGAATTTTGGAGCAAGCTCCAAAGATAAGCGGAGTCTTTTCACAGTTAAGCGGGG
>Ga0153944_1000772_pt1 | contig 13605 bp, 15 predicted proteins | sample TSNJ028MetaG_FD_104703 | JGI IMG/M metagenome (GOLD analysis project Ga0153944, IMG submission 104703) | Attine ant fungus gardens microbial communities from New Jersey, USA - TSNJ028 MetaG | ecosystem: Host-associated > Fungi > Mycelium > Unclassified | place: USA: New Jersey, Wharton State... | reverse complement strand
TATTGTTTTAAAATTAGTAAATAAATCATCATTAAATAAAGAGCTAGAATCATCAGCACAATATGTGCAACAACAAGAATTAGAAAATAAAGAATAAAAATATAATAAAAGTATTGAAAAAAATATATAAATATGATAAGATAAGAGACGATATTGTTTAATAAAGAGAGGAAGAGGTGAATACATAATGAAAGCTGAATTACATCCAGAACTAATAGAATCAACAATTACATGTGCTTGTGGGAATGTTTTTAAAACAAGTTCTACTAAATCTGAAATGAGAGTAGATGTTTGTTCAAAATGTCATCCATACTGGACAGGAAATTTAAAAAGAGAAACAACAGGTGGTAGAGCAGATAAATTTAAAAAGAAATATGGAATTCAATAATTAACATAAATTAGGATGGCATAAAGCTATTCTTTTTTTTATTAATATCTTAAAAAAGTTACCTTTTACATAAAAAATATTACCTGTTAAATAAGAAATATTTACAAAAGGTAGTAAAACAACTATACTGTTATCAAGGGAGATGAAAAATGTGAAAATAAGAATAGATGTTGATGAAGATATATCAGAAGAAGAAATTGTTATAAGATGTAAAGAATTTAATAGTACTATTCAAAAGATACAACAATCTATTGTACAAGCATCTAAAAAAATAAATTTAACTTTTTATAAAGAAAATACAGAATATTATTTATCATTAGATTCCATATTATTTTTTGAAACATCAGAAGCTTATATTGACGCTCATACTTTTGATAATGTATATAAAATAAAAAACAAGTTATATGAACTAGAGGAAATCTTGCCAAACCAATTCGTTAGGGTATCGAAGTCAACTATTTTAAATGTAAGTAAGATTTATTCTATTGATAGAAATATAACATCTTCTAGTTTAGTTAAATTTAATAAAACACATAAACAAGTCTATGTATCAAGAAGTTATTATAAAGAATTAAAACAAAGACTTGAAGAAAGGAGAAATTATTATGAAACTTAGAAATCTATTTTGGGGAGTGTTTTTTATACTGGCAGCAGTAGTGATAATATTAAAGCAATCAGGCTTTCTTGTTGGAGTGAGTTTAATTAATTTAATAATAACAATATTATTAATTCCAATAATGTTTAAAAGTATAAAACACAGAAATTTTTCAGGTATTTTGTTTCCAATAGCAATTATAGGAATATTATATGCAAATATATTAGGAATACAAAACTTAGTACCTTGGCCAATACTTGGTGTAGCATTATTTTTAAGCATAGGTTTAACAATTATGTTCCCTCCTAAATTCCATAAATATAGAACATGTTGCTCAGAAAGCTATAATGAAGACCACTCAGCAGAAGCATTTGAAGAAGTGATAGATAGTCCAGATGGAGAAATTGTAGATGTATATACAAAATTTGGTGGAAGTGTAAAATATGTCAATTCAGAAAACTTGAAAAAAGTAAATGTAGAATGTTCTTTTGGAGGAATGAAGGTATATTTTGATAATGCTAAATTATCAAATAATCAAGCAATTGTTAATTTGGATGTAGACTTTTCAGGAGTAGAAATATTTGTTCCAAAAGATTGGAAAGTAATTAAAAATGTAGATTGTATATTTGGAGCAGTAGAAGAAAAACATTATACATTTACAGAAAAATCAGACAACTTACTAAAATTAACAGGAAAAGTAAGCTTTGGCGGAGTAGAGATTAAATATATATAATAAAGAGGCTGTCGTAAAATAAGTATATAAAATTATGTAAATGATTGAAAAAGTAATAAAAATGTGCTAAAATGAACATGTTAATAAAATTATAGACATTTATGCTGTAGCATAGAGAGAAGGAGAAACAGATATGAAAGACAAATTTTTGCGGGAAATGGAAGAAAAATTAAAACTTTATGATGAGGAAATTACAAATAGTCTTTTAGATGATTCAAAACGTAATATGGAACTTGTTAAAGAAATTACCGAGATAATACATGAAATTGTAAATTATATCACTGTAACAAAGAAACAAGGGGAAGACTATCAATACAGAAGAACTCAAATTAAAAGATATGGCAAAAAAACGATGTATTTCAAAATTAAAGTGTTGTTTTTTTCTTACAAAATAAATGTATATTATGATAAAGCACATGAGGCAAAAAAATATGAAATAAGGTTTAATATACTTATGCAGAGAGTGGAAGAGCAACTGATAATATTACATTATTAAATTATGGAATAACAAGAGGAGAGAAAAAAGGTCGACAATTGTCGTCCTTTTTTTGTCTTTCTATCTTGAAAAATCAGTTAATATATAATAAAATAAGGTCATTAGAATTGGAGGAATAAAGTTGGAAAAAGTAAATATACAAAATGAATTGCAATATATAGAAAAAGTAGGAGAAATAAATAAGGGAAAAACACAGAAATATTACATCATGACAATGGGATGCCAATTAAATGAAAATGATTCTGAGAAGTTAAGTGGTATGTTAGATGATATGGGATATACAAAAACAGATGATATGACAGATGCAGATTTGGTGTTATTTAATACCTGTTGCGTTAGAGAAAATGCAGAAGAAAAACTTTTTGGAAAAATAGGAGAAGTAAAAAATCAAAAAAGAGATAAAGGAACCATTATCGCTATTGGTGGATGTATGATGCAAGAAAAACACATCATAGAAAAAATAAGAAAAAGTTATCCATATGTAGATATCATATTTGGAACTCATACTCTACATAAAATGCCAGCAGATTTATATAAAATATTAAATACTAGAAAGAGAATAGAAGATGTAATAGATATAGATGGAGAAGTGATAGAAGGATTACCAATAAAAAGAAATGACAACATAAAGGCATCAGTTACAATTATGTATGGATGTAATAATTTTTGTAGCTTCTGTATTGTTCCATATGTTAGAGGAAGAGAAAGAAGTAGACATCCACAAGATATATTAAAAGAAGTAGAAACTTTAGCAAAACAAGGATATAAAGAGATTACATTATTAGGACAAAATGTGAATTCATATTTAAGAGCTGAAAAGTGGGAAGAAAAAGAAATAGAATACGAGGAAGTGAATTCTTTTGCTACTTTACTAAGAGCGGTAAATAAAATAGATGGAATAGAAAGGATTCGATTCACATCACCACATCCAAAAGATTTTACAGAAGATGTGATAGAGGCAATTAGAGATTGTGATAAAATAGCGAAAATAATTCATTTACCACTACAATCAGGAAGTACAAATATGCTAAAGATAATGAATCGAAAATATACAAAAGAACAATTCTTAAATTTAGCAAGTAGAATAAAAGAAATGATACCAGAAGCAGTATTTTCAACAGATATCATAGTTGGATTTGCAGGAGAATCAGAAGCAGATTTTGAAGATACATTAGATGTTGTAAGACAAGTTAAATTTGAACAAGTATTTATGTTTATATATTCTAGAAGGGTAGGAACTCCTGGAGATAAAATGAAAAATCAAATACCAGAGGATATAAAACATGAAAGGTTTGATAGATTAAAAGCATTAGTTGAAAGTCAAACTGGTGAAAATAATGAAAAATATCTTGGAACAAAACAAAAAGTATTAGTAGAGGGAACAAGTAAAAATAATGAAGAAACACTGACTGGAAGAACAGATACAAATAAAGTAGTTATTTTTGAAGGGGAAAAGGAATTAATAGGTCAGATGATAGAATTAGAGATAACATCTGACCATATGTGGTATTTAAAAGGGAAACTATTAGAAGTATACGTATAGAAATTAGAAAGGATAGGTTAAGATAGATGGCAGATAAAGCAGAATTTTCACCAATGATGCAAGAATATTTAAAAACAAAAGAAGAATATAAAGATTGTGTTTTGTTTTATAGATTAGGCGATTTTTATGAGATGTTTTTTGATGATGCAATTACTGTATCAAGAGAATTAGAACTTACATTAACAGGAAAATTATGTGGACAAGAGGAAAGAGCTCCTATGTGTGGAGTCCCTTTTCATGCGGCAGATAACTATATAGCAAAGTTAATAGAAAAAGGATTTAAAGTAGCGATATGTGAACAGTTAGAAGACCCTAGAGAGGCAAAGGGAATAGTAAAAAGAGGAGTAATAAGAGTAGTAACTCCAGGAACATTAATAGAGAGTAATTTGTTAGAGGAAAAGAAAAATAACTATATCATGTCAATATATAAAACAGGAACGTATTATGGAATTAGTGTATGTGATATTTCAACAGGAGATTTTAGAGCAACACAAATAGTAGATATGAACAATTTCCCCAAATTATTAGATGAATTATCAAGATATAATCCAGCAGAAGTTATTGTAAATCCTTTTATGTTTGATTCTGTGGAAGAATTACAAAAAATAAAAGAAAGATTTGAAATATTTGTATCAAAAGTAAAAGAAGAAAACTTTTCAGAAAATACAAATAATATAAAAGAAAAGTTCAATGTATTAAATGATAATGATGAAGAAATAGAAGATATAGAGGGAGATAAGTTAGCTATTCGTTCTATAAATGGATTGTTAACATATTTATTTGATACTCAAAAGACAAAATTAGAGCATATAAATAAGATTATATTATATAAAACAACAAGATATATGGCATTAGATATTACAGCTAGAAGAAATTTAGAGATTACAGAAAAAATGAGAGATAAATCTAAAAAAGGAACTTTATTATGGGTATTAGATAAAACATCAACATCAATGGGAGGAAGGCATTTAAGAAGATGGCTTAGTGATCCTTTAGTAGAAGTATCAGAAATAAATAAAAGATTAGAAGCAGTAAGAGAATTGAAAAATAGTGTCATTCTTAGAGGAGACATTATAGATTGTTTAAAAAAGGTATATGACATTGAAAGATTAGTAAGTAGAATTTCATATGGAAATAGCACAGGAAGAGATATGGTATCATTAAAAAATTCAGCAAAGCAATTACCAGAAGTAAAAGCAATTTTAAAAAATACAAAATCTAAAATGTTACAACAGTTATATAATGATTTAGATGTATTAGAAGATATACATGATATGATAGATAAAGCTATTGTAGATGAACCGCCAATCACAATAAAAGAAGGTGGGCTAATAAAATTAGGATATAATGAAGAAATAGATGTTCTAAAAAAAGCAACAACAGAAGGAAAAACATGGCTTATAGAATTAGAGGCAAGAGAAAAAGAAGAGACTGGAATAAAAGGATTAAAAGTTGGATTTAATAGAATATTTGGATACTATCTAGAAGTTACAAAATCAAACTTAAGCCAAGTGCCAGATAGATATATAAGAAAACAAACTTTAGCAAATGCAGAAAGATATATAACAGAAGAACTTAAAAACCTAGAAAACCAAATATTAGGTGCTGAAGAGAAAGTTATTAACTTAGAATATAATGCATTTTTGGAAATAAGAGAAAATATAGAATCACAAATAAGAAGAGTTCAAAAATCAGCAGAGGTAGTAGCTACGCTTGATGTTTTAACATCATTTGCAACAGTAGCAGAAGATATGAATTATGTAGAACCAACAGTAAATAACTCCGGAGTATTAGATATAAAAGATGGAAGACATCCAGTAATAGAAAAAATGTTACCATCAGGAAGCTTTGTTGAAAATGATACATATCTGGATAAATCTAATTCAAGATTAGCAATTATAACAGGTCCTAATATGGCCGGTAAATCTACATATATGAGACAAGTAGCATTAATCACATTAATGGCACAGGTAGGAAGTTTTGTTCCAGCATCAAGTGCAAGTATTGGAGTAGTAGATAAAATCTTTACAAGAGTTGGAGCTTCAGATGATTTAAGTATGGGACAAAGTACATTTATGGTAGAGATGATGGAAGTTGCTACAATTCTAAAAGAAGCAACATCTAATAGTTTAGTTATATTAGATGAGATAGGAAGAGGAACATCAACATATGATGGGTTATCTATTGCATGGGCAGTAGCTGAATATATTGCAGATAAAGAAAGATGTGGTGCTAAGACATTATTTGCAACACATTATCATGAATTAACTCAGTTAGAAGAAAAATTAGAAGGTATAAAGAATTATTCTGTAGCAGTAAAAGAAAAAGGGGAAGATATCATCTTCTTAAGAAAAATAGTATCAGGAGGAACAGACGAAAGCTATGGTGTACATGTTGCAAGACTTGCAGGAGTACCTCAAATTGTTACAAAAAGGGCAAATGAAATTCTACATACACTAGAAAAGAAAAATATACTAAATGGAAATGCAATGAAAAAAGAAAGTAAAAAAGTAGTAGAAGGACAATTAGATATGGGAAATTATAAACTAGCTGAAATTGCTCAGGAAATAGATAAAATTAATTTAAATGAATTAACACCAATAGATGCACTAAATACCTTAGTAAAGATAAAGGAAAAAATGACATATTAATAGTAGTACTTTAAAGTTATAAGAAAATTTATTAAAGGAGAATTTGTGAATTTATATAAGGCAGATACAGATTATTATAACTATTTACAATATTATGAACCTAAGATTTCATACGTAGAAAATAAAAAAGAGAATAGACCATTTGTTGGGATTGTACTTTGTGTAAATGACAAGAATTTTTTTGCACCATTAACATCACCTAAGAAAAAACACATATATATGGGGGAACAAGAAGATTTTATAAAAATTAATCAAGGTAGATTAGGTGGAATTAATTTAAATAATATGTTACCAATACCAAAAAGACATTTATTAAAAATTGAAATAGATGAAATAAAAGATATTAAATATAAAAACATAATTAACAACCAAGTTGTTTGGTTAAATATAAATCAAAAAAAAATTCAAAATAAAGCAAAAGAGTTATATTATTTAGTAACAACAAAAGCAGCAACAAAAGACCTAATCGATAGATGCTGTGACTTTAAGTTATTAGAAAAGAAATGTGCAGAATATATGTATGAAAATGAAATACATGAAGATGAAATATTATATTATGTCGCAAATAGGGACGTTTACCTATAGTGACAATAAAAGAAAATGTCGCTATAGGTAAACGTCCCTATTTGCGACAATAGAGGAGTTAATATGAATATACAAGAAGCTAAAAAGCAGGTTATAGAATTAAAAGGCAAAATAGAATATTATGCAAATAAGTATTATGATGAAGATAGTCCTGAAATTACTGATTATGAATATGATATGTTATTAAATAGGCTAAAAGCTTTAGAAAAAGAATTTCCAGAATTAGTAACAGAGGATTCTCCTACTCAAAAAGTAGGAGGACATATTAGTGAAGGATTTAAGGAAGTGATTCATGAAGTTCCTCTTTTAAGCCTGCAAGATGTATTTTCACTTGAAGAAGTAAGTGAATTTGATGAACGTATACAAAAAAAGGCAGAAGAAGAAAATGAAGATGTTAAATATATTGTTGAAACAAAAATAGATGGGTTATCTGCTAGTTTAGAATATGTTGATGGTGTATATGTAAGAGGAGCAACTCGTGGTAATGGACGTATAGGAGAGGATGTTACAGATAATTTGAGAACTATAAAAAGTATTCCAAAGGTATTGAAAGAAAAGGTAACAATTACTGTTAGAGGGGAAGTTTTTATAGGTAAAGAGGAATTTGAAAAGTTAAATGAAGAACAAGAAATATTAGAAAAAAAGCTATTTGCAAATAGCAGAAATGCAGCAGCAGGTTCTTTAAGACAATTAGATTCAAAAATTGTAGAACAACGACCTTTAGATATTTATATTTTTAATGTACAAAAGTGGGATGAAAATAAATTTAATTCTCATTATGAACAATTAGAATATTTAGATAAATTAGGTTTTAATGTAAACCCTATAAGAATTGTTTGTAAAAATCAAAAAGAAGTAGAAGATGCAATAAGGAAAATAGGAGAAGATAGAGAAGGTTTAAGTTTTGGAATAGATGGAGCTGTGGTGAAAGTTGATTCACTTAGTTTTAGAGAGAAATTAGGAGAAACATATAAAACTCCTAGATGGGCAGTTGCATATAAATATCCACCAGAAGCGAAAGAAACAATAGTAAAAGATATTATTTGTCAAGTAGGTAGAACAGGGGCAATTACACCAATGGCAATATTAGAACCTGTTAAAGTAGATGGTTCTACAATATCTAAAACAACACTTCATAATGAAGATTTTATAAAAGAAAAAGATTTAAAAATAGGAGATACTGTTGTAATACAAAAACAAGGAGATGTTATTCCAGAAGTAATAAAAGTAATAACAGAAAAAAGAACAGGTGAAGAAAAAGAATATACAATGCCAACTGAATGCCCTGTATGTGGTGCACCTGCTACTAGAGAAGAAGGAGAAGCAGCTACTCGTTGTATAGGAATAGAATGTCCAGCACAGTTATTAAGAAGTATAGTACATTTTGTATCAAAAGAAGGAATGGACATAGATGGATTAGGATATAAGATAGTGGAACAATTGATTGAAAAAGGTCTTATCAAAAATATAGCAGATATATATACTTTGAAATTTGAAGATGTTGCATCATTAAAGAAAAATGGAAAGAAATTTGCACAAAATCTAATTGACTCTATAGAAAAAAGTAAGAATCAAGAATTATTTCATTTAATTACAGCATTGGGAATAAGACAAGTTGGAGTAAAGGCTGCAAAGGTATTAGCAAAAAAATATAAAAGTATAGATAATTTGATGAATGCAGATTTAGAAAGCTTAGCAAATGTAGATGATGTAGGTGAGATTACAGCAAATAATATATATGAATTTTTTAGACAAGGGCAAACAATAGATATCATAAATAGATTTAAAGATTTAGGAATAAATATGCAATCTAAAGATGATGAAGAAACAGATAATCGATTTGAAGGAAAGATATTTGTATTAACAGGTTCTTTAGAAAAAGTCACAAGAAATGAAGCAAGTGATTTAATTGAAAAATTTGGAGGAAAAACATCTTCCTCTGTATCTAAAAAAACAGACTATGTACTAGCTGGAGAAGAAGCAGGTTCTAAACTTACAAAAGCACAAGATTTAGGTGTAACTATTATATCAGAAACAGAATTTGAAGAGATGGTTAAATAATGGTATAATATAAACAATAGTTTAATTTTATATAAAACTAATATTCAAAGGAGGAATGATGATGAACAGTACGAATGAAATAAGGATGGAAATAGAAAAAATAATTAGAAATCAAAGTGAAATACCACAATCAGAGATACAAGAAATTGTAAAAAAGGTATTTGATAGATATGAGATGGAAAGTGAAGACTTTACACGAGATTTAAAGAGAACAATATCAACATTTGATATAGTAAGATTAATGAAGGATACTATAGAAAAAGGAAGACATAAATCAAGAGAGGAAATAGTAGATTTTTTTGAAGCAAGGAATAATAAAAAAGAAGAAGAAGTTATTTATGGTGTTAATCGTATAGAAAACCGAAATGAATATCATGGGAAAGAGTATGATAAATTAGGAGAAAGTATACAAGATAAAAAGAAAAACCAAATTGACGTAGGACGTATTATAGAATCAGTAAAAGAAAAATTTGAAGCTATGAGAAGAGATTTCATAAGAGAAGTAGAAGCTAGGGATTGTTATTTATCAAGACAAAAAATAGAAGATTTAAACGCTATGTCAGCAAATGCCAGAGCTGGAATAAGTAAAAAAGAAATAGAAATGAATGATATATTAAATAGTCAAGATAGAATAACATCAGGAAAAATAGTAGAATTTTTAAAGGAAAATCAAAAAGAATTAGTTGTAAATGCAAATGGAAATAATCTTAGTTTAGGAGAAATAGCTGAGATAGAATTTAGAAAAGGATTAGAAGCTTTAGGAAATCAAGAAGAAGCACTTAGATTATATGAAACTAAAAAAGCTAAAGATAAAGAGGAAAAAGAAGAAGTAAAGAAATCACCTAATGCATTGCCAGATAATATATTATAGATTAGGAGAAAGAATGGACGGAAAATATACATTTGAACAATTTGAAAACGAATTAGATATAGGTTATCAGATATATTATACTTATGTGAGAAATAGATATCTTTTATTTAAAACATCAGAAAACTGCTATACACAAAAGTTGTTGTCAGTACATGATAAAAACCCTCAACCTGTTATGTCTATGATTACAAAAAAGAGAGTGAAAGAAATGTTTCCTTTTATGGAAGATATTGAGTATAAGGCAGGAATATGAAAAAAGAAGAGAGAATTTTAAAATTTTTCTCTTTCTATGATTTTTGGACAAAAGAGGGCGTCCCTTATAAAGAAGTACAAAAAATTGATTTAGTCTAATAAACATACAAAATTATAAAAAATAAATTGTTAGTATCTATAACAATTTATTTTTTTGCAAGAAAAAAGTATTTAGAACTTAATTTTAAATGAATAAAAAATATGAACTAATATAATAAATTTCTTGACATAGTGAGATATACAATATATAATGTTAGAATATTCTAACAAAGAGGAGGGGTTATATGAAGTTAACAAATGTACAAGAAGAATATTTGAAAACGATATTCTTTCTAGAAGCAACAAAAAATAAAGTAAGAGTAACAGATATATCAGATAACTTAAATAGAACAAAAGCAAGTGTTAACACTGCGATAAAATATTTAGCACAAGAAAAACTACTAGACTATGAAACTTATGGAAATATTAAGTTAACTGAATTAGGCAAAGAAGAAGCCATAAAGATAATAGAGGCACATGATATTGTAGAATTATTTTTAAAAGATATATTAAAAGTAAAAAATGAAAACCTGCAAGATGAAGTAATTAAAATGAGGACAATATTAAGTGATGATAGCTTAAATAAGTTAGTAATTTATACTCATAAAGTATTAGGATTATATAGTTTAGAATGTGGTTATGATATAAACAAAAAAAGATGTATAAATTGTTTAAGAAGAACAGAAAGGAAGGTTGTCAATGGATAATGTATATTTCGATAATAGTGCAACAACAAAATTAGATGAAGAAGTTTTAAAAGAAATGATGCCATATTTAACAGAACAATATGGAAATGCATCTAGTATATATAAAATAGGAAGAAATTCTAAAAAAGCAATAGAAGAAGTAAGAGAAAAGGTTGCTAAAATATTAAACTGCGAGCCTAATGAGATATATTTCACAGCTGGAGGAACTGAAAGTGATAATACTGCAATAAGAGGAATTGCATATAGTTATAAAGAAAGAGGAAATCATATCATAACATCTAAAATAGAGCATCCAGCAGTATTGGAAACCTGCAAACAATTAGAAAGAGAAGGGTTTGAGGTAACATATTTAGATGTGGATAGTAATGGATTAATAGATACCAACCAATTATTAAATTCAATAAAAGAGACAACTATACTCATAACTATAATGTATGCGAACAACGAAATTGGAACAATACAACCAATTAAAGAAATAGGAATAATTGCAAAAGAAAAGGGAGTATTTTTTCATACAGATGCAGTACAAGCAGTTGGTAGTTTAAGAATAGACGTAAAGGAATTAAATATTGGTAGTTTATCAATGTCTGCTCATAAATTTTATGGACCAAAAGGAATTGGGGTTTTATATGTAAGAAAAAATATAAAATTTCAAAAAATTATGAATGGAGGGCATCAAGAAAGAAATAAAAGAGCAGGAACAGAGAATGTGGCAGGAATAGTTGGACTTGGTAAAGCAATTGAGTTAGCTTATGAGAGATTAGAGATACATAATAAAAGAATACAAGAACTTAGGGATTATTATGTAGAAGAAATAAAAAAGCAAATACCATATATAAAAATAAATGGGGATATGAAGAATAGGTTGTCAGGAAATAGTAACATATCTTTTGAATTCATAGAAGGAGAAGGCATACTATTAAATTTAGATTTAAAAGGTATATATGCATCAAGTGGTAGTGCTTGTACATCTGGTTCTCTTGACCCATCACATGTATTATTAGCAATAGGATTACCACATGAAATAGCACATGGTTCTTTAAGAATATCGATAGGAAAATATAATACGAAAGAAGAAGTAGATTATTTAATAGAAAACTTAGTAAAGATTGTTCAAAAATTAAGAGATATGTCACCATTATATGAAAAATTTAAGGAGGAAAACAATGTATAATGATAAAGTAATAGAACATTATTCTAATCCAAGAAATGTTGGAGAAATAGAAAATGCAAGTGGTATAGGAGAAGTTGGAAACGCAGTTTGTGGAGATATAATGAAAATGTATTTAAAAATAGAAAATGATGTAATTACTGATGTGAAATTTAAAACATTCGGATGTGGCGCAGCGATTGCGACAAGTAGTGTTTCAACAGAACTAATAAAAGGAAAGGCAATAGAGGAAGCTTTGAAAATTACAAATAAGCAAGTTGTCGAAGAATTAGGTGGACTGCCAGCAATAAAATTACACTGTTCTGTTTTAGCAGAAGAGGCAATAAAAGTAGCAATAGCAGATTATTTAACAAAGCAAGGGAAGTTATCAGAAGGGGAGATTACTAATATGTGCTCATTAAAAAATAAAGGCTGTAGTCATTGCCATGTTGAAGGAATGGAATAATATGAAAAAAGTACTAGTTCGGAATGAGTGGCGGAGTGGATTCTTCTGTTTCTGCCATTCTTTTAAGAGAAAAAGGATATGATGTATATGGCGCAACAATGAAACTTTGGGATAGTGAAGAATCCGAAAGTAGTTGTTGTAGTTTATCAGATGTTAGTGATGCAAAAAGGGTTTGTGATATATTAGATATTCCTCATTATACTCTTAATTTTAAAGAAGAATTTAAACAGTCAGTTATTGATCATTTTATTTGTGAGTATAGTAATTGTAGGACTCCAAATCCCTGTATAGAATGTAATAAATATTTAAAATTTGGAGAAATGTATAAAAAGGCAAAAGAATTAGATATAGACTATATTGCAACAGGACATTATGCTAAAATTGAATATAGTGAAGAATATAAGAGATATGTATTAAAGAAATCTAATAATAAACAAAAAGATCAAAGCTATGTATTATATAATATTCCAAAAGAATTATTGGAAAAAACCATATTTCCTTTATCCGATTTTGAAACAAAAGAGGAGATAAGAGAAATAGCAAAACAAAACAATATGAGAGTTGCAAATAAACCAGATAGTGAAGATATATGCTTTATACCAGATGGAAACTACAAAAGATTTCTTGAAAATAATTCTAATCTAGCACCAAAAGAAGGTAATATTATAAATACCAAAGGGGAAATATTAGGAAGGCATAATGGATTATATAAGTACACAATAGGTCAAAGGAAAGGACTAGGTATTTCAAATAGAGTGCCATTATTTGTACTAGGTTTTGATGAAAATAAGAATGAATTAATTGTGGGAGAGGAGAATGAATTATATATAAAAGAAATGATGGTTAAAGATGTAAACCTACTGTTAATTGATGATATAAAAGAACCTATAAAAGTATCTGTAAAAACTAGGTATTCATCAAAAGAAGGTATAGCAATTATAGAAAATCAAGGTAAAGATATTATTAAAGTTACTTTTGAAGAACCACAAGCAAGAATTACACCAGGACAATCAGCAGTATTTTATATTAAAGATATTGTTCTTGGTGGAGGAAAGATAATGTAATTTT
>Ga0153944_1000771_pt1 | contig 13615 bp, 10 predicted proteins | sample TSNJ028MetaG_FD_104703 | JGI IMG/M metagenome (GOLD analysis project Ga0153944, IMG submission 104703) | Attine ant fungus gardens microbial communities from New Jersey, USA - TSNJ028 MetaG | ecosystem: Host-associated > Fungi > Mycelium > Unclassified | place: USA: New Jersey, Wharton State... | reverse complement strand
GGAACATTGTTTGCAGTAGAAACTGGTTGGTGCTGTCTCCAGCATGTGCCTGCCAACCGCCGATGTCTAGTACGTCGCACAATGACCACGATTATTTTGATCCAGATAACACCTTGTGTACGTGTGCGAGGTATGATTTTATGAATGAGGTATCTTGCCTCCCCTGATCTCTAATTCATCCTTGAACAGACCTCAATCGTCGCACACAAAATCTTAATCACCATTATCATCGTGCCTAAGACTATCCCTAAAGAACATGCTGCTCATTTCACGGGGTGTGTCGTACCATTCCTTTCATGCATACAATGCAGGGACACGACAGCGGTCCCAGCTCCTTTGGACATTCCTTCATTTATATAGGTATAACAATATTGTCATTTTTTGAAGACAGTGAATGGATGGATTTGGTCAGTCGAGAGAGTCAGATCAATAATTTAACCGACGATACACTTGTCCAAAGAGCACTCATTTCCCGATATCAATGCATCAGTCAACAACCTCAAAAACACAGTACTCCAGACACAACACCACATCCCATTGGAAAAGCACCTGCATCAGGTATTGTTCCGAGTTCTGCATCTCTGGTGTCGGTATATGGGTTCTTGCTGGTGCTAATCTTAGGCAGTGAATATGGTATTATCGGTATGGTCAAGAGAGATGGTTGACATACATGAGAGCCTACTCTCCTCGACGAAATCTCAATAGCCCGTGCTAGTCAGGTCTCTATGAACGTCTCAATCGATGGAAATTTTCCGTGTAGTATGTCCCGCAATTGAGTTGTTGTTCTTTCAAGTACAAACGAGGCTGGGTCAATGATTCAGTCGCGAACTCATCCGAGGTGAATGCATACGTACGCGATTAACTCTTGAGCTATACCAACGCCTGCATCGTTCCAAAAAATCCAATCACAGTGCAGCGCAGTTGATCTGAGACCGGTGCTCTGATCAAACTGGGAATGGTTGGGACAAAGATCAACATCCACTCAGAAGTCAGGTGTTTCCGTAGATGCTAGTTTCAGTTCGTCTTCGGAGGCTCGCTCGAGAGTGAGGCTTTCCCGCTGTTGATAGATCAATCTGTGTATAGGGATGCTTCCTTCCACAAGAATGTTATTGCATGGATATATACAACTGCTTAGGAAAAGTTCAGCTCACTCATTGCAAAGGATGCAGCCGTTTTCGAAGAGCTGATGTTGAAACCTTCCCTATGAATTTCGAGTACAAGGGTATCATCTGACGACCCTAAATATTACAATCAGGACAGGGAAGAGAGAAGATCAAAACACACATCTATTACTTCGGTAACACCTTATTGAACTCCCCAGCCCATCCACCCCTTCTCTTACAAGACCAGCTGTAACCCTGCGCAGAATGTCCACCGTCAATGATATAGGCATTGTCCCTTGTCAGCGCCATAACATTCACCTTGCAAATCCAGGTACCTTTTCCTGCTTCGAAAAGCCCTTTTTGCGGGGGAGTCTGTTTCACTCGCGTCAATGAATATCAAAATAAGGATGCCCACTCATGGTAAAGGAGTAGGACTCGGATAACCACTAGTGGTGAGGTTGCGGACTTGAGAAAGGCAAGAGGCAAAAGATCAGCTCGCCTGTAACGGCGCAAAACGGAAAAGCACTCACGTTGTGTTAAGGATGCCTTGTCCGCATCATAATCACGTTAATGATGTTTCTAATCCTCGATTATGAGCGTGGTGGTAATGAGAGCAATGTCTGAGAGTAGATCAGCATCTTGCATATGAATGTCAGTGTCACGGCAGACACATCGAGGTCGCCAGAATAATGAGTAGTAACCGTGTCTATATATATGTGAGAATGAGCGGCGATAGAAAGTACAAACGTGGAAGAAATACCTGCATGATGGTCGGCGCGTCCACAACAAAGTCTATGAGCTGCTGAGTGTATATACCAGCTTTTCCAGCATCGACTTTGTTATGAAAGCCAGCTGAACTTCCAATAGAGTTGGGGAGTAGTCCGTAGGGGTGACTGAACATGGCCGTTGAGTTTTGCAGCTGACGAGTGAAGTGACAAAGAGGTTGATGCTGTTGGTAAGTAGTTTGCGAGCACGACAGCGTCCGTCTGTCGTTTGGCTACTGACCTGTAGATTTATGAGAGATAATATAAAGGTGATTGACTACTCCTGTATTTTGCTACCTAATTTCTGTTACAGAAGGCTCTTAAATACTCTGTAGCTACAGCAGCTAGGCCACTACTTTTGTATAGTAGAGCAATAAAACTGCTGACAAATAGTTTTGAAACAATAAAACAAAAAGAATAAGTCCAATTGAAAAAGAAGATGGAGATGAAGACAATAGAATGGAATTTATTGACAGAGAATTAGTGGAGGAGGGTGCTCGTTGATGGAGTTTATGATGTTAGCGAGCACTTGATCTCTACACGAGGGCTGAAAATGTGACAGTTACGTCATGACAGAGACTCGTTGGTCTGTTTCCGAGATGATTTTTGACCACGTCAGTCATGCACCTACACTAAAATTTTGGTGGTATCATTATCATGCGGGGAGCATGGTACAGGCAATGTCAGTAGTGGACAAGACATATCTAATATTTTGTAGTGTTTGCGTGATTGAATACCAATCACAGCTATGATTCAGTGTTAGACAGATCATGTAAACTTGAGCACGGGAAGATTCATTTATACCTTAGGAAGGCAAAAATTCCAGTGTGTAGGCGAGTATGCTATATGAAAAGATAGCCAATATTAATCTTGACCGGTCAATTATTTCTCAAGAATTAGATTGACAACACAAGACGGACACAGAACACGATGTCCTTGGTTAATGTGACAAATGAAAATACAAGAGTCATCGATCAATGAAAAGATAATAAGCTTCTGATGGCCAAGAATGATCGAGAAACTAAAAGTGATCGACAGATGATGAATAGCAATGGACATAAACAACATAAGCATGGAGAAAAAGTGCCTGAAATGGAACCATTGAAAGATAAATATCGGAATTAAGACAGTAGGAGTGAATAAGTTTTGCGGGCACAACAGCGTCCGTCTGTTGTTGACTTGCTGACCCAAAGTTTTGAAGTAGGAACAATAGACTTTTTGCAATAGAGGGGTACAAGATGCTTGCCGATTTTTCACTGCTCCCCTTGCTAACGTAGGGAGCTCTATATATACAAAATACTAACACGTACTGTCCTTAACCGAAGATGGCACTGGGGACCTGGCCAGTCATCCTAAAGTACCGAGAAGGTTCTCCTGTCATAGCTAGTCTAAACTAGTCCCTATATAGTAATATAAATGAGTTGCAAAAACTAGTTGAGGAGGACACTTCTCAGTGGTAGCAAGTGTCCGATCTCTACACCATGATGATAATCGTTCCTTAATATCAGCTTCTGATATATTTAGATTAGTTCTTTGTATAGACTATAAGGGATATCAAATGTGAAATGCAAAATTGTGATGTGCTGTCAACGAGGTAACGAACTCAAATATTGCAAAAATCAAATTCTTATATTGGAAGGGTCGAGGTACGCCCTTGAGGGCCGTCAATGATAAGAACAAATTATGACCGGGAATTAATACAATGATCAAGGAGCCAAGCATTGATAAAAAAATCACAAATTGATCAAGAACTCTAAATGGTTGAGACATCAAGCAATGTTATCCAGGAACCAAAACTGCTCAACAATGTATGACAATGTATTTTATGTTAGTAAGCACTGGACAACCAAGAGTGATCAACAAAGTTCTTTGATAATGTTAATCTCCCAATCATGCTCAGCACTTTGTAAATCAAGTGCCTGCAACGATTGATCAAGAATTAAAAAGAACCGAATCCCAAACGGGAAATCCTTCACATATTAATCTATCACAAGGCTGTGACACATTTGGTGCAAAACCGAGTACAATGGGTAGTGTGATTTGTGTTTCGACCTGTCACATGGCGTTATCTTCGTCCATTCCTGAGTGTAATTGAAACGACCTTGCTGGAAGTCACATCACTACTTTGCACCTCACATTGAGATGTGCCTGTTGACACTGCCACTGATCGTGATTTGATTATCGTATTTTGTTTTGTTGATCGGTTATTTTAGATGCTTTGTTTGCCCACGTCTAAGATGTTCACTGTTTGTCCATGGTTTACATTTGTTGTCTTTTCATCGATAAGATTTCGATGATCCTCGGCACGCTTTCGATTGACTCTGTGGGCTGCACTTGCTTACATGATGATGCTGTTGACAGATAGAGCTTGTCGAATTCTCACTTGGCTTGTCAAATATTTTCCACTCCCACGCGGCATCTCTACTCTTGCAGGAGTACAGGTATATGCGTCTTCGCAAAATTGAGCTTTTTATGCGCGCGTATGGGCATCTTTTTACATGGTCTGTCTAACAACTGAATCATGCTTTTGTGTGCCTTGTGAATACTGTGCGGTGAGAGCCTATATACAAATCTTTCTGGGCTTCTTCAAATATTGATGTTAAATTTTTCCAAGGAAATCGCATCTCCACTGTCATGACATAGACACAATGGCTCTCTTCGACGTCTGCACTGGCCATATATATGCTCAGTGCTGGGATACAGGATGGCCCATGGAGTTTATTCGAGATGGGCTCAGTTGGCTTCCTATCAATGCAATGATCCGATCAAAATCCACAATCTAATTAAAATTCACGACATAGTAGACCTCGCAGCCAAGCACCCAAATGCTACTCATCGACATGAGCTTATTCTGCAAGGCACCAGGGATGGGTGGTTGATGGGTCAGGACGATCAATGTTTTGGGTCCCACTTGAGTATAGGGAAGCTCTATGTCTGGCTCACGTAGAAACGGTCTAGGGACGGCCAATAAAGGTGGACCTCTCTAACTTCGAGGTCGGCCTTGAGTGGACAGAGTGCACCGATAAAGAGCAGCCGAAAGAGCTCGATGAAGGGGGAAAGGGGTGGAGAAGCTGCTTGGGTGGGGGCTCAAAGTACACAATCGCATGCCCGCATACTCTTGAGTGTTTTTACAATTTTACTATAAATCTATCTGAGTATCTATGACCATAGAAAAGTCTGACGGACATTATACTCCTGTGTCAACATACAAACCCGATGATCACAATACCAACATTCACCAGTGTCTTGACAACATCGCCTTCCCTCATACTATCCTTCTTGGCTGATATCGCTGCCGATCTGGCTGATTCCTCCAACTGTCTTGATGCAGACAGTGAGCTCTAATCGCGTATAAATGGTTAGCCTCTCCTTACAGCTGTCTCATGTTGCGGCTTACAATAAGTTGCATCTATCGAACTGGAAACTGTTCACGAACTTCCAAGTAGCTTCAAGATGTCCAGTTCATTCGTTCCAGAATATGCCTGGCCAACATGAAATTCGTCACACGATGACCATAATCACTTTGATAGCACTTCATCTACGTGTGCGGGATATAATTTTATGAATGAGGTATCTTGCCCCAAAGCACTTGTCAACCTCCCCTGATTTGTAATTTGTCCTTGAACAGACCTCAATCTCACCACGTACAGAAAGCATCTTTATCATCATGCCCAATACTATCCAAGCTCTAAAGAATGTGCTGCTCATCTATCTGGGTGTGTTGTACCATTCTTCACATGCATACAATGCAGGAACATGAAAGCGGTACCAGCACCTTTGGACATTATTTCACTTATATAGGTATAACAATTTTTGAAATACTCGATCAAGGTTCTCGATAGTTGATCAACTTACTGGTAATCAAAAAGTGAAGAGAAAATGGGTTGGTTATTGAAAGACTTTCGTCGTCGTAGAGATCGGATGATGTATCCTCATGCTTTTTATTATGTCCATGAGATTCTTTTCTGGGCCTCTAGATGCTGGAATATTGATCAGTGATATTATTCGCGTACAAACAAGAAAAAGAACCAATATTGAGAAAAGCAAACTATTGCGATGAACAGACGCAATAGACATGTCCAAGCTCGAACATCATTCTATAGACTCTTCTATCATTCTATCAACTCCTCCATTCCACTTACACCAGCATTCTTCCATTGCCTCTCCACTCTGCCGACACCACCACTCTAGCCGACTCATCATTGATATGACACCACCTGTCACCTGGGGCCACAAACTAACACCGAGGAATGTAGAGCAGGCTTATATAGAATCCAATTCCACTATCCTCCCTCAGCCATCTACTTGATCCCGAGACGCCTGAGGTGAGACAACGCTTCTTGTATTACAATCTGTGCTTACTGTAAATTGTAGATATCAACTGAATAAAACAACCACATGTGATGCAACCTAACTCGGCTGCTTCAGGTCAAATAATATGTAGGTGCTAGCTGATGATCAGTTACCCCCCTTGCAGCCTTTCTTCAGCCAACTAATATCCCTACACCGTTTCTCGCGAGATCAAGACTTGTTCAATCCAATCATTACAATCTTGATTCGTGCATTCCAGCTATTAAAATCCATGTTGTAAACTTACACTTGGACTTAGATATGACAGCGATCAAGATAATGTACTTCGATGGTAAGCCACTACGATCCTTCATTACAAAAAACCTCAAAACACACTGGTAGGCTCTGATTAAGCCAGAAATGAGTAGAACTGTGGCGAGAATGTTCTGGATCAGTGTTGGACTTTTGAGAATTGGAACTTGCAAACTTGCGTTCAGTGGTGGGAAAATCTAGTAATAACAGTGACATTAAGTGCAACAGGGCTGCACTCTTGGTTCTTTCGAAACTATGAAGAGTTGATTGGGGATAGCGTAGTTGAGCGCCTGAGAACGTCGTGGGTCTGGAAACGAAGGAAGGACGAAGCAGAGAGAATGGTGGCACTGGAGGAGGCACAGGACTCAGGGCAGCAGAGGCTGGGGGCTGGGTTGCGGACTTGAAAAAGGCAAGTGGCAAAAGATTAGCACGCTATGACGGTTCATAATGGTAAAACACTCACATTTTGTGCTCAAGATGCCGTATTAGCGTCCCAATGCACCCTCGGTTGCTTTCATAATGCTCCACATTCTCTGTCTGTGATACTGAGCGTGATGATACTGAGATCAATGTTTGACATTTAAGCAGAAGTAGATGGGTGGGCATCAGCATCTTCCATGTGAATGTCAGTGTTACGGCAGATGCCTCGTTGAGGTCGCCAGATGTGCTATAGAAAAATAAGATGGAAATCGCGTCTATATAGATATGAGAGTGAAAGCACAAATGTGGAAGAAATACCTGGGTCACCAGCTGCACGACGGTCGACGCGCCGTCCACAACGAATTTTTTGAGCTGCTGAGCGTGCATACTAGAATTTTCTGCATCTACTGTGTCACGAGAGCCAACTAGATTACCAATAGGTGTTGCGGAAGAGTCTGGACGGGTGACAGGACATGGGGGTTGGAAATGTAATTGTCACACCGTGACAGAGACTCGTCTCTAAGTTTGTTTTCCGAGCTGAAAACAAGGTTATGACCGCGTCAGCCTTACACCCACATAAGGTTTTTGGTGGTGTTATTCTCAGATGGAATAAGAGTGCGCAGAGGACACGTGCCGAGACATGTGGGATGCTTAAATACCGATTATAGGCAGAGGCAGAGGCTTTGCTACATTGAACAAAAAAATACATTATCAGGAAAACTGATATATAAACCGTTACATTTAGATGACTCACAGCGTCAGGATCATTCTTAAAGCTCATATCAGTGTAATAAAGATTAAGATATATCTACACCTAGGGAAGACAAAAATTCCAGTGAGTAGGCAAAGATAAAAGCACAAGTCTTGACCGGCAAATCATTCCTCAAGAGCTGCATTAGCAACATTAGGCAGACACAGAACACGATGTCCTTGGTTGTTGTGACAGACAAAAACATGAGGGCCATCGATTGAAAGGATAATTGCAAATAAGTTTCTGATGGCCAAAAATACACGTCAACCTAAAATAATCGACGAATGATGAATAGCAATGGACATGTACAACATATACAAAGTGTTAAAATGGATCATGTCTCGAAATCAGTGGCAGTGAAGCCGCCGATCTTTTTTGATCAGTTCCTGTTATAGATAAAAAAGTGAAGTGCAAAGTTGTAATGTACTGCCAATGAAGTAATAACAGTGACGGACTAAAATAATGCAAGAACCGAGTATGATTTATTCCTACATTGGAAGGGACAAGGTACTTCTTTCAGGGCAATCGATGAAAAGTTTATAATCATAAATACGAAACTCATGATGACTGGGAAATTTAAACAATAATCGAGGGGTCAAGCTTTGATCGAGACATCAAGCCATGTGATCCAGGTACCGAGATCGGTCAACAATGTTTGCATTCTCGGAACTTTGTGAATAAAGTGCCTGCAATGATGGATCAAAAATTAAAAATAACCAGACCTCGAAATCCTCCATATATTGGTCTGTCACAAGATTGCCATACAGTTGGTGCACAACCAAGCATGATGGGTAGTATATATTATATTTTTAGAATTCACAAGTAATACATTTTGATCACAACCTGGCGCTATTCTCATTTCCGTGTGTACTCAAACCACCTTGGTGGGAGTCACATCACTACTTTGCATTTCACATTTAGCGTTTATCGGCAATCTCACTGCCACTGATCGGAGAATCATGGTTCACACTTTGTTCCGTTCCTGTTGATCGATCAACTCAGATTCTCACTGTTTGTCCATTCTTTGCAGTTGTTGTCTTTTGATAAATAAGATATTGTTTGTTTAGACACACTTTCAATTGACTCACATTATCATGCTGTTTATGGATAGAATCTGTAAAGTTCCCACTTCATTGGTTTTTCAACCATTCTTTTACTCTTTGAGGAGCTACAGGTATGTGTTTTTCTATACAATTAAGTGCACATGTGGGCATCTTGTTGAATGGTTTGTCTAACTACTAAGTCACACTTGTGTGTGTATCATAACTGCTGTGAGGTGAGAGTTTATTTACGAATTTTCTTCACTAAATTCTTCCAAAGAAACTGCATTGTGGATCATCAATATGTATGTGGAAGAGCATTCAATCCCCAACATTGATGTATTAGCCAACAACCTCAAAAGTGCAGTCCCCCAGATACAACACCACATCTCATCAGCAGACCACTTACATCAGGTATTGCTTAGGATCGAGTTCCACATCTCTATTGTTGGTATATAGGTTCTCATTGGTGCTCATGACATGTAGTGAGTATTGTAATATTAGTATGGTTAAAAGGGATGGTTGACATACATGAGAGCCTACTCTCCTCAACAAAATTTCAATAGCCTGTGCTAGGGTATCTTGATTATCTAAAATGCAATATCTTTGGAAGAATTAAATATCACTATCTGAAGCAGCCCAGAAATATTTCCAAATAAGTTCTCCCCTTACAGCATATATGAGGTGCACACAAGTGTGACTTACTTGTGAGACAGACCCTATAACAAGGTGCCCATATGCACACTTAGAGACTTTGATTGGGTGAAGAGACACATACTTGTAGCTCCTCCAAGAATAGACATGCAGCATGGGAGTAGAAAATAGTTGACAAGCCAATCAAGTAAGAATTCTGCAGGTTCTATGTGTAAACAGTGTTATAATGTCAGCAGATTAAACAATTACTATCTTATCAATGAAACAACTATAAGCAAAGAATGAGCATCTGAAATGATCAATCAACAGGATGGAACAAAGTGTAAACTACAATGATCATTCTCTAATCAGTGACAGTGAGCTTGCCAATAGACACATCCAGATGTAAAATGCAAAGTAGTGATGTGATTCTCAGTGAAGTAGTTCAAGTAGACCCAGAAATAGATGAAAATAATGTCATATTGCAATCACAATCTGATATATGTGAATTTTACAAATATGATATCTACTACCCATCATATTTGGTTGTGCACTAAGTGTATGGAAATCTTGTAACTATTATGAGATAACTCCCAAGAAGGAAACTATTTCTCATACATTCATCAACTTGATAGGAAACATCCAAGAATACAATGTGGGAAAGATATAAATAGTGTGGGAAGAATTATATGAGATATAGATAGTTTTTAGTAATGGTCATATGATTACAGGAGACAAGTGCATAGACCAACCAATATTTGTATAAGTACCTAGTGAAATCCAATAGGGAACTCTATTGAGTTCTTTCTAAACAACCATCTTGGTTGAGCCTTAAGTCTTTACAACCTTGCACTAACACAAGAACTTGATATCCATTGTCAATCCTGTACCTTGCAGTCTTGACATCTCACTCTTCATTTACTTTTTCATCATTCTTGCTAATGAGCATAGCACTCAGAAGCTTTTTGGAAAGTAGGTTCTAGCTATAAAGGGGACTTCATTGTCAGTTAGGGACAGTAGATAGAAGGTCTGGACAAGACTCATGTTTCTGCCTGAGACCTGACCCCTATATTAAGTAGGCTTGTATATAGTTCTTTACTATCAGCTCCATGCTACTGGTTTGTTGTAATCAGTCTATGCAGGGGAGCAACAGTAACCTCTTAAAGACCTGTCTAGATTAGAGATTCCCTTCTTAGGGATAATATTGTTTTACCCTTCTTAGTCAGTAGCTAGCTATAAGTTTAGACAAGAAGACCACTCTTCCTCATACAAGGAAACATCATCATCATCACCACTACCACTACCACCATATATGTCTCACCAATAATCTGTGGAGCAACCCACTGCTCCTATACCCTCTTCTCTTACTCAGGAGGAGCAACTTCTTACCTTGATTGCCAGCCTGTAGCAGCAGGTGGCTACCTTATTATAACAAAGTGGAAGAGCAAGAGTGGAGGTAGCAAAACCTCCCCTGTTCAGTGGAAAGATGGAGAAAGTGAGTATATTTGTCAATACAGCCTATTTGTATCTAAGGATAAAGATAACAGGGGAGTTGGAGTTGACAAAGATAGCCTGGGTACTGTCTTATGTGCAGGGAGGGGTAGCAGAGGCCTGGAAAGATAACCTGTTGGATAAGTTATTGAAAGGGGAATTAGAAGTAGAGACAGCAGAAGAATTATTCAGTAAAATGAGAAACGAGTTTGAGGAGATAGCAGAAGAAGAAGAAAAAAAGGTAGAGCAGTTAAGAACAATAGAGCAGAGAGGGAGGACATACAATGAGTATGTCCAAGAATTCAAGAAAATAGCAAAGGAAAGTAGATATGAGAGGTAACCTTTTATAAAGGAGTTCAAAAGGAGGTTAAGTGGGGGAATCAGAAGGAAGTTAGCAGAGGTAGAGAGCCCTTTCTGTATAATAGAGGAGTGGCAGGAAAGGGCAGTAAGGTTGAATAAAAACCAGAGGCAGAGTAGAGCAAAGGAGAGGATATTGGGGAAAAATATAGCATATCCACAGAGAAATGCACAGCCCAGGGGAGACTTTGGGAGAGGATCATATAGAGGTAGAGGGGGACAAATTATATAGAGGGCAGAAGGTCAGAACTTTAGAGGGGGAGTGCAGAACAACTGGAGAGAACAGGGGCTAGAAAGAGACCTCAATGCAATGGATGTCAATAAAGGAAGAGAAGGGGATAGGAAATGCTATATATGTGGAAAGTGGGGCTATATAGCCAAAAACTATTGGCAAAGGAAAGGAAAAGAGGAAAAAGTAGTAGAAACACTACAAGAGTTGGCAAAAGACAATAGAGAACAGTGAGCTCCTGGCTGGTCTCCTCAAATATGTACAGTGTATTGTACCCAGAGAGACTAGAAAATAAAGTTTCTTGTCAAGACAACACTGAGGGAGTAAGAGATGTGCAGTACATACTACAACTGCTAAGAGAAGTGTGGATGAAAGTAGGGCTGGAAAAGCTAGAAAGTCACAAAGGGGTAGTAGTAAAAGCACTATTGGATAGTGGGACAATGGGTCTATTCATGGATACAAAGTTTGCAAAGGAGAAGGAATTTAAACTAGAAAAACTAAAGAATCTCCTATTAGTATGAAACATGGACGGGACTGTTAATGTGGAAGGAGCAATTATTCATTAGGTAAAGTGCAATATGTTCTTCAAGGGACATGTTGAGAGAACATGGATAGACATATGCAATTTGGAAAAGACAGAGGTGATATTGGATATGCCCTGGTTAGCTACCCATAACCCAGAAATCAACTGGGAGAAAGAGGAAGTAAGAATAATATAGTGTCTACCTATATGTGGAAAAAGGAAGTAGAAGACATAGAAGCAGAAGCAAGTAAGAAAGATAGAGAAAGAAAAAACAGTAGAGGAACTAGTACCTAGAAGATTCTGGAAGTGGAAAAAAGTGTTTGAAAAGAAGAGGTCAGAAAGAATGCCCACAAGAAAACTGTAGGACCATATAATAGAATTAAAGGAAGGATTTGTGCCAAGAAAAGAGAAGGTGTATTCTCTATCAAGGGAAAAAAGAGAGGAAGTCCAAGCATTTGTGGAGGATCAACTGCAAAAAGGGTACATTCAGCTATCAAAGTTGCTGCAGACTTCACCAGTACACTTTGTAGCAAAGAAAGATGGCAAGAGGAGGATAGTACAGGATTACTACCATATTAATCAATAGACAGTAAAAAATAGGTATCTATTGCTCCTAATCATAGATATTCTGGACAGAATAGGCAAAAAGAAGGTATTCACAAAACTGGACCTCAGATGGGGGTACAACAATGTAAGAATTAAGGAGGGCAACAAATGGAAAGCGGCATTTACAATATATATTGGGGCCTATGAACCAATAGTCATGTACTTTGGGTTAACAAACTCCCCTGCTACTTTCCAAACCATAATGAATAACCTGTTCCACGATATGATTAATCAAGAGAATATAGTGACCTTCATTGATAATATTATAGTTGCTACAGACATAGAGGAGGGACATGATGAATTAGTGGAGGAAGTGTTGAACAGACTAGAAGAGAATGACCTCTTTGTCAAACCAGAAAAATGTCAATAGAAAGTAAGAAAGGTAGAATTCTTGGGTATAGTGATTGGTTCTTGGAGAGTTGAAATACAAAAGGAAAAGGTGAATGGGATGTTAAGCTGGCTAGCACCAAAGAACATAAAAGAGGTGCAAAAGTTTCTAGAGCTTGCCAACTACTATAGGTGGTTTATTAAGGACTTTGCTAGGATTGCAGCCCTATTACATCAGTTGGTTAGAAAGGAAGAAAAGTGGAGATAGGAGGAAGAACAAATAGAAGCATTTAAAAGATTGAAGGAAGTGTTCACGATTGAGCCAGTACTGGCTGTTCCTGACTTAAATAAGGAAATGAGGGTAGAGGCTAATGCTTTAGATTATGCAATAGGAGGAGTACTGTCAGTAAAATGTAGAGATGAAAAATAGAGACCAGTTGCCTTTATCTCCAAACTACTAAATGCAATAGAGTGCAACTATGAAATTCATAACAAGGAGATGTTGGTAGTAATTTAATGCTTAGAAGTGTGAAGACACTATTTGGAGAGAGCAAAAGTAAAGTTTGAAATCTGGACAGACCATAAAAACCTCCAGTACTTTATGACTAGCTGTAAGGGGACTACACTAAGTCACACTTCTAATGCACTAGTGGTAGCCTATTGGAGTGACCCTGTACTAATTAAATAATAATTACATAACATTAATTAGTTGCCTACTCCTGCATTCCTGACCCTGACCCTTAGGATATTCTGTAGCTGGGGGGACTTG
>Ga0153944_1000764_pt1 | contig 13639 bp, 18 predicted proteins | sample TSNJ028MetaG_FD_104703 | JGI IMG/M metagenome (GOLD analysis project Ga0153944, IMG submission 104703) | Attine ant fungus gardens microbial communities from New Jersey, USA - TSNJ028 MetaG | ecosystem: Host-associated > Fungi > Mycelium > Unclassified | place: USA: New Jersey, Wharton State... | reverse complement strand
TCAATAAATTCTTTCATATCTTCAACATAATTATAAGGTTCATATTCTGCATAGATTTCCGGGCTGTCTAAAATTACAATTTGTACCCCTTCTCCCCGTAACGCTTCAAGCGTTCCGGGAAGACATCTCGCTTCATTTGCTGTTTTACACCTGTATGCGATACAACCTTGTTCATCAAATATTTTGGCAATAACATATATGTTTTTATCAAGCATCCATTTCACCTCTACTTTTTTTCAACATTGTTATAAATTGCTCTTCCGATTCAATTTTTCCCTGTATATATAAATCATATAAATGTTCCCCCAGTTTTAGATTCTCATATTTATATGCCCATCTATGACTCCAAATATTAAACTGATAATCTTTACCACACCATAATTGAACCTCAATCGGATAAGCCATATTGTCCCTTTGATAATATAAATGAATCACCCGGTATCCATCATCAATTTGCTTCCCGCTTCTCAGATCTACACTCGAAAATATTCAGGAAATTCTGTTGGATATTCGTCAAAGTATAATCTAAATCCAATAACATCATTAAAACACTGCTTAAACCCTCCGCCGGTTCTTGCCTGACGACAACTCAAAACGACACACTATTGATTTAATCTCTAATCTCTTCCTTCAAACCTCTTATTCTTTAGCACTTATCGCTCTTGACAATATCTCTTCCAATAAAACATATTCCAATTTAAAGGATCTATCACTTGCTTCCAGCATCTCCTTTTCAGTAATCTTCATAAAATCCAATTCATATCCAAGTACGCTACAAAGTAACTGCATGAAAACTCTTTGCGAACGTCCATTTCCTTCTCTAAATGGATGAATTGCATTTATTTCACCAAAATAATAAGCTAGTCTACTCACTAATTCCTTTTCTTCTTTTATGTCTTTCAGATAATTTTCGCTTTTCAGTTTTTCAAAGATTTCATCCATCTGCTGCTCGATAAATTCAACTTTACAAAACTGATTCCCTTTAGAAATATTAACCAAGCGAACTTTTCCTGCCCAACTATAAATATCACCAAACAAAAATTTATGGATCCGCTTCAAATGATTAAAATCAAATTTTCCACGAATCCCTTTTTGAATTGCTTCCATTGTACGCAACGAAGTTATTTTTCGCTCTGCATTTTCAAGTTGTACCGTATCCAGTATATTTAATTTATTCTTCAATACTTTAGAATTGGGATAACAATAGCGGCTATCATACTCAAATTCATAATGATATTCTTTTGCCATAGATTAAACCCTCGCTTGTGGCTGCGTATATTGTTTTACCAAATCTTCAATAACTGTCCGAAAATCCAATTCACCCTCCAAACACTTCAATCCAATACTTTTTTCTTCTTCTGTCAGAGGCATACCTTCCATACTCATACTTGCATTTACGTTTTCAACAATTTTTTCATTCTTAGTCATTTCATATACCCCTTTCATCTAAAATCATTATTCATATTATATCATGTTCTTTCTATTTTAACTACTTTTTTCTCAATTCTTACAGTCAAAAACTGCACCAACCATGAAAAGTCAGTGCAGTCTCTATAAAGCCTTATTTCATGCCGCTCACAGCAGTTTTACTACTTATTTGAACATTCCTCGATCGAAGCTGTGAGGGCTGGTTTTTCAATGGTTTAGAGGTCATTTGTGAGTTGCATGTGTGCTACTATCCACATCTGACGACTGCTCAGAACTTTTATCTAATATTTTCAAAATACACTTTTATTTCAATACTTGTATGAAATTTATGCTCTTTTCTATTCCAAAATACTATTTCACTAATAGCCTCTTCCGTACATTCAATCTCAGCTAATCTTAGCTCTCTCTGTATTTCATTCTTCATTTTCAAACCATTCGCTAAAGCATCTAATATAATTCTTTCTAAATATTCACTCTTTCTTTTATCACCTAAATCAGAAAAAATCGCTGATGCCGCAACCAAAGCAGTCCGCATATATTGAGCATTATCTTTAAATAATTCACTATCAATATATATTCCTTTACTTTCAATAAGCCGGCTGCAAAATGTAACTACTGTACGGGTATTCCCTTCTCGAAAAGGATGTATCTGCCAGAGTTTCGCCATATAAGCACTAAATTTACAAACCATCGTATCTAACTCTGCATCTTTCCACGAAAAGTTATTAATATCATCCAACAGATTAATTAGATCAGCCTCAATATCAAGACAATCTGAGTACTCTATTGATATCCCACCCAAAGCTGGTTCTGACTTCTCGATGTTAATAATTCTGAATTTTCCGGCCCACTCATATACATCTTGGAAAATTATATAATGTGTCCTACATAACTCATTAATGTCAAAAATTTTAGCATAATCATTCATTACTAACTCGGAAAGTCGCAGACAAGTATAATCTGCTTCCATATTATTTAGTTCTGCCTCTGATTTTATATCAGCTAGATTTTTGAGTACTTCCGTTCCTGGATATAAATAAGGATCTCTCATAGATATTTCCTTTTAATTTTTAATTTTATATTTCTTGTCTAATGCGGTCTTTATATCGTCCATTGTCATTTCACCGCTTTTCTCTTTTTCTATTAATCGTTTAAACTCTGGAGTAGGCTCAAGCCCATCAACTTTAATCATTCCAAGTGCATAATCCCATTTTTTATTTGAATCAACTAACATTGATAACATCCTCTCTAAATACATATTTATATAATAATATTATACCACTTTTTATATCATTGAGCCATTAATTTATAACATTAAAAACTGCACCAACCACGAAAAGTTGATGCAGTCTCTTTAAACCTTGATTTTACGTCATTTTCTTAGAATTTTCCTTCTGCCTTCGCCATCTCGATCGAAACCGCTACAGCCACAGTAGCACCTACCATCGGATTATTCCCCATCCCGATCAATCCCATCATTTCCACATGAGCCGGTACGGAAGATGATCCTGCAAACTGCGCATCGCTATGCATCCGTCCCATAGTATCGGTCATACCATAAGAAGCCGGGCCGGCCGCCATATTGTCTGGATGCAGCGTCCGTCCGGTGCCGCCGCCGGAAGCCACTGAAAAGTATTTCTTGCCCTGCTCCAGACATTCTTTCTTATATGTTCCGGCAACCGGATGCTGGAATCTGGTCGGATTGGTAGAGTTCCCGGTAATCGAAACATCTACTCCTTCCTTATGCATGATCGCAACCCCTTCGGTCACGTCATTGGCGCCATAGCAGTTAACCTTTGCCCGCAGGCCTTCCGAATAAGATTTCCGGAACACTTCCTTCACTTCGCCGGCAGCATAATCCATATCGGTCTCAACAAAGGTAAATCCATTGATCCGGGAAATGATCTGTGCCGCATCCTTACCAAGTCCATTGAGGATAACACGAAGCGGATTCTTGCGCACTTTATTTGCTTTTTCAGCAATACCGATCGCACCCTCAGCCGCCGCAAATGATTCGTGGCCGGCAAGGAAAGCGAAACATTCGGTTTCTTCTTCCAACAGCATTTTTCCTAAATTACCATGTCCCAGGCCAACCTTCCGCTGATCTGCAACCGAACCGGGAATGCAGAAAGCCTGAAGGCCTTCGCCGATTGCTGCTGCCGCATCGGCTGCACGTTTGCAGTCTTTCTTAATCGCAATTGCTGCCCCTACTACATACGCCCAACAGGCATTTTCAAAACAAATCGGCTGAATTCCTTTTACCTGGTCATATACATTAAGACCGGCATCTTTAGTAATCTTTTCTGCTTCTTCGATAGAAGCGATACCATAACTGTTCAGCACACTATTGATCTTATCTATTCTTCTTTCATATGATTCAAATAAAGCCATTGTATGTCTCCTCCTTCTATCTCTACTCTGCTCTCGGGTCGATAATTTTCACAGCATCAGCAACACGGCCATACTGACCTTTTGCCTTTTCATATGCTGTCGTCGGGTCATCGCCTTTTTTAATGAAATCGGTCATCTTACCAAGACTTACAAACTGGTATCCGATGATCTCATCGTCCGCATCCAAAGCGATGCCGGTTACATAACCTTCTGCCATTTCAAGATATCTAGGGCCTTTCGCCAAAGTACCGTACATTGTACCAACCTGAGATCTTAAGCCTTTACCCAGATCCTCAAGTCCCGCACCGATAGCCAGTCCATCTTCTGAAAATGCACTCTGTGTACGACCGTATACAATCTGCAGGAATAATTCCCTCATTGCAGTATTGATCGCATCACAGACCAGATCGGTATTAAGTGCTTCCAGAATTGTCTTGCCCGGAAGAATTTCTGATGCCATAGCCGCAGAATGGGTCATACCGGAGCATCCTATCGTTTCTATCAGCGCCTCCTGAATGATCCCGTCTTTTACATTCAAGGTCAGCTTACAAGCGCCCTGCTGCGGTGCGCACCAACCCACTCCATGGGTCAGACCGGAGATGTCGGTTACTTGTTTTGCCTTCACCCATTTCGCTTCTTCCGGGATTGGAGCAGGCCCGTGATTAACACCTTGTGCTACAGGGCACATTGTTTGTACTTCGTGGGAATAAATCATGTGAAAACTCCTTTCAATGCTGTCACTTGCGTTCGCTTTTACAAGTTTGACAATAGTTTAACTCATACTCTGTTATATTTTCTCACAACACAGGACATCCGTCAATCGTTACTTTTAACAATCTTCCACATGCCATTATCGGTTTTATAGGGTGCAATTTCATCCCAGGTAAACGGTGCCGTCATCCATCCTCTCGCGATCTGACCATTGTCACCATGATGATAAGAAAGTCCTATTTCCAGTCCGCCGTCTTTCAGGAAAAACGCATTTGAATAACGGTTTTCCACAAACTCACCTTCAAATACCTGTTTAAAAGTATCCAGTGAGAGCAGGTCAGTCACTTCGATATCAGGCGCCTCTTCTTTCATACTGGTGTACCAGGCATCCATGAAATCATCATCGAGAGTAACAATATCTTTGATTTCATAAATCGTACCATCTTTCATATTAATGGTCCTGGTTCGGAGATCACAGAATTCCGCATATCTACTGCCCCAGAAATAATGATCTTCAAATACGACACTAATAATATCCTCACTCAGATATGTTACTTTATAGCGTACCTTACTTCCAATATAAACACTCTCCTGTTCCAACAGATAACCTTTAACTTCATCAGTGGGATTCAGATACAGCGCATCAGCCGTTTCCATTGCACATTCTTTTAATATCTGATTGATCTTATCCGACTGCTTGCTATCAAGTCCATCAATCTGTGGATACTCAACATCCATGCACATCTGAGCGCTGCTGCCATCGTTATCTTCATAGTACTCGTTGGATTCAATGGTGTAACTGAGATCTGCTGCTTCATATGCCGGGATCGACTCAATGCCGGAATTTTCGGCCTCGTCACCATAATCATAGGAATCATCCCCGTAGCTGTCATCCCAGCTGTTATCGTAGTTCTCTTCCCATTGATTCTGAATCCTTTGATTTGAAATCACATTCATGACCGACCGGTAAAATAATACGGCGGCGATGATCAAAATAACCACTACTACTACGGTGATTCCGATAACCAGACCGGTCTGCGACTTTTTATTCGGGCGCCGGACATCTGCGGGTGAAATCAGAAAATCCATCGGTACATAACGAATTCCATTTTGAATCTGTTCATGGGCATTGACCTGAAAGCCAAAACTCCGATAACGTTCCACTGCATTAGGTGCTGAATTTACCGTCATCCGCATAAGTCCCAGAGATTGGGCACAAAACTGCTTCATCGTTTCAAACAGTGCCCTGCCGATCCCCTGATTCTGATAAGCCGTCCGCACATCTAAGAGGGAAATGTGACCGCTTTTATACATTGCGGATACCCCCTGCAATTCATCACCTTCAAAAGCCCCCCAGAAAAACATTTCCCGACGGTTGTAAAGATCGGTAATCTGCTCGATTTTGATAAACTTCTGAAACTCAGCCACACCTTCCGACGAATAGAGCGGTGCTGTATTTTCTACAAAAACATCCCATACCAAATGCATGGCGCTCAGCAATTCTCTTTGTTCTAACATCCGTATGTTCATTTTCTTATCTCCTTTCCAATCTTTCTTTCAACATCATTAATGCCTGTTCCACTGCATTTTCCCGGTTCTCTCTGCGGCTGCCCTGAAAGCGGAATTCCTTCACTGTCACCTCCCCTGCCAGATAACAGCCAATGTATATAAGTCCAACCGGTTTTTCTTTTGAACCGCCGTCCGGCCCGGCGATTCCGGTGGTTGCCAGCGCAGCATCACTGCCGGCTTTTTCAGCTGCTCCGGCAGCCATTTCCCGGGCCGTCTGTTCACTGACCGCACCATAGGTATTCAAGGTCTCCCCGGCTACACCCAGCAAGCGCTCTTTGGCTTCATTTGAATAGGTAATATAGCCTTCATAAAACACATCGGATGCTCCTGATACATTTACGATACGTCCGGCCAGCAGACCGCCTGTACATGACTCCGCAGTGGTCACCCTGAAATTCTTTTCCGCAAGCAGTTCCACAACTTTATTCTCCAAAGCTTCTCCTGTCATCTGCTACAGTCCTCCCTGTGTCAATACCTGTCTATTCTTAGTAATATATTCAATCAGCGATACAATCGTAAAGATCAATGCCAGCCACATCAGAACCTGTTCTGCAATCACGAATTTACCACCCAGATCGGCGATTATCAGAATCACCATAAACATCTGAAAGACCGTTTTGAACTTGCCCCAGTAACTGGCGGCGATCACGATGCCGCTGTCTGATGCCACTAAACGAAATCCGCTAATGATAAATTCACGGGCAATAATAATGATTACCACGATGACGTTCAGGCGATTCATCGCCACCAGGCAGATCATCGCTGTACATACCAGGAGCTTATCCGCAAGAGGATCCATAAATTTCCCGAAGTTGGTGACCAGATTATTTTTCCGGGCCAGATAACCATCAAGGAAATCTGTGAAACCGGCCACACAAAAAATCACCAGGGCAATCCATTTATCTGCCGCTCCCAAAATATCACACAGCATAAATACAACAAAAAACGGGATCATTATCACTCTTAAAACAGTTAGTTTATTCGGTAAATTCATTCACTATCTCTCCTATCAAATCATATTCTAATGCACCGGTAATCCTTACCCGGGTAAAATCGCCGGAAACCAGTTCCACAGTTGTATTAACGAATATCAGACCATCTACATTCGGTGCGTCTTTATAGGTCCGGCCTACATAGACATTCTCATCAGCGACTTTCCCTTCAATCATGACCAGTACTTCCCGGCCGACCATATCTTCAGCCAGTGCAAAGGACAGCTCTTGCTGAAGCGCCATGATTTCCGCCTGGCGGTCTGATTTTACCGTTTCGTCAATCTGGTTATCCATGACCGCCGCCGGTGTATCTTCTTCCGGTGAATAAGTGAACACCCCCAGCCGGTCAAACTCTATCTCGTCTACAAAATCCAACAATTCCTGGTGCTGTTCCTGCGTCTCTCCCGGAAAGCCGGTGATTAGTGTCGTCCGCAAGGTAATATCGGGAATCTCCTGCCGCAGCCGGGCAATAATCTCAAGCTGCTGCTGCTTTGAAGTCCTTCGACCCATCCGCCGCAGTATGTCATCGCTGGCATGCTGAATCGGCAGATCGAGATAGTGGCAGACCTTCGGCTCGTCTCTGATCACCTGGATCAGTTCTTCAGTAATCTCTTCCGGATAACAGTACAAAATGCGGATCCATCTGATACCGCTAATACCGCATAACTCCCGGATCAACTTCGGCAGGCTTTTTTCGCCATAGAGGTCTTTCCCGTAAAGGGTCGTTTCCTGAGCCACCAGGATCAGCTCCTTTACTCCCTGTTCAGCCATATCGCGGGCTTCCTTAACCAGCCGCTCAATCGGAACACTGCGGAAATCACCGCGAACCTTTGGGATAATACAATAAGTACAGTGCTTATCACAGCCTTCAGCAATCTTCAGATAAGCGAAATGCCCGCCGGTCGTTACCATGCGCCTGACTTCCGGCAGCGGCAGATCATTGATATCAGCAATAGTTACACCGCCATTTCCAGCCGCCGCTTCTTCCACAGCGGTGATGATCCGGTCATAAGATGTAGTCCCCAGGACAATATCCACTTCCGGTATTTCATCGATAATCTCCTGCTGGTAACGCTGGGCCAGGCATCCGGTCACGACCAGTGCTTTAATTTTATCAGCCTTTTTCAGTTCTGCGATTTCCAGTATGTTCTGAATGCTTTCCTCTTTGGCATCATGGATGAAGCAACAGGTATTGATCACCACTGCCTCGGCCTCTTCTTCCGCATCCACGATCCGATGACCGCCGGATGCCAGCAGCCCCAGCATCTGTTCCGTATCGACCAGATTCTTATCGCAGCCCAGGGAAATAAATAGTATATTCATAAAATTTCTCCAATACTTTTTAAGGCAGGATACACTTGTGTACCTGCCTCAATAATTATAAAGTCAAAACGGATACTCGGAATCCGCTTCTCTGCTTCTTCGTAACCTTAATTTTTTGAATCTTCGGCAATAATCTTCATCTTACCGTTGCTCAATTCATCAATTGCAATTGACAGCGGTTTCTCTCCTTCTTTGGTCGCTACCAGTGCATCTTCGCCGTCAATCAGATCTCTTGCTCTTTTTGCTGTTGCCAGAACGATGGAATAACGGCTGCTGACGATATTGGTCTCGCCCTCTTCAACATCTTTGTTGACAACTTTCATTAAGTCTGTGTACGATGGATGTAACATATTATATCATACTCCTTTCAAATCTTCTTCCAATTCTCTTTTTATCTGTGTAATGAACCCTGCATTGCGTGCGACTCTGCTGTGCTCACCCTGAATGATCTGATGGATATGCCGCACACTCCGATCCAGGTAGTCGTTCACGATCAAATAATCATATTTGTACAATACTTCAGCTTCCTTTAAAGCCTGTTCCATCCGGCAGCGGATAACTTCTTCTGATTCGGTCCCCCGCCCCTTAAGCCGCTTCTTCAGATCGGCAATACTGTTAGGCGTAACGAACAACAGAAGGGTCTCGGGAATCTGCTCCTTCACCTTGAGTGCACCCTGCATCTCAATTTCCAGAATCACATCCCGGCCTGCCGCCAGCTGCTCTTCAACGTAAGCCTTCGGTGTTCCGTAGTAATTATCCACATAATTAGCATACTCTATTAATTCTTCTTGCGCAATCATTTTTTCAAATTGCTCTACCGTTTTAAAAAAATATGCAATACCTTCTTCTTCTCCCCGCCGCGGCTTTCTCGTCGTGGCTGAGACCGATAACGCATAATTATCATACCGATTCAGCAATTCCCGCATCAGAGTTCCTTTTCCCGCTCCGGAAAAGCCGGATACAATAATCAAAATTCCTTTATTATTCATTTCTTTCCTCTTTACTGTTATTCAATATTTTGGATCTGTTCCCGCACCTTCTCAATGTGAGTTTTAAGGTCTATAGCGCGGTTGGATACTTCCAGATTATTGGCTTTAGATAATATAGTATTGGCTTCCCGGTTCATCTCCTGTGCGATAAAATCCAGCTTTCTGCCGATCCCGTCACTACTGTTTAAGGTCGTCCGCATATTTTCAATATGACTTTTCAGCCGCACGATTTCTTCATCGGTACAGATCTTATCGGCAAATATCACCACTTCTGCGGCAATCCGGTTTTCATCCAGTTGGGGATTCGCGAGCACTTCTTTTACCTTATCCTCCAGCTTGACCCGGTACTCCGCAACGATGGCCGGGCTGCGTTCCTCGATATAGGCCACGGCCGCCAGCATTTCATCCAGCTTAGCGATGATATCGGTCTTCAGATTCTCCCCTTCGGTGATCCGTGTTTCAACAAATTGGGTAAACGCACCTTCCAGAGCTTTTTTCAAAGCATTCCACAATTCTTCTTCATCCAGAACCTGCTCTTCCATGGTCAATACTTCAGGATAACGCGACAAAGATGATACACGGATATCATTTTCCAGAGAAAAGAGCTCTGCCATCCTCTTGAAATAATCCATATATTCAGCCGCCAGAGTCTCGTTATATTTCAGTGAAACCTGATTCTCGGTCATGTCCTCATAAGATACAAAAATATCTATCTTACCCCGCTGCGCATACTGCTTTAATAAATTGCGGATTGACGTTTCAAAGAAATTGAGCTTTTTGGGCATCCGGATGCTGACATCAAAGTACCGATGATTCACACTTTTCATCTCAACGGTAAACTTGCGGTTCTCATCTGATATCTCACACCGGCCGAATCCTGTCATACTTTTTATCATTGTAATATTGTCCTCTTTCCATTTAAACTGTGTTAATTATAATTCATTTGGAAAACACCGTCAACCGCTTTTCCGGCATCCGGCTAAAAATAACGCTCCGCAGAAAAACTCTCTGCGGAGCGCATCGGTTCATATTTTATTCAACTACTGTCCAGCCCTGTTCTTCCAGGTTGGTCCTGGTTGCTTTCAAAGAAATCTTTGAAGTGCTTCCTTGAATCGGAAGAAGGTTTTTACTGGATAACTGATCCAAAGAATCAGAATCGGTCATATCAATGGTAATCGTTTCTTTCAGTTCGGTATCACCAAATTCATAGGTATACTCTGCTCCCTTGATATCGGCGAAATTAGCTTCTGCTTTCTTGATCTCATCTTCCACCAATGTCTTCTGTTCATCAGTCAGTTCTCCTACTTCCACAGTCGATGTCTGGGTCATGGTATGAATCGTATCCCCTTTAGCCTCAAGCTGCATTTCCACTTTTACTCCTGAAAGTATCAGTCGTCAATTTAACCGTTTCTTCTTGTCCGCCGCAGTCTCCTAACATCAATACACTGATGCATACTGCCGCCAGTCTCCACACTTTCCTCATTACACTAATTCTCCTTTTAAGATATTTAAAACAATATATCCATTATATACTATTTGTCTATTCTTTGCTATACTAAAACTTATAATGTTTCGAAACAGATTCACAATTGATACTACGGAGGTATTAAAATGGCGTTTGATGGGATTACCATTGCAAATATTACACAAGAATTAAAAAATGAACTGACGGACGGACGGATCGCAAAGATTTCTCAGCCTGAACATGATGAATTACTGCTGACCATCAAATCACCAGCCGGTCAAAAGCGCCTGTATATATCAGCCAGTGCATCATTGCCTTTGATATACTTAACTGCTGAAAATAAGCCGGGGCCCATGACCGCTCCGAATTTCTGCATGCTCCTGCGCAAGCATTTAGGCAACGGACGGATCGTGGATATCCGGCAGCCCGGTCTGGAACGGATCATTCATTTGGAAATTGAACATTTGGATGAACTCGGTGATCCCCGCCGCAAAATTCTGACGGTTGAGATTATGGGAAAGCACAGCAACATCATTTTCTGTACCGCTGACGACATTATTATCGACAGTATCAAACATGTCTCCGCTAATATGAGTTCGGTGCGGGAAGTACTTCCCGGCCGGGAATATTTCATTCCCGATACGATGGGAAAGGCTGATCCGCTTACAGTGTCGCTTGAAGACTTTACCGCTCATCTGCAGAAGAAGCCAATGCCTCTTTCCAAAGCGCTTTATACCGGATTTACCGGAATCAGTCCGGTGGTTGCCGAGGAAATCTGCTATCTGAGCGGAATTGATTCCGATCTGCCGGCCAATGACCGGTCAGAATCAATTATATTGCACTTATATACTACCTTTACACATTTTATTGAGGCGGTGAAAGACGGCAATTTCTCACCGGCTATATATTATAGCGGCGAACTCCCGCAGGAATTTGCCTCTCTCCCCCTGGAGCATATGAGCCATCTGCGTAAAGAATCGTTTACTTCGATTTCTTCATTGCTTAAGACCTATTATGCTTCCCGTAATACGATTACCCGGATTCGGCAGAAATCGGTTGATTTAAGGAAGGTCGTCCAGACTGCTCTGGAACGAAACCGCAAAAAATACAACATCCAGAACCGGCAGCTGAAAGACACACAAAATCGGGATAAATTCAGGGTTTACGGTGAATTGATCAATACTTATGGATACAATCTTGAGCCGGAGGCCAAAAAGCTGGAAGCCCTGAACTATTATACCAATGAAATGGTCACCATTCCTCTGGATGAACATAAGACGCCGCAGGAAAATGCCCAACGGTATTTTGATAAATATAATAAACAGAAACGGACCTTTGAAGCACTGACCGGACTAATCCGTGAAACCGCTGACGATGTTACCTATCTGGAGTCGGTCGGTACGGCTCTGGATATCGCCCGTTCTGAAGCCGATCTCGCGCAGATTAAGGAAGAATTGACAGAAAGCGGATATATCCGCCGCAAACCCTCTAAGCATAAGGGGAAAATTGTTAATAAACCTCTGCACTATATTTCCAGCGATGGATTTCATATGCATGTCGGCAAAAATAACACCCAGAATGACTGGCTGACCTTTGATTTTGCCGCCGGCAATGACTGGTGGTTTCATGCCAAGGGTATGCCCGGCTCCCACGTTATCGTTCGAACCGAAGGCAGGGAACTGCCCGACCGGACCTTTGAAGAGGCCGGTAAACTGGCCGCCCATTATTCAAAAGGAAGCGGCAGCAAAAAAGTCGAAATCGACTATGTTGAAAAGAAACAGGTCAAGAAACCCAAGGGCAGCAATCCGGGCTTCGTCGTGTACTATACGAATTATTCGCTGATGATCGATGGTGATATCTCTGCTATTAAAGAAATAATTGATTAGAACAATATAGTGTGCTGCAGGGTCTTTATTCTGCAGCACACTATTTATTTGACATAAAAACGCCAGGGATACTCTTTGGCCTCTTCCGCATAGTCTATACCGATCCGCGGTGATGCGCCGATTTCTAATTCCTCATTGATACACCCTGGAAATGTATCGGTAATATAGAATCCTGCACTGCATAAATCGACCCGGTTCTGTTCCCTGGAAATAGCCATTGCCTTACACAATTTCCCGGGACCATCAGCAAAATTCTGCAGCTGTCTCCTGGTCAGTTCTTCGTATTCCCGGCCGTAACGCAGCCTGGCTGAGACTTCCAGTCCATGTATCATTTCCACACCACGAAGCAGGACTGCTGCCGCAGTTCCTTCCGGCTCGGTAACCACATTCATACAGTGATACATTCCATAAATGAAATACACATAAGCAGTTCCCTCCGGCTCATAAAGGGTCCGGGTTCGTTCGGTTTTGCGGCCGCCGTATGCATGACACGCTTTATCGATCGCCCCTATATACGCTTCGGTCTCCGTGATCCGGCCGGCCAGCAGCGTTCCTTCATATTCCCGCACCAGGTACTTCCCTATCAGTTCCTTTGCTACCGTTAGTGTGTCGCGACGGTAAAATTCCCGCTCCAGATAATGCATTACCATCCTCCTTCTGAGAAAACATGGTTTAGCAATGCCTCGCACCCTTCGTATACATCGGTATAGGTCTGTTCAAAATTGCCGGTATACCAGGGATCGGCAATATCGCCGGGGCGGGCGGTAAAATCAAGCAATCGCTGAATCTTCCCCTCCGGATCACCGCCGCTTATACGGTGCATGTTTTTGATATTCCATTGATCCATGCCAATTAGATAATCGTACAGCGGATAATCGTCGCTGG
>Ga0153944_1000760_pt1 | contig 13695 bp, 21 predicted proteins | sample TSNJ028MetaG_FD_104703 | JGI IMG/M metagenome (GOLD analysis project Ga0153944, IMG submission 104703) | Attine ant fungus gardens microbial communities from New Jersey, USA - TSNJ028 MetaG | ecosystem: Host-associated > Fungi > Mycelium > Unclassified | place: USA: New Jersey, Wharton State... | reverse complement strand
TGTTATGACTTGGCCAAATGACTAAGTCATTATTTATTTTCTTTTCCTTTTTCTTTTATTTTAATTAGGAAATCAATGGACATGAGAGGGGATGACTCAAAGGAGACACATGGGACTTTATAAATAGGGGTAAATACAGAATGTGTATAAATAGTGTACAGCAAATGAACAAGAACTCTATCGAGTTCTTCTTGTCAACTCAGACTAGAAGGGCAATTAAGTCATCTCAGGCTAAGTCGCTACAAGAAAGTGGTTTAAGACTTTAGGACTTTAATCTATGAACTAGATTGCTACCATGTATCTACCCCATATATATACCAACTGGAGTAGGAGGGAGCCAGTCTGAAACATAATACTCCTAGTCTGAAATGCAATACTCCTATAGGAGATAAATAATAATAAAGAATGTGAATATAAATATTAATTTATACTGAATTTTCTGGTATATGACATCATCTCGGTGTCCGTCACCTGATCCCGAATGGGATTGTTCCATGATGATCAAGTTCTATGGCAGAGGCTAAAGGCTAGGGTGGGGCAATGGATATCGCGAATGGAAGGGGTGGGGAGGTCTTTAGGTGGATAAATGTTTTCAGAAGGCAGATATTTGGAGGTGAAGAGTCTGTCATTTAGTGTAGTTTTCTCATTCTTCGCTGCCTAGGCTACTACATAGTTGGTACTTAGGAGGCATGCTTACAACACATGCTGCAGGGTCTACCACCGCGCCCCCGATTGCCTCCTGCTCATTTGTATTTAGAGTAGTTGGCTTTATAATTGATGATTCAAAAAAAAAAAAAAAAGACTTAGGAAATGAAAAAATTCAAGCCGATTTGATTACTAGTGTTGCAAACAGTTAGTTGATTCAGGACAAACAGCTACCACATGACAGACAAAACGATGCTAGACTGATTGGGCTATGTAGAGAAGTGTTGGGTAGGCTGCTGGAGGTAACATGGAAGAGCTCAAATACAGATGCCCAGCAAGGAGAGTCCAGATTTACACGCCACTTTCAGGGTGTCTTGAGAACATAATGCAAGAAGAGGACGGATGGAATTGATCAATACGTCACTGATGTTTTCAACAGTATCGAGAAGTTCATCAAGAAGGCATTTTATGTCATAGACAACTTCGGGACCCGTCAATTTATAGCATATATGCGTGTCAGAAGAACGCACCAGGACCGACAACAGGACCAATTCCTGGAATACGATCAACCAGGTCACTGAGATATGATAAAGTGTCCTTGTGAACATTTATGAGTTCCTTGATGAGGGTCTCGATGTCGCTGTTGCGGTCGTAATACTCTAAGCCCTTCTCACGCCCGAAATAGTCAAGTTTTGATGAAATGCATAGCAGATTACTGTGATAAAGCCTCAGACCATTGACCAATGTGTCCTCGAAACCTGGCGAGTCATCCGAGAGTTTAGCTATGACAAAGTCAATTACGACCCTTTCCCCAATGACCAAAACATACACAGGCTCAAGGAGTTGACTAGGAAATCCTGATAACAACTGTTCATCTTCCGATATGCCTCGTCATATATCCGATGATCTTTTGCGACATCTCGCTTGCCAATATCAGAGGCGGTGAGTATTTGAGGAAATCGAGCAACAAGACTACTGTCCAGAGAGTGGCGACGAGTTTTATCCCGTATAGATGGGTTACGCATGTAATCAGAGGCCGCTAAAGGTAAAGCCGACGCAAAGAATTCCAGACAGAGTCCCGCCAGAAGAAACCAGGCCACAGCGCGCAGCACCATGATAGATCGAGACATATACAACACAAAGACTGGTAATCGACGTTCGCGAGATGAAGGAATGGCAGCGAAACGTTGGCTGGTAAACACGAATTGTATCCGAAACAAGATATGTTGGTAAATTGTTTGGTAACCTTTGGTCTTTGGTGAGGTATAGATTATCAGGTGACTCAATGTTTTTTCTGGGTTCAGCATTTTTATTCCGCAACAAGCAAGCTAGCACTAAGACGCGGAGGGCCTAAAGTATGGCCCATTGATTAAAGTGTGTCTACAGGAGGCCAGACCCGGAGGAGTATGATGTGGGCGGAGTTTAATGGTAGATAGTGATAGTGTGATCGAAGGTGTTATCATGGCAGTAACCAGAAAGGAAAGGAGAATGAATGTGGGCTTATGGTCTTGGGCTTATGGTCTTGGGCTGGGTGATACCATGGAGCGCTTTCTTCAGAAATGCTTCCAGTCGTATGTCATCGATAGTTGGTTTCTATCTTGTAGGAGGGCCTACTCCTGATCTGGCGTAAGCATCAGATTTGAGTAAGGATCCTGCAAGGGCTCAGACCCCTTTGAGGGTGCCGAGGATGTCAGGAGGGTATATGGAGGGTGAGATCTCCTTTAGGATATGTTGATAGTCTCTGTGGAGATGACAGTCACGAAGCATGTGGGTGCGGGTCTGGTAAAGTTCATGGGCATGCCGTGTTTGCTGATGGGCCAAACTTCAAGTAAAAGTCCCCTGCATATCCATGGCCTGTGCGGCACTGTATGAGGCGTCCAAATAGTTTTGTCTTTGAGGTCTCAAAAACGGGGTGTTGGTTGGAGTGACAGGGAAATCGGTTGGCCTGTACATAGAGGCCTTGTTGCGGGTAGGGTGACTCAATACAATCTCAAAAACAGAACGAGGCCCTTGCCAAAGTAGTACCTTTTCCACAGGGCAGGGACTCCTCTCTTGGATCCACACGTATAAAGAAAGCTTCATCGAACTTGTATTAGGCAAGGATCTTCGATACCAATCATTCTCGTTCCGTCCTCGATATTTGACATCATCTATACCATCATCTATGTCACGGACGGGTATGGGAGCCATCAAACAGCCATCAAACTTTTGAGGTGAGTAAAGTGCTTCAGGTTCAAGCTGCATTGAGGGTATCACGCCTTTACAGTGGCTACATTGTCCGGAAGAACGAACCCGGGATGACCGAGAAATAGGTATGAAGTGAAAATAATTGTTCATTTTTGTTTCGCCGTACTGATCAAAAGCGATCGGGAAGTTTCAGGGCCCTCCTGCGCCTATGACCGTACCCATTGCCGTACCCATTACCACTTCCGTACCCATTACCACTTCCGTACCCATTACCACTTCCGTAACCACTACCACTTCCGTACCCATTACCACTTCCGTACCCATTACCACTTCCGTACCCATTACCATCTCCATCTCCATCGCCATCGCCATATGTCGGAGTAGGAGGGGTGGGAGTGGCAGATGGCTTGTGTGTGATAGAATGAGACCCAGGTTGTGGCAGGCACTGATAAAGTGCATTGTACCAGTCGTAGCCTTTATTACACTGGGGTTGAGGTTGGTTGTCCCCCGGAGGGTAACGAGGTACACAGCAATTCTTAACAAGGCTCCAGTAGTGGCTACTGGGGGGACAGGAGACACCTTTTGGAGGAAGCGGGGGACTAGTTACTCCCCCGTTGGGCAAACAACATTGTTTATCCTGCCACCTTTACTCATTCAGTACGCGATCTAATTCGGAATCGAAATTATTCACCAAAATTCGGTAGACTCACAACTGTCCTTCAGGTCACTAGCCATAGTCAAGGGAACAATGACAGAAAAAGCAACAAAAATAGTTGAGAAGTGCATAATGGATTCAAGAACAAGGAGTGACAGGGTCGAAGAAAGAAGAGGAAAGAATAAGCACCATCTACAAGCGCTCTATTTTATAGGGCTTCTTTGTTTGTAGAATGTGTTAAATTTTTGTACCTGAGCGTTCACGGCTCGACTTAAGCGGTTTAGCGGACAAGTGGATAACAGGGCCATTTATAGGAATCTAGCAACCGTTACGGGGACCTCAAAATCAATCAATCATTCCTAGTATAATTAAGTCTGTCATCACAGACTTTCAGGAGAACTCCGATTACTTCTGATGCTATTGGAATCTGCTTGTTTAAGTGCGTATAGAGAATGGAGAGGGTAACTACAGGTTGATTCACTAGACCAAGAGGGAGTCCTGTCATTATTCACCTTGATGAACTCGCTGAAAGAGCTATTTGCAGTGCTCGAGATGCGAAATACCGTACGTCTGCATCAGAATCATTCTTCTGTCGCTCTAGGGTAGGAAGAATGAATTCTTGAATGAACTGACTTCCGTCTTGCGTAAGACTGAACATCGGGACCATTACTTCGAAGGACTTGGCTACGTTGAAACGAATGTTGGGGATAGGGTCATTGGATAAATCTAGCAGAAGCCCAGCGATGTCAGTACGGATTATCTCCGGACTCAAGGATGGTGAAATTATCTGTATTGGGATGCGAGTCAAAGATAGGAAGATATGGGAAAAACGTGAACACTAACCGTGATAGCTTGGATTGTGGTCATCCTGAAGAGAAAACTAGGATGGGACCCCATGCCAACCACTTTGGGTACGATGGCGACTCGCGCCCAATCCACGCCGAAAACCTCGGTCAGTTTCTTGAGATTGACGGTGGCGGCTTCCCGAATGCTATACACAGAATCACCCAGCCAAGACATACACAAGTTGCCTAGCTCTTCATCAAAGAAAGGTCTGCCAAATTGAGTTGCTAGAAGGGGGATGTACTGGATTATGGCCTGCCGAACGCGCCAAGATTTGTCTTCAGCTAGTTCCACGATAGCAGGAAGCAAGCTATCGGACAACAACTCAATCCCAATTACTGACCAGGATCGTAAATCAGTAAATGTAAGTCAGATGCAAAGGACACAGTACCATCGTTGATAATTTCAAGTTTACTGATAACATTGAGCCTAACCTCAGAGAAATCGTCTTTGAGGAGATGTAAAAAAATGGGAAGAAGGTGTTCAATGGTAGGTTCTCTAGTAAGGAGTGGAGCAAGACCGTGGATTTGGTTTGCCAGGGCCGCACGGACATGCTGAGACGCATCCTGGGAAATGTCTCGAACACAAGGAAGGATTCGAAGCAATGTAACCTTTGTGCCAAGGTGAGCGGAAAAGCCTAAGAACAGGAGTTAAGCGGTCGTTGTGTGGTGGTTGTATACAGCTCTACCTGAAATTTGCGTCGCAGCTGCAGTTCGAACTTCTGCTTCGTTATCTTTGAGGAGCTGGATATATTGGCCGATCAACTCATCCCGTACGAGTTCAGTCCCAACAGCATCCGCAAGCTTCAAGATGTTAAGAAGTTCAGACAACCATAATAGATAAAGGACATGATGTATACCTCATTGAAATGACTTGCTGTCATGTATCGCACTCTCCAGCTTTTATCACTTGTACTTTGTCTAATCTGTTTGAGCAGCAACTCATGCTTCGGCAGAAGTTGTCGCGCAAGGACAATGAGAGTTGTGACTGTCAGCAGACGGACAGAATCTTGATCATCAGCCTGGAGTCTTCGATATATCGGTAAGCCATCCGATATCATTTCTTGTTCAGAGAATTGCTCGAGCAAAGGCTATATCTAGCCATCAATAACTAGCTATACCATCGTGATGATGATAACTTACACTCAGAGATTTTGCAGCAGCTCTGCGAACCATCGGTGTATCATCCGCCCCGAGTGCTGTATACCCCCTACGCAAATCCTCCTGTAAGGCAGGGGATACTTTGGAGTAGACAGCTGGGTAGAGGGTCGCCGCAGAAGTTCGTGACGTGAACCACTCGCCAGACGAGAGTCGTTTGAGTAAGGGAATATAATATTGCTCAGTCTGATTTTGTGAAAGAATAGCACCTATTTTTGTTATTGACTCAGCTGCCTGGATTTCAAGGTAATTAGTCGGCAGGAATCAAGATCTGAGTTGAAACGCGTACCTTATCGCGCACAAGAGTTTCCTCTACTGCTGACAGATGTTCTAAAGGACCAAGGATAACATGTGCATGCTCTGCACCACCAACATACTCCTCGAAGTTCTTCCCCAGCTCTTCTGCCAAGGCGAGCAGGACTTCATCTTCGTCATCAACAGAATCTTGAAGAAATGGTATCAGCTCTTCGCGAGCACGATCTGGGCCTAGCGCCAGTGCTATTGTTGGAATACAATGGATCGCATTTAAGCGAAGCTGGACATCTTCAGACCGCAGTTCATCCATGAGGATGGCAATCGGGGCGATCTGGTGCAGATAGGTCAGTCAAGTTTGACATATAATTGCACATCAAGCCCCACATCTTCCATTGACATCTGCGAGTCCATTGTTTCCTTTGCAATATAATCCGAAGCAGAAACAAAATGCTGCTTTGTAGAAAGAGGAGGGGCTATGGAATTACAGAGTATATCACGTGATCAGGAAGGACTTCTGCCACACAAGCTAGGATAAGGATAGGATGTGGTAGGTGGACATCCATACATCCTCTCCCCTCTCTTCTCTTCTCTCTCTCTGTTCTCATTCTCGCCCTTCTTTCAGTATTCATAAATCTATCGCTTAAGGAAATAGGCAGGGAAAAACTAGAGGCTTCGCGTAGTGCAATTGACCAAGACTACATGAATTCCAGAACTAGTATACACGCTCATAATATATTAGCTAATATATGAGATTGGTCCGGACGCTACCGAAATAATCTTGCCTTCATGCCAGTAGAACGATTGAAGGATAAAGTTTTACTTCAGCATCCCAAAGTACGTGTTCTTATGTTTGTGTTATGTTCTATGTTTTTTGAAAAGACGAGGATCACAGGGTGCTTCTGTCGAGGTTCTTCATTATGGTGCAACCATTATATCTTGGAAGGCAGGAGGCCTCGAAAGACTTTTCGTGTCCTCAAAAGCTATCTTGGACGGTTCAAAGCCTGTGCGGGGTGGTATACCTGTTGTTTTTCCATGCTTCGGGGCTGGTATACACTCTGAACACATGAAGCTTCCGCAGCATGGGTTCGCCAGAAGCGAGAAGTGGACGTTGGATGGTATCGCTAGGGACAATGACTTTGAGGTTTCCGTCAAATTCAGTGAGTGTCCTTCCCTGATCATACTTTGTACTTGCTTTGAGCTTATTTCTTTCTTCTTTTTGCTCGAAGCCCTGAAACCATCGACTCAGATCATGACTAAATATGAACCTAAATTTGAAATTTCATACACTGTCACACTATTTGAAAATCAGCTCTGCACTAATCTCACTGTTTACAATCCGCCAGACAGCATCAAGGAGCTCGAGTTCCAGGCTCTTCTTCACAATTATTTCCGGGTTCCTGCAACCTCCGTCAGAATCACTCCATTGCAAAGTGTTGGTTATTATGACAAAACTCGAGCTACTGACGAGGAGAAAGCCATCCGCAGAATTGAATCTCGTGCAGAAGTAGACGTTCAAAGGTACACAGACTTCGTCTATGAGGACGCCCACGGGGTCTATATCTTGGCATGGCCAGACGGAAAAATTGTCATTGAAACCAAAAATTTCAAAGATGTGGTCATTTGGAATCCCCAAGAGGAGGGAAATAAAATCGGAGACATGGAGGAAGGAGGTTGGTAAGTAGATCAGCTTCTGATCGTGGCTTACTTGACAAAGATTCCAGGGAGAGGTATGTTTGCGTTGAGCCAGGTCACGTTCGAGGATTTGCGAAGATAGGCCCAGGCAGAGAGTGGAGCGGGCAGCAGATGTTGACTGTCGTCAAGCTCTAGACCTCAGTGACTGGTATTAAATTTGTATCAGGTACAGGTACAGACCAGTGTAATGATGGAGGCGTGAGAAAATCACTTTGAATTGGGAGGCTCGACAGAATACTAATTAGCCATCAATGGTTGGTCTGTTCACGGTCCAGGTAAACCAAATTGACTATGTAGTTGTTCAACCTGGGGCCCTTGACCGCTCGCACCTGTCAAGAGTACCTGTCCTTCGAATTTATGGCCAATCTTCAATCGGCTCACGAGCATGCCTTCATATTCACCAAGTCTATCCCTACTGTTACGTAGAGTATCCAGGAAACCTTCATCCATACCAGGGTGCGGATTGAGCTATCCACAAAGATAGATCCTAATTTATCCTCCACAGTAAAACGATACATAGGGAACCTTAAACAATCATTGAATTACGCCATTGCCTTGTCTTTGAGATGCGACCCTGACTCCGCAAAATCTCAATATGTGCGCGCAATATTCCTAGTCAAAGGCGTTAAATTTTACGGTTTTCACTCACAATATTCGCCATTCCTGAAAATAATGCTGGTGGACCCACGGCTAATGAATCATGTGGCAGCAATACTTCACTCTGGCTCTGTTCTAAGCCATCGTTTTCAAGTCTACGAGAGTCATCTCAGCTTCATCCTTCAATTCATGTGCGATTTCGGCTTATATGGCTGCGGATCTATTGAGATTCGAGACGTCTACCGTCGGAGAGGACTGAAAGAAGATGAAGAGGCAATAATGGATCCAGAAGTAACTTTTGAGACGTCACCATATCCTCGGCAAACGCGTATGCCACTCGAATTGGACATCATTTCTTCCTCTATCCTGAACCGAACAAAATTAAAGGAATACAGACTTCACCATACACTTGCAATACCAGGCCAAGAAAGACCTACAGAGCCGCTAGTGACCAGCGTGCGCGAGCTTTGGGAAGATGAGCGCAACCGCCGTCGCGCACGGGGCTTGAACCTTACCCCGGAAGTGCCTTATGATCCGAGTGAGGCATCCAGAAGTTCAAGCAGTTGTTGGGCGGCAGAAGCTTATTGGTGGGATGAATTCAGGCGTCGGCTGGAAAAAGAAAGTCCGTTGAGAGAGGAAGCTAGTATCAATGATCCATCGGGTTGGGAGAACCAAGTGATGTCCGTTTTCGAGAGTACAGAAGCACTCTGGGATGCACAATATAGAACATGGAAACCTAGGAGCATAGAAAATGACATGGATGTTCAAGACTATAGGACAGGACAGGATAACCTGGTGCATTTGCCGTTCGATGATTTTCCGGACGGCGGTGAAGTTGATGTGATTGAGGCTCTCTTAGACACAGAGGCAACCAATCGTTTTAGATACACAGAAGACGCCGACGTTGAATCCAATGAAGGAGAAGAGTGTAACCAGACTGACGAGAAGGAGAATGAGGAGATGGAGGAAGAGGAAGAGGAAGAGGAAGAAGAGGGTATCGGAGAGGAAGATAGTCATGAGGTCCGGAATCTGGAAGGCGGCGAGACTCAGGATGTTAATACATCCGCTCCAAGCCCTTGGTGAGACCAACTATCTTCCATCTGCTGGCCTTGTCTGTGCTGAGTCGTCTCGAAGCGATCCATTTCTGGATGAGATAACACCTCGAACATCAAGTTGGTTTTCGGCCAAAAATAGAAAAATAGAGAATAAGGCTAGGTGGTAGGCAGCCGTGGCCTTCCAGATACAGCTGAAGACTCAAAATTATCTCTGTGGCAGGGCATTCAATGATGACATGAAACGCGTGGCAGATATTCCGTTGGGCTCTAGCATATCACCTATCTCTTCAAACATTATATCTCAAATTTCAACCCTTGCACCAGTACTCGCTTCATACCTTACTGAGGTATACCAGCAGTGCATGACTTCTGGAGCGAACCGCTATCTCTATCGTGAGTTCCCACCCAGCAGAACGGACATGATCGCAAAGATCAGAACACTCAAACTCCAGGCGAAGATATATCAACCACCTTTCTACTCAAATGAGGCTGATATATCAGAAAGATCAAGGGAGTTCGCCGGCTTAGTTTATCATCTAAAAGGAGGTAAAGATACAGCTTTCCTCGAGGAATTCACGCCTGTCTCGGAATCTGCACAATCCTCTTACAATTATCCCCGGTTTGAGTTACATTCTGGGTGGGAGTTTGCATCCTTCCCACCTAGCAGAAAAGTGACACGACAGTGGCTCAAGTACGAGATGGTATTTCGAAAAACGCCACGTTCCCAGGTGCGGATCCACTTGCTCACCTAGAGATCAATTTCCAACCGTCCTTTCCGATCAGATTGAGGGACCAACCCAGTTCAGACACTCTCCGCTTGCGCGTGCAGTCAAGATGTCCAGAGAGCAGCAGAACATGACTATAATGTGTTTAGAGGTCGTAGGTATGGTCATTTTTACTGTATCTTTATCCATCCCAAAGTTTGATGTTATGAAGCACCTGCTTTCGGGAAAACTGTACCCGACCCGGAATTTGATTCTATTTGCATCGCAATATACGGACTTCAAGCCGTTGGGACAGTGGATATACATACCGGCATCGTTGCTATCCAAAACGTGCAACTCAATCCCAAGCGTATTCGGGATTTTCCCCTAGATTTTGTCGACACGGAGCTCGATCTCCTTAACAGGATTTCTGATATTGTTGCCGAGTTTGACCCTGACATTCTCACAGGATGGGATGTACAGCGTACATCCTGGGGTTACTTGAATTCTCGGGCAAAACAGTATGGTGCGTTGGTATTGGTATATTGGTCGGTTTGCTAGTTAAACGGTAATCCTCAGAATTTGATCTACAGGACTTTTTGTCTAGAGCTCCAGCACAGAAGACAGGAGATGATCGATGGGGATCACAGACTACCACCCGCCTAAAAGTTGCTGGCAGGCACATCTTGAATGTCTGGCGCATCATGAGATCGGAGCAGGTTCTGACTTCTTATACCCTCTCCAGAGTTGCATATCATATCCTGCAGCAGAGGTTCGACCCCAGTTTGCCTGGGTCCTCGGGGGCTAATCAAACATTATAGGGTACCCTCCTATTCCACGGCAACATTGTCAAAGTGGTATGACAGTTCTGTGCCAAATCATATGGTAACTCTGCTACGTTATATGATAACGCGTGTCAGTGCTACTCTCCAAATTCTGGAAGAAAGTGAAGTTGTTACAAAAACCGCGTACGACAGTCACCCGGTCTAAATGATGCCTCTTTGAGTACTGATTCTGCCTTCCTTTCGTCAGAGAATTTGCTCGCATTTTTGGAGTTGATTTTTACTCTGTCATCAGCCGTGGATCCCAATATAAAGTGGAATCATTTATGTTCCGCATTGCCAAGCCTGAAAACTTTGTTTTGATATCTCCGAGTAAAAACGATGTATGTCTACCGCTGTGTCTTCTGAAAAGCTTACCCTTCTCTTTCCACTGCCATAGGTGGGCAAACAGAACGCGGCAGAATGTATGCCACTGATTATGGAGCCCATGTCTGCATTTTATTCCAGTCCTCTCGTAGTCTTGGATTTTCGGTCTCTATATCCCTCAGTGATGATTGCCTACAACTATTGCTACTCAACCTGTCTTGGTCGGGTTGCTGCTTTTCAAGGGCAGTTTAGGCTAGGGGTGACTAGTCTGGATATAGCTCCCGGTTTGCTAGAGACCTTGAAAGAGCTCATTACTGGTGAGCATCACATGTAAATTCAAATAAGCAATCTTATGCACCGTTACATCAGTCGCACCAAATGGCATCATGTATACGAAACCACAAGTGCGCAAAGGACTTCTTGGCCGCATGCTCGTTGAATTATTGGATACAAGAGTGATGGTAAAACAAGCGATGAAGGCTGTTAAGTCGGACAGAGCATGTCTGATGGCAACTTGACTACGGTCGGCACTGACATGAAATGTTGGTAGGCTCTGTCTCGCGTCCTTAATGCACGACAACTGGCTCTGAAGTATATTGCCAATGTCACGTACGGATATACGAGCGCGACTTATTCAGGCCGTATGCCAGCTGTCGAGATTGCAGATAGTATTGTGCAGACTGGTAGAGAAATTTTGGAACAAGTGGGCAGCCAATTCCTCTGGAAGCATACACTGACAGGCGGGCCTCCAGGCTATTGATATTATCAACAATAATGAGAAGTGGGGTTCCAAGGTCCGACTCCAGCGGTTCGACGGAACAGCGCTGATTGTGATGTTAGGTCGTATACGGTGATACAGATAGCCTTTTTATGTGAGTCATAAATCATAAGCCCTTGACATCGAAGACTCATCCTCTATAAGCTATCTCCCTGGCAAAACGAAGGAACAAGCATTTCGAATTGGTAACGAGATCGCAGATACGATTACTTTACGAAACCCTGCACCCATAAAACTCAAGTTTGAAAAAGTAGGTGGCTGTTATCGAACCCGTGTATAGAAATTTCATACTCAGTTGATCTGAGGTATATCATCCCTGCGTATTGTTGGCGAAGAAACGTTATGTCGGATTCAAATATGAAAGTCCTGATGAAGAGGAGCCCATTTTCGATGCAAAGGGTATCGAGACCGTCAGACGGGACGGTGTCCTTGCCCAACGGAAGCTCGTTGAAAATTGCTTGAAGTCGGTGAGATCTACTGGATCGTTGATACGGGGTCTAACGGAGCAAAGAATTCTGTTTCGCACGCAGGATTTGAGTCAGGTGAAAGATTACTGCTGTAAATCTTGGCACAAAATACTCGAGAACAGAGTCTCGGTTCAGGATTTTATCTTTGCCAAAGAAGTGAGGATGGGAACATATAGGTACGTTGCTCAACTTTCATCCCAAGTTTTGGTTTTTTGACTAGCATCATCATAGTGATGAAAGATCACCACCTCCTGGTGTAGTGGTTGCTGCACGTAGAATGATGATAGATCCCAACGATGAACCAGAATATGCAGAACCTATCCCGTACGTGATTACTCAAGCTGAACCTGGAACGCTATTGGCAGAAAGAGCAATGGACCCTCTTGAGATGATAAGCGAACCGTGAGCCTCATAACCCTATTAGATCGCGTCTTTCCTTACGGTGAAACCAGGAGCCTCAAACTTGACACAACCTACTATATCACTCGAGTGCTTATACCACCCCTTGAACGGATATTCAATCTTGTTGGGGCTGACGTACGACAATGGTTTTCTGAAATGCCGAAGGTTAAAAATGTGTCTCGAGGTGCTATCTCGCCGAAGAAGCGAAGAAAGATACATAAAGAGGAAGATGATACAACTCCTCCAGAAAAGCAGTGGGATATCGAGGAACACCTTGAGAATAATCAGTGCTTTGTGTGTGAAGAACCATCATTCACTGGTATGTATAATTCAAGTGGAATTTTGACCCCCTGTTGAGGGTATCCAGATCTCTGCGAGGAGTGCACCCAGTCTCTTCAGTCAAGTCTGACCGTATTCGGTGCGAAGAGCGGTGTGTTCGAGCATCGTGCCCTGACTGCACATGAAGTTTGCGTTACTTGTGCAGGTACACCACCTGGAGAGCCAGTCAAATGTATCTCATTAGACTGCCCGTGGCTTTTCGCAAGGAAGAAAGCGGAGGACAAACTCAAGGCAGTCCAAACCATGGAATCAATTGTGAACGAGCTCGAATGGAATGAGACGCAACTTGAATAAGTGGGAAGATGTACCAGAAAATTAAGTGTAGTGGAATGTATTGTACAGAATCCATTTAAACAGTCTCGTATGCCCCAGGAGTGGAATTGTTGTTTACTTGAGCCTGAGCAGGAGATTTTGGATCGTTCCGAGATGGGGGATGACGAGACTGATGATTGTGAGTCTCATCGTCAAGATTTTGATAACCACCCCGAGCATTGGAGGTGAAACCACCAGGCATCGACCAGACTATTGAACTCAGTATAAAGAAGGACACAAAAGGAAGTCAAGGCACCTGTAGTACCCTCACCAACACTCAGTCCGCCGAACTGGGCGCCTCGCTGCCGCATCACAAAGAGGAAGGAGAAGAAAGTTGGTATCTGATGGTCAGCGGTTAGACATTGGAGGCTTGCACAAAGTGCTTTCTGACAACCTTGAGCAGAGTTAGAACAACAGTCAAGAACTTGATGAAACCACTCTGGCTGTTTTGAATCATCC
>Ga0153944_1000754_pt1 | contig 13798 bp, 11 predicted proteins | sample TSNJ028MetaG_FD_104703 | JGI IMG/M metagenome (GOLD analysis project Ga0153944, IMG submission 104703) | Attine ant fungus gardens microbial communities from New Jersey, USA - TSNJ028 MetaG | ecosystem: Host-associated > Fungi > Mycelium > Unclassified | place: USA: New Jersey, Wharton State... | reverse complement strand
CTTATGATTATGCGGTTGCGTTGAGGGCGGTGAATACGATTGACTTCATGACGGCGGAATCGGCGGAGGTGCCTTGGGAGGTGCTGCATAAGGTTACTAGCCGGATTGTTAATGAGGTTGGACATGTTAATCGGGTGATGTATGATTTGACGGGGAAGCCGCCGGGGACGATTGAGTTTGAGTGATAATATGGTAAGTGTAATTGAAGCATTATATGATGGAAAGATAATACCGTGGGAGCGTCGTGTTGTTATGACGCCTGAACGAAAGGTTGTAGAGAAGCAAATAGAGTGCGAGAAGCAGTATTTTACTGAAAGAATGTCACCGGATGATCGCGAGCGTTTTGAGCAGTTGGAAGGTTTATATGTGAGTGCAAGCTGTCATGAAGATGCGGATATTTATTCTCATGGGTTTACGTTAGGGGTGACGTTGATGTTGGAAGTATTGGGGAAAGTGGAGGACATGATTGATTAGCAGGTTACTTCTGAAACTGTTAAGATAGAGCATAATTAATAAATAGCTGATGTAGAAAAGGGGTTGCCGTTTATTGGCGATCCCTTTAAGTAGATGACAAATATGATAACTATAAAAGTACAATGCGGGGTACCAGTATGTAAGTATTTAATTCTATCACCATTCATGTTATAATTTGAGAAATCGAAATTGGATTAGTAGGTCACCAGTAATCGCGTAGATAATTTGAGATTTTGTGGAGGAAAGAGATTGGCTAAGAATACAAAAATCATAATGGATGACTATTTTAACGTTCTGAGAAAAGTGAAAGATAGAATTGTTGAAACTCAATATAAAGTAATGACTACTGCAAATGTGGAAAGAAATATTTTGTATTGGAATATTGGCAAAGTAATAGTTGAGTACAGTCAGTGGGGAGGTAAATTTGTAGAAAATCTATCCAAGGATCTGCGAATGGAATATCCGGGGGTGGAGGGATATTCTGTACGAAACTTGAATTATATGAAACAACTAGCTCGCCGTATGCCATTAGAAGAAATTGTGCATCAGGTGGGTGCAAAAATAAGCTGGAAGGCAATCAAAATTCTCATAGATAAAACAGACAGCCTAGAGGAACATTTATGGTATACGGAACAATGCGTAGCAAATGGTTGGTCAAGTTCTGTATTGTCCCATCAAGTGGAAAGCGGGTTGTATGAAAGACAGGTATTAGTAGAGAAACAGAGTAATTTTAGACAGCAACTTATGGCACCACTGGGAGAACAGGCAGAGGAAATCATGAAAGATCCATATATTTTTGATTTCATTCCATCGGCTCATAAATTGAAAGAAACAGAATTAGAAAATGCTTTGGTTCAACAGATCGCTAAACTTCTTCTGGAATTTGGATCTGGCTTTGCATTTATGGGAAACCAATATCCCATAACGATAGGTAATAAAGAGTTTTTCATTGATATGCTCTTTTACAATGTCAAACTCCGTTGCTATTTTGTTGTAGAATTAAAGACAGTAGAGTTCGAGCCAGAGTTTGCGGGTAAGTTATCATTTTACTTATCAGCCATTGATGGTGAACTACGGTCAGAGCATGATAATCCTACAATTGGCTTGCTCTTATGTAGAGGGAAGGATAAAGTTGTGGCTGAATATGCTTTAAAAGATGTGAATAAGCCGATGGGGATAAGAGAATATATGTTATCAAATAAGATTTCTAAAAAATTAAGCGAGAATCTACCAAGCATCGAGGATATTGAGAGAAGAATCAATGAGTAATTTTGCACCCGGTGGGTGCAAAATTAGTATTGCGGTATATCTTACAATACTTATATCGTAATGCTTGAGGAGGAAAAACCAATATATTGAATTAAGTGGGATGATTTAAGAAGGACAATGGAGATATATGTATAATTACGGTCTTCAAATAGGTGATAAAGAGAGGATGAATTAGTGCAACAGAAAAAGAGATTTATATTAACAGAGTTAGGGAAAGATGAAAAAGAGAGGATAATGTTTGAACTGCTTGTAAATCAAAGAAAGGGATTTATGGCTATTATGTGTGATACTCTTATTACGAGACTAGGGAGAGTTTCTTTGCTTTGTAAAGAGTATAATCAAGTATGGGGTGATTTTTGTAAGTTAGACAAGGGAAGTAGAATTGAGGCATCTTTAGTGAAAGACGATTTTGTCAGGCAGGAAGAGATTATATATCATATTAGGAAATGTATTGATGAAATGATTTATGCGGTTTGGATCAATGAAGTGGGCGTTAATAATACAGATAACTACGGTGAAAATGAGATTGACTCCATCGGGCGCTATCTAAACAGAAAAAATAATTTGCTTATATGCTTTGATGAGTTTAAGGTGTTTTTCAACAAATTAAATATACTTTCAAATTCATTCAAACATTCAGTTTTAGATTATTGTGTTTTTGGGACAGGAGAGGGGATGTGGGAAGATGAAGCTGGGTTTATATCATATAAATTTAAAGAAAGAGATAAAGATATAAGATTTGATCAGAAAGAAGTACTATCTAATCTAGAGGAGGTCTTCAATAAGTTTCTAGAAGCAATCGGCTACTATAACGAGTCTGATTACATTTATAACTATCCTTATTGATTCTGGTTAAAGGTATTAAATGGAAATAAGAAGAATTTTATACTTTTGACGATGAAAAGAAAATAGGGTTAGTGCAACACCTAAAAATAAAACACTTGAGATGTTCGGAAAGCATATTGTTGGTCTTGATGGGAATCCGGTATTGAATGAAGATGGAACCGTGAAGTCAGAGCCACATTACGTGTACACAATGAAGCAGGCAATTGAAGAGCATTTTATTATGGATGTATTGAAATATTATACGCCTGTCAACAGTTACTATCATATTGTACGAACGATAGAAGATGACCCGCTTTTTGACAAGAAAAGAGCAGACAGAATTCTTAGATATTATGTAGAAGGTAATAAATATGCAATAGAACAAAAAGCAGACGTCATGGTAGAACATTTCCAAAATGAGGTAATTTCAAAAGGTAAGGTTAGTGGCAAAGCACGTGCTATGGTTGTGAGTAGCAGTATTCAGAGAGCAATTGAATATTATTTTGCAATAACAAAATTACTAAAAAATCGTAGAAGCCAGTATAAGGCAATTGTAGCTTTCTCTGGTGAAGTTACGTATAATGGAAAAACAGTAAGTGAATCGACCATAAACGGATTCTCAAGTTCAAAGATTGAAAAGAACTTTAAAAAAGATCCATATCGTATCTTAGTAGTTGCCAATAAGTTCCAGACGGGCGTTGATGAACCACTGCTCCATACAATGTACGTTGATAAAAGACTTGCAGATGTTAAAGCAGTTCAGACGTTATCAAGATTGAACAGAAGCAGAAGTGATAAAAAAGATACATTTATTCTTGATTTTACAAATGAATCCAATGTGATACATGATGCATTTGCTAAATATTACAAGACTACAATATTATCAGGTGAAACCGATGTAAATAAGCTGAATGACTTGATTGATACTATAGAGCCTTATCAGATATATATGCAATCAGAGATTGATAAGTTTGTAGAAATGTATCTAAATAATGTGTGCAGAGAAAAGTTAGATCCCATTCTTGATGAATGCACAGAGCGATATAAAGAATTGGAGATGGAAGAACAGATAGAGTTTAAGAGCAGCGCAAAAACCTTCGTGAGAACATATAACTTCTTATCTTCAATATTGCCATATAGCTCGGTTGAGTGGGAGAAACTTTCTATCTTTTTGAATCTTTTGGTAGCAAAGTTGCCATCACCATCTGGGGATGATCATACAAATGAGATTGTCGAAGATGTTGATTTGGAAAGTTACCGAGTTGTAGCACAGGAAACAATGTCTATTGCATTAGAAGACGAGAATGCTGAAATTGCACCAGTACCAGTAGGAACGGATGTTGGTGTGCCGGAACTGGATACACTTAGTAATATCTTAGCATCGTTCCATGAGCAATTTGGAGACATCCCCTGGACTGATGAAGACAAAGTGAAAAAACAAATTGCAGATTTGCCAAATGCGGTTAAAAATAATGAAGCATATATAAATGCGATGAAAAATTCTGACAGGCAGAATGCAAAAGTAGAGTGTGAGAATGCAACGGCAACAGCAATTGCAGATTCCATGTCATCAGGATTGGAATTATATAAGTACTTTAAGAGCAATGATTCGTTACAAAAGTATATTCTCGACTTGGTATTTTAAGACAACTTATAGCGCAGACGAATTGAAAGAAAAAGAACTGGTGTGACTTAAACATTAAAGAGGTGAAACATTGAGAATATCAGATTTAATTGGTGAAGCAACAGAATATGATAAAAAGGAAACGCTTGAAGAAAAGAAACCAAAGAGTTGGCTGAAAAGTGTGAGTGCCTTTGCTAATGGTATTGGTGGTGCATTAATATTTGGAATAACTGATAATGAAGAGCCTGTTGGATTGACAGATTCAAGATATGTATCCGAAAGGATAAGCGAAATCATCAAAACAAAGATGGATCCAATCCCACAAGTGATTTTGGATATTCTCGAAGAAGTGGGACGGGAATTTGTGATTTTAAGAGTTCCATCAGGCATGGAGACGCCATATTACTATATAGGTGATGGAAATAGAACCGCATATGTAAGAGTTGGTAATCAGAGCGTTCCAGCAGGAGCGATGGATTTAAAGAGATTGGTGCTTCATGGAAGCAATAAAACTTATGACAGCTTAACTTCACAGTACAAATATGAAGATTTAGCATTTGCAAAATTACGTTCTGTATATAGAAAAAGAGCTGGACAAGAGTTAGAAGCGTCAGATTTCTCATCCTTTGGTTTGATCGATGAGAATGGAATGCTAACTAATGCAGGTGCCTTATTAGCAGATGATTCGCCAATAAGACATTCTAGACTATTCTGCACAAGATGGTATGGACTTGATATGGCATCGGGTGTTATGGAGGCCGTTGATGATAAAGAGTTTAGTGGAAGCCTTGTAACGTTACTTCAAAGTGGGGAAGAATTTATAAAGAATAATTCCAAGAAGCGATGGAAAAAGACATCGGATGGAAGAATTGAGATGCCTGATTATAGTGAACGCCCGACTCTTGAATGCCTAGTTAATGCATTAATTCATCGTGATTATTTAGACTTAGGAAGCGAAGTTCATATTGACATGTATGATAATCGACTTGAAATATATTCTCCTGGCGGGATGTATGATGGTTCAATCGTTCAAAATCTTGATACAGATCGGATTCCATCAAGAAGAAGAAATCCAATAATAGCGGATATTTTCAATAGAATGAACTATATGGAACGTAGAGGCAGTGGTTTTAAGAAAATCAAAGGTGATTATCGAAAAGAGGTCAATTACAAAAAAAGTCTTGAACCAAAATTTTATTCGGATAATAAATCTTTTTGGGTAACGCTTTATAATCTCAATTATAATGTTCCGATAGAAGCAAATGATAATGCTGATATTGATAATGAAAAAGTAGCTATTGAAGGGAAAAAAGTAGCCATTGATGATGAAAAAGTAGCTATTCATAATAAAAAAGTAGCGATTGAATTAATCATTAAAAAATGCATGAGTGCAGGTTTAACAAACATTATGAAAGATAGCGTTATAGAGCTTTATCAATTTATGGAATCCAATCAGGTATTTGGAAGACAGAATATCGCAGAATGCTTAAATTTTTCATATGCAAACGCAGGAAAGGTGATAACTGCTATGAAAAAAGCAGATGTTATTGTGGAAGTGGCTGGAAAGGGGAAAGGAAAATATACGTTTAAAGTTGAAAATGATAATGTTATTTAACTTTAATGTAGAACTAATTACTTTCCATAAATACCTGCTTAATGCATAATTTACCCGGTTTGATGGGGTGTAAGAAGATAGGGAAACCATTAAAAAACTAAGAGTAAAATGGGATGATAGTAGTGTCCGATACAACATAAAATATTTCATTGATAAAGATTGAACGGTTGATTTTTTAAAAGAAGTTATTTGAAAATGTTAATATTCTGATGGGTGTATATTGAAAAATTAACTACAAACTCCTTATAACAGGAAGAGTTGTAACGTTTAATTGATGACAAGGACATTGACTCTTAATGGCTCTATTTTGGCTCTGAAAATTTTAGTAGAGAAAAAAACCAGACGAAAAATAAGCGAATAAGGATACAAAAGTACACATATGTGAACTGAAATAAATGGAGTTACACCATCCGCTAGAGAGTTTGAGTGATGTACAGGTTTTCAGGAACCCAGTGTTTATGCGGGGTTCAAGCAAATTTGTTTAAGCGTTGGCAACGATTTGGCAACATTTTAGGTATCACTCACTAGATAAAATACTTTAAAAGCATAGAAAAACCTTACTGATTTTCAGAAATGAAAAATTCGGTAAGGTTTTTTTGTGCTTATTTTTTCTTATCCGACTTGTTTTTCAGTTCATTCACCATGAGAGCATGAGGACTGACATCAAAGATATGTGCCATTTCCTTTACAAGGTCGCTTTTCGGTACTCTGGCTTCCGCTTCATATTGTGCCATACAAACATCAGAGGTCTTTCAATCGCAGACACCATGCGTTTATGATTAATAGGAAAAACTAGCCGCCGAGCATTCAACACCAGCTTTTGAAAATATTTGCGGTCGATTGTGAAGAACCTGTCGCAAACGCTACGGGCGAGGTATGTATATGAGGCACTTTGTAATATTTCGCATAAAATGCCGGAGAACATACAGTATCGAAATGGTGTATACTGGGTAAAAAATCCTGTACATATGTTCTGCGTAAAGAATACATAGAAATGCTGTAAGCATTGTGTATGTATAGGATACGTAAGAACGATATGAGCTCAGCGGATGCAATAAAAAAGCACTGCGTGGGTACAGAGAGAAAACTATAAGCAATACTATGGTAACATAGGTAAAATTCCCATTCAATCGCAGAGGCGTGCCAATCGTGAGCCATAGTCGATATTTGTCAGATAGAGAAACAAATGAATTGCGTACAAAATTAAAATAGAGTATAATTATGGAAATTAAATAAAAGAATTATGATCGGTTAACTACCAGAACAGCTTAATGTCAGGAAGCATTAATGGAATCAGACAAATTTTAAACATCTAGAATTTTACAATCAAATATTAATAGGATGAATCAATGTTTGTTTCAGATGAAGGGCTGCAAAATAGCATTTATTTCAGGGCTAATTGCGCGGCAGCTTTTTGGGATGAGTCTATAATACATATATTAGATCGTGGCTTATAATAAAAGTGAGAAAAAGTATTAATATGACGTAGTAAAAAGGTTATTAATAAAGAATTGGTGTGGGGGAAGGAAATGAGTATTTTTTTAATTGATCCAGAATTAACTATGCAAGATAGTACGGCTTCTCAAAGGTTTTTAGATACCTTGGTACAAGAACTTCAGGCATACGCTATAGAGTATATTTTAGTTAAAGAAACAAATATTAATCGGTGTAAGGTAAAGGTTGATAATAATTCTTTAATTGTATTATTTAATGGTAAAATTGATACTATTAGTGGGGACAAGAACCAAATTTACAATTTTATCAGTACTGTTAAAGAAAAGAAGGCTTTGATTTGGGCTATAGCTATTGATAGGGACAGTAGAATACCAACAGATATTATTTCTGAAAAGCAAAGCTATGATGTATGGGAGCAGCTTAGATGCAGAAATTTAAGCACAGATTATTTACCAGCTATTGCAAAAGCGTTTTCGAGAAAAATAATTACTCTAATAATGCCAACGATATACAGTGAAAAAGGAATGATTTTTGCTAGCCATAGACGCTTAGATGGCGAAGAAATTACAGCTAAATTATGTGATAAGATAATAACTCAATCTAAAGAGTCAAGTGTTTTTAGAGATGTTACTGCTGTTGAAGTAGGAGACGAAGCACAGGATGTGATTGATAGTGCTATGGCGAAATGTGATGCTTTTATATTTATTCACACTCAGAAATCATCAGAATCTAATTGGATACAAAAAGAACTTAGATATGCGTTATTACGAAATATTCCTGTTCTATGGATTCAAATTGACAATGCCAGTATTGGAGAATTGAGAATAAAGCCAACAGAAAAGCCACATTTAAGTTACAACTCGGCAGACTTTGAGGACGATAGTGAATTAGTAAAAATAGTAGATGAAATACTACATACATTATTTGAATTAATTATATTGAGAAATAATAAAGTGTTTGACTCGTTAAATACATTGAAAGAATTATTTGATGTAAAAATAGTAGAACATAATGTAACTAATATGATATATGCTATTTCTGTTCCGAGAAAGGGGTATCATTATCCTCAAAGAGATATCCAACAGTATGTTCAATTGTTTGGCAGAACACCTACGCAGAAAGATAGAGATGATTTGAAAGTATTTATGAATAAAAATGAAACTGAATATGATTCATCAGTGATGCTAACAGATAGAATAGTGAAAAGCGAAGACCATGGGAAAATGATAGTTGAATCGTTTGAAGATTTCTATTATCACTGGAATGAATATATTAATCCTCGTAAGGAGAGAAAAGATATGGAGATAGTTATTTCAGGTGCGTTCCCCGATAGTGATGAAATATGTAAGCAGAGTCTGACAGATGCCTTAGTGATTTTTGCAAAGTCAATATTAAAGGCTGGCTATACATTAACATTTGGTTCACATCCAACATTTCAAGAGTTATTTTTTGAAATAGCGCAAGAGGTGGAATCGGGTGATGATAATAGGATGCTAAATATGTATATATCTAAATGGTTTGAAGAAAAGTATGCAGTCCAAAAGCCTCATTTTTTATCGCATGCACAACTAATTGAAACTGAAAAGGTAGATACGATTGGAGAAAGTTTGACTCTCATGAGGAAGGAGATGATACAACGTAAAAAAGTTTCAGCGTTAGTTTGCCTGGGAGGGAGGATTAAGGAGAACAAATCTGAAGAAGGAATAAGAGAAGAAATACAGATAGCAAAAGAATGTAACATACCAATATTTATTGTAGGAACAGTAGGTGGTTGCTCTTCGCAAGTTGCTTCGGAGTATGAAAAAGAAAACTGGAAAGAGTTGAATAACGCATCATCAAAGCTAAATAAATCGTTTATGGAGAGTCTTGATTATTTTGCATTATCGCAAGAGATGATATCGTATTTAAGTGCAGAGGAAACGGAAAAATAATAAAAATATGTATAAATTTCAGGGAGGTAAAGGTATGACTGATGAAACAAAAAACATTTTTGTATCTCATCAACATAATGATGCGGAAAAGATAGAGGCTTTTAGAAACTTAATAGGCAGACATGGAATTGATATGCGAGATAGTTCTATCTATGAAAATAAATTGAAAAATAATGCTAAAAATGAGCAGTATATTAAGCAAGAGCTGATCAAACCTCAAATGCGATGGGCCGGAACAGTTGTTGTTCTTATAGGCAAAGACACCGCAAAAAGCGATTACGTGAATTGGGAAATAAAGACTGCTGCAGAGATGGGGAAAAGAATTGTAGGTGTTTATCTACAAGGAGCTAAAGAAGAAGATATTCCACCAGAGCTAAATGAACATGGACATAATTTAATCGGGTGGAATGGAGAGAAAATTGCAAGAGCAATTGATGGCGAGGATATGGAGTGGGAAAAACCTGACGGAACGTTACGAGACAATAGTCCCATGGATCTGCCACGATATCAATGTTAGGAGAGTGGTCATGAAGTATTATTCATATGTTATACCAAGAGATTTTGGTTTTGCCCCAAACCCTTATTTCAACTATTGTACATTAGCAACTTGCAAGCCGAAAATCAGAAAGAGTGCACAAATAGGAGATTGGATTGCCGCATACGGGTCTGTAAGCACAATGTTACGCGAAAAATTACTATTATTAATGAAAGTAGAAGAAATTCTAACTTTTGATCAGTATTGGGAAGATTGCCGATTCAAGAGTAAGCATCCTGTTTTTAATAAGGGAATGGTTCACATGTATGGAGATAATATATACCATCATATTGATGATGTGTGGATGCAGGAACCTTCCCATCATAGTCAGGAAGATGGTAGTATAAATTATGCAAATCTGAATAGAGATACGCAAACAGACAGGGTGTTGATAGCTACAACATTTTATTATTTCGGTAATAATGCAATTAGTGTTCCAAGAGCGTTTGATATACTAATAGGAAGAGGACGTAGTCACAGAGTATGCAGAGATGAAAAGATAATTGGAGAGTTTACTAATTATATAAGTGAAAGTTATGATGCCGGTATACATGGTACCCCTTATAGTAGAAAAGCTGGAAAATTTGCACACTATCGAGGCAAATAGAGATGTGGATATATTGAAGTGCGTTAATGTATGAGAGTATGGGGTTCTTGATTTTGGTGATGATTTTCAGTTTTTTGATTTTTGTACCAATGTATTTTGGGGCATGAAATATAAATAGATTTATTTTTTTCAAATTCATCTCAGTAAGCTCTCAGTAAATATGATGATTGATAAACTTGTTAGGACGCTATAAGTATTATGCATGTATAGGATATGTAAGAATGATATGAGTTCAGGGATTAATAATAAAGCACCCATGGAGCAGAGGGAAAACTATAAGCAATATCATGGTGGCGTAGGCAAATTTCGGTTTAATCGTAGAGGTGTGCCAATAGTGGGGCATTATGACCTATAGGATTCTTAGAAGGATATAAAAAAATTGCGGGTTGAGGAAAAATGGTTTATAATGGATGAAAATAAACAACGGATAATACCTGATTATCTGCAGTTGTTTTAATAGATGTCTAATAGATAATATGTATCTATTAGGAGTATAGCCGGATGATAGATAGTTATTGGTTAATGAATTTTTCACTGAAAGGATACTGGATTATGAGAATTGGACTACTATATGACGCACAAAATTATACATGGAATAGCGTTGAAAAAGATTTTTCCTTATTATCTGAAATAACCAAAATTGCAAAAGGATTTGAGGAACTAAATTATGAGGTTGATTTAATCAATGGAATAAACGAATTAGTTAATCGCATTACCCAAGCAAACAAGGCACCATGGGATATTGTCATGAATCATATTTCCTGGACTAGAACACTAAAAAAAGAAAGCGCAGCCACTTTCCTGGAGTTCTATAAAATACCATACATAGGGAATAGCCAAAAATCACTTACGATATGTGCAGACAAATATATTACAAAATTACTTGCCAAGGAACTTGACATTCCTACCCCTAAATATATATATCAAGAATATCCGTATCAAATTTTTCCTGATTATAACGAGATTGTTATGTGTCTTGGAAGTCCATTTGTTATGAAGGCAAATGGTACAAGTGGAAGTATGGGGGTAGTTAAGATATCCTCTCCTGATATGTATAAAAAAAAGTGGCACGAATTTATACAAAAGTGGCATGAAGGAATACTATTCGAGAAATTTATTGAAGGTAGTGACCTTACAATTCCAATTATTAGTGAGGGCCAAAAGCCCCGGGTTTTAGGCGCTGTACAATATCTAGATTCAGAAAATAAAACTATTCCTTTTTTTTCTAAAAATTTAAAATATTATGAAGATATTTCCTGTGCTAAATATACGGATGATATTATTAGCAGTTTTCTTAAAAATTACTCAAAAAAAATACATATAGCAACTCAATGTACTATTTTTAGTCGTTGCGACTTCCGACTTACAAAGACTGGAGAAATATATTTTCTAGAATGTAACGCTACACCAGAAATAAATCCGAATGGAGCCTTTATTACTGCGGGAGATCTCGCTTATCCCGATCTTCTGCAACATATAATAACTGAAACACAGGCAAGCATCACCAAAACATAAAATTCCCCCATATTACATTTTGCTCATAGCATGTCTGTTTATATTTTGTAAGCGGCTTAGATGCCATATTAACAATGTCTAGCGCGGGAGATTCTTTGTGCAATTGAGTTGATAACCGGACAATCCATTTAGCGAAATAAATATTATATGTATGGTATCCTAATTTATTCAATTCTGTATTTAAAGCTTTTTCTATTAGTGAAAGACCAACATCTGAATCTGAATTTGGTATATCATAAACCATCATTGCCTTAGCAAAATAATAGTTTCTTACCAGAACTAATTTATCATTTGAATTTTGTTTTAATATGATATTTGCAGTTTCTAGTTTTTCAAAAGCCAAATTGTAGTTTTTGATTTTTCGGTAACAATGGCATAAATTAATATATGCAGTAACTCTGGCAAAATCATTAGTTGCAAAGTGCTGTACATGTTCAAAATATTTTATTGCATTTATGTAATTTTCATCAAGAGCCTCTAATATGCCAAGCGCACACGCAGGATAACAAATGTTATTTCCACCGTAAGTTGAAAATATTTCATAAGAATATGTAATATGTTGTTTTGCCGATATCAAATCAAAACAATAAATTTCATTCATTCCTAAATTAAATGCAGCTTTTGCCGTTTCAAACCTTTGATTGTGAGCCTCAAAATAATGAAATGCCTCAGACATCATTGGTGTGGCAATCTGTGAATTATAATATAAGGTACTTTTGGTTAGGAGCTCATTATATAAAGACTTATTTTCCAGATGTTGACTAAGGGTCAAACAATGATTAAAATAGCGCTCTTTTAATTCTATTTTACCTATTTGATCCAAAATGCCAATTAATACTATTAGTGTTTGTACCAAAAGTTGTCTATGTTCATCGGAGGATTTATGAATTAGTTTTTTGCGCAGTTCATCTAAATGGCTGTAGGCTTTATCTGTATTGCCTGATCTGCGAAGGCAGTAACCGTAGTGATAACTAATTTTCAGTTCATCATACATCGGGGGGGCAGCACCAAGATACTCGGTAGCCATTTCATAGTTTTCTGCTGCCAGAGTAAACTTAGAAAGTTTTTCATACGCCAAGGCAAGATTCCAGTATAAAAATTGTTGATAATATTTATCTACATGAATCAGTTCTCCAACTTGGAATGCCCTTTTGCAGCATTTTTTTACAGAGTCGAAATCATTTATTCTTCTGGAGTACGATATACAGATAGTGTAGAATTTGAAGGATTTTTCAAATTCACCACAATATTCATAATGCTTAGCAATCTCATAACTTTTTCTTCTAGATTCATAAATATTATCTTCGTATGTTTTTATAGAAATATCATTATGGAGATGTTCAGCAAGAAGCTTATGCAATTCAATCATCCTATCGTCATCAAGGCTATCTTTGATATGGCAATATACTTCATCGGTTTCAAAGAAATAGGAATTATATTCTGTTTCGACAAGGTGAGATATTTTTTCAATAGCATTAAGTTTTTGTTCTGGATTAATAACTAACAAAGGGTGTTTCATTAGCTTTATATTAATTTCTTTTCCTGTTACAGATGCTTTCTGTAATACTTTCTGTAATCCATTATCCAATTTATCATATCGCTTTTGAATTGGCTGCCGCAACAATGAATAGGAAATAGAAGTATCAATGTCCCCACAATACCACACTCCTTCTTGTTGATATATGATTTGATGATCCTTTAGATATTCTACATATTGTTTAATAAAAAACAGATTATAAAATGCCGATTTGCAAATACGCATAATCATTGGAGCAGAAATAGATATCGGCTGCCTAAAAAGGTCTTTAAAGTAATGTATGAGCATATTGTTCTCTAATTTTTCCAGTTCAATTATATTATCTGTTTGAATGAGCGAACGTATGTCATAATATACCGAACGACTATCATCCGTAAGTTTGTCTTTACTACATTCTATAATGATGAATAT
>Ga0153944_1000752_pt1 | contig 13799 bp, 18 predicted proteins | sample TSNJ028MetaG_FD_104703 | JGI IMG/M metagenome (GOLD analysis project Ga0153944, IMG submission 104703) | Attine ant fungus gardens microbial communities from New Jersey, USA - TSNJ028 MetaG | ecosystem: Host-associated > Fungi > Mycelium > Unclassified | place: USA: New Jersey, Wharton State... | reverse complement strand
GTGTCTCCCAGTCCACTTGAAACTGATTTGGATATGTGTCATGACCTAGGAAACAAAAGTACAGTCAAACTACTTTATCAGATAAGACACCCTCCATACCAAGGTCACAGGGGTCTGAGCACGAGCGGCAGTCTGCCGAGGAAACCGGGACATAGGAGGCTCTGAGCTGCCCACAGACCTCTTCTGTCTCTGCTTGTCGTCCTAGGACATATGCTTGGAGCTTTCGGAGACTGAACATGGAGAGCTGGGGTGAGAGGAAAACTTGGGGGGGATTATGTAGGAGTAAAGAGGAGACCCAGGCTACAATTACACATTGCTTATCAGATATGATCCGATTTCCTCATATTATTAGTCAGCAATCTTATTCCCTGCGACAATGTTTTTCCCCCTCCCCCGCACTGATCGCACCCTCACGATCTCTAGGCTTCCTACAGCGTGTCATCGTCAGTACGATCTGAGCTGAAATCGCCTGTTGTCCTTGCCATTACATGAGCATTCTCATGTACCCTATTTTTGCTTACACTTCACCGTAATATCGTGGGCATGCATATCCCAAATTGTATTTGTATCCGTGCCTCAAAATGTTGAACAAATTGTTAGGAACATAAACTTGACCATATATAGCCCAAATTTATCAGATACCCCTTACTGCATATAAAACACCAACACAAAATCATTGTGATACTGATATATAAGATCTGATCGGCCTTGGCGAAATTCGGCATCAGAACAAACTTGTTGTGAAACGACTCGAAGAAACGTTGCCTAAACTCGAAGAAGCGTCGTCTAGACAGGATCGATCAAATTATCCGAGGGACCCTCCAACCCCTCCCCCACAGAGCCGCTGCATTTCTCGACGACGATCAAGATCAGTCTAATTACCTGTTTTATATTTGTCAAAATTTCCTGATGTGGCCTAGTCTTGCTCTTGCCACGTTCCATGACTGTGCCCATGTATATTTATCAAAGCAAGTTTGTGACTTCAGATCATGTTGGAAAAATTCATCGATTACAAGATTTCTACGCACCGCCAACGTCGCCTGACGAACATCATTTCACTAGAAGCTAAACGTGCCCCGATCTCATTGGATGTATCTTTGAGGAGAGTTGGTTTTCGTCATATCAGACAAATGACAAGATTCTTATACCTTGCGACCGTCCTCTGTTCTTCCCGGACCTGTTCCGCGACTTTTGCCAAATCGCTTCAGCCTCATTTCGTCCATCATGTTTCCAAGTGCCTCTCCGATCCCCGTCAACAGCGCCTCAAGGCCACTGCTGACCCTCTGTCCAGTCTCTACTTGCTGTGCCTCCGCTTTCTGCTGCCTGGTTGTCTTCTGCGAAACCGAATCTTCTACCAGCTTTCGACTGTTTGCTGTCTTGTCCGCTGGTTCGCCGTCGTTTTGGTGTTCCGGCCCCTCGACTCCAATTGCCAGAACGCATCGCTGCTTGAGTTCGCTGCAGGCAACAAATGAATATGATTTCCTTTGGAACTACGTCAGATTGAAATTCCAGACTGGTCTCAACTTACGTTAATCCACGAGGACGGCACTCCTGTCCGTTGAGGAGACACCGCTTGCACACCCTCTTCATCCCTATCCTAATAAGCTGCCCATCTGCTCCAATGTTCTCTCATGTTGTTGCTTGGCGAACCCTCTTGCTAGACCCACCCATCTTTTCTGTTATTCTACGCTTTTTCTTTTCCACAGGCAGTGGAATCTTTACACGCTCCAGTTCCTCCAGTTCCTCCCTCTGCTTCCCTTGCCGCTCAGATTTCTTTCCCTCCTCCCTCTTCCTCTTCTCTTCCTCCTCAATCCGCTGACGATCTGCCTCCTCTTGAGCCCGTTTTCCCTCCTCAACCCGTTGTTTTTCTTTCTCCTCCTCTCGAATTATTTCTTAAATTAACTGCTTTTTTCAGCCTCCGGATGGGCTGTCTCTTCTGCATGTCTCTGGTTCTCTGTTTCCTTGTTCCATCAACTTGGAGATGTACTTATACCCAGAATCAGATGAAGGGAGCACTGATGCCACAACTGAATTGCTTTGCTATTCAGTTTTACTCATAGGGCTGAGCCCTCGAAGCCCTAAGGGGGGATACTGTCATATATCACTCAAACACCTGTCCATAACATGACACATTGCTACTCATCTCAAGAACTACACTGTAGTTCATCAGTCTCAATCGTCTATTCAATGCAAATGCACAGTTTGGTACCTTTACCCATACACGCTCCAAATAACACTGCTTTTTGGTGATGGGCTTGTCATTGAGTCATGCAATGTTGATGGGGGTAAGGAACATCATTAGCAGGCAAAAAAAAAGCCAGTCTAGTGTTCAGCTCGTGAGATAAGGTTTCAATCGATTATATGAGAGTAGAAGATGAAAATCAATGGAGGTCTCCAGTGTTGCGACATAATTAAACTAAATGCATATCAACTAAACCAAAAAAAGAATGCAAAAAGATTAATCAATAACTATGAACCGAATCATCATCCGCAACAAACGGTCTTTACCAAACAAAAAACACGTCAACATGGATAAAGAGAGAGCTTCGTGATTAGAGAGAGAGAGAGGACTTACGCATACTCATAATCGCCTCGGACGGCAACAGCCATCCATTCCTCGTCCGTCCCAGGGGGAAAGCCCTGTCCACCTGCAAAACTGAGGACGACAGGCAGAAGAACAAGACCATGAAGGGCACCAGAGACGATCAGCGTTAGCCACATGCGGAAGTAGTAGATCTATGTAACCTCATTGAGTCACAACGCCCCCTAAAGATATCAAAACACCTCAGCTTTACCTCAAGAAGCTTGGAACGCGTGAGCGCCAGAACAGACATCCCAATAAGCTTGGTCAACGTAATCCCAGATAACACCTATAAACCAATCAATCAATCTTCAAAGCCAGTAAAACCAAAGCAGGCGCACCGAAGGTCCAACATCAACAAGAGCAACATGAACTCTTTCATCCCTCTCCTTTTGCCCCTCGGGCTGTCCAAAATGTCCACTCAAACCACTCCCAACAACTGACGACGAACTCGAAACATTCATAAAAGCCCTCGCAATATGGGCACAGAACTCGACAGCAATGCCCAACGAAATCACGAGATTAACCAAGCTAATCGCATTCAAGCTGATATCCCATAGAGGCATCACACCCATAACGCTCACCACTGTCATTGCAACAACGCCCGTGACAATGATCGCTGTCCGCCAAGAACCTAAGAGCAGAGCGGTTATAAGGAGCACAGACGCAAGACCTAGTCCAAGGACTTCTTGAGTGATGTTCACGATATGCGCATATTGGTCAAAAAAGACATAGAATAAGGAGTACGGGAACACCTCCACACCCGTTTCTTCAGAAATCTCGTCTGCAATTCGATGAGCTGCCGCAAAGGCATTGATAAAATCGTCTTGCGATTTCAAAGGCGAGTGAAAGGTACGAAAATGGGACGCTTCAAGTTGAGAGTCCCGAGAACTAAACGCAAGTGCTTCACCAAACGACGTCCCGCCTGCGAGTGGACATTCAGCCGTAGTTGGCGATTCAAGCCACTGCCTAAGATAACGCGTAAACTCTTCGCCTTCAGGAAGACCATCCATGGTGATATTCCAAGCTGGATCGTGGCCCTCGTAGCATGGTCTGCAGAGTCGTGCAGGGGTACGATCACTACAGAATGTGGATGGATCCCTCTTACGGACGCGACAGCATTCATCATTAATGGGGTTCAGCCATCCCAGAAAATTGTCAATCCAGGATGCGGTGGGCTGGTTGATGAACGAGGTATCCGGTCTTTTACGTTCAGCTTCGAGGCGATTCGCAACGGAAGACTCTAGACAGGTCGTGAAACGACCGCAAAGTGCCCGTTGATTGAACTGTTTAGTGACATCAACGTCCTTGGCCACAAAATAGACAGGAGGTCCAACGTCTAGGTAGGTATCAACCGAGTCAAAGTAAGGAACAAGGTAAGAATCGGATGGTAGTGCAAGACGCTGATCTATGTGACGAGTCAGATCAGGAGCACAAACACCAAGGTCAAGAGAACCAACCCAAACCAAGTTTAAGGTGCTGAATAGAAACTATCGATGCCGTAAACCCTCCTAGGAAGACCATCATGACGCCAGCTTTTGTAACAGAGCTCATCAAGAAAGGCGCATAGTGACGATGGACAAAGCGTGCAATTCGACCTAAACCATTGGAAGTAGTGATTGCCTCCGGAAGAGCCACTCGAGACGAAAGTTGAAAGCAAGGGAAGCAATCGACGCGATTACTCTGATAAAATATGATGAATTTCTTAAGAAACAGATGAATTGGCAAGACCTGCTCACCTCAACACGCTTAAGGTCCCAATATAACGCGCTGATGAACACAGTCACTTGAAGTGTTGCATTGATAAAAACGCTACCCGCAGCGTATAGCGCAAAATTTCGAACGGCAGGCATAGGAACCAGAGCTCCCAACGCAAAAGCAATTATCTCCGTGATCGTACTCAACAGAACAGAAGGTCCCATCTTCGCCAACGTTCGAGCGACACGTTCTTCAGCACTAAGATACAATGGCAAGGAGGTATCATCAACATCAAGATGTCGAGATTCAAAAGGTGAGCGATGAGAGCTCGTAGGAGACATAGGACCATAACTTCCTTGGAGTACCGGAGCCGCATTAGGTCCATGCAGAGTATTCTGACGGTCCAGTTCGTGAACAAGGATGAAGACATTATCAACTCCAACAGCGAGAACGAGGAAAGGAATGACTTCGGCGATGATCAAAGTTACTCTGACACCGAGAAGAGAGAAAAATCCGACAGCAGTCGAGATAGAGAGCAGAACCAAACATATGCCAAATAATCCGAGAATGATTTTCGTATTCACGAAAAGTGTACGAGGAAATCGAGGGAGAAGAGTTGGTACATCACGATAATCGGCAGAAAGCGTAGATTCTCGACTAGAGCACTTGAGAAGTTTAGGAAGATTATAGATCCATTGAGTTATGGCAAACATGACACTGTCTTCATCCTTGGTGGGCGATCCACTCCCAAGCATGAGGGAGACGTAGAGGAACATGGCCAAGTATGACAAAACAACAATGCGAACATCTGTGTTCGTGCTCTTGTTGAGTTCTTCCTCGAGGGATACACCGGTAGAGAAGGCCACAGACAACCCTGCTTCTGCTTCTGAGCGCTGGCTCAAGCCGGTCAGATATTTGCGTAACGCTGTTTCCCAGTCCACGACGATCTCTTGCTTGTGAGGGTCAAGCGAATCGGAAACCACATACGTTATGACCAACGCTTCCGCCTTCGAGTACTGCTTATACCCTTTCTCGTCAGTCGGAACACCTCCCAACACAAACTGCGGTTCTAGTGGCTGTTCAAAGTCGGGCAGACAATCAACCGGACTCGAGGCACATTCATCCAGGTGATCAGCCCAGGTTTCTGGGTCATAATCCGTCAACTCGTTCCCATACCAAGCCGCAACGGATTGGACTACACATGCACCGCGTGGACCCGCAGGCTTGAAACAGACATCGTCGAGGGTGAAGCCATTCGGGGAAACCAAGCTTCGAATGTCCTTTTCAACGTCAAACCAATATTCGAGACGTTTCCAGTCCAAGACTGGGCCTCTCCCCCTAGAACTAATCGCTGTAGACACGTTGGACTTGGAGACACCGTCTGGGCCGGCCCCCACTGCCGCAGTCACAAAGATCTGCTCAGTGCGATAAAATGGCCCGAAATGGGTGTCAAAATATTCCTTCTGCAGTTTACTCTCCGAATCGGGCGCCACCCATAACCGAACAGGATCCGTTTCAACAGTAAAATTCTTCCAACCGATATTCAGCAGGCCAATAATCAAAAATACTATAGAAAAAATGAGCCATGGGTGGTTGGCAGAAAAGAAACCTAGATGATAGAATCCTTTGCGAATGACGTTGTTGAGTCGATTTCGGCGAGGCTGAGCGGTCTCAATTGGATCCAAAAGCAAAGCTCCACGACCCAAGACAGACTGCGCGCCAAGTGAGTCTTCGTCGATGAACTGCGAGAGTGATCGGGCACCTGCGAGTCCCGGCGAACGGATCCTAGGTGATGATGCCTCTTCTGAAAGTGCAACACGCTCACAGATTTTCTCTCGGTGGAGACGGCGAAGGGAAGACGTGGCATAACCCGTGAGGAAACCTACAACAGCCAACGTATAGGTAATGGTAAGGACGAATGACAAGCAGGTGACTGAACCAACAGTACATGTTGGTTCCGTATATGGAGGAGGTACGGGTAGCAAAGTGGGGCAAATGTCGGGACAGTCTATGCAAGTACAACGGCTTGTGAGCTCATTGTCGTAGCAATTTCGAGGTGGAGGATCCAAGGGAGAAACGCCTGACGGCGTTTCGACTGGGAAGTCGATCTGAAAGGGACTCCCTAAAGGCTTCTCGTCGCCAAGGAATTTGAGAAAGGCATGATAGTCCTTTGCACCTCCTCCAATGAAATCCATAGCGTAGCCATTTGTGACGCCAAACTGTACATCTCTGCAACTGTTGAAAAATCCGGAACCAAAATTATCCGTGACAAAGAAATCGGCTGACTTGACGGCTGACTGTCCACTTGAAGTCTCCTGAGTAGCCGTAATGTTGACGAACTCGCCTTGATGAGGAGAGCATGTGAAGGAGCAAAAGAAAGATCTGAAGTTGTTCCTGCAGGCAGGACAGGACGCCAGGAAGGCTTCAACTTGGGCAAAATTGGTCTTGAGCGTCTCGACTTGGTCGGTGGTACAGCACACAGGCCCTGTGGAAAACTCGGCACCACAGACTTGTGTTAACAAGCTCCGAGCGTTGTCGTTCTCGGGCTATAGAGGTAGATGAGAAGGGGTAAAAGAAGGAGGCTACGACAGACCTCCACAGGTGGACCGTCATACGGGCAAGGCAATGACTTGAATGCCTTGGAGCCGCAGGACGAGCGCATAGCACATTGGCCCAAGCCTCCCATATTGTTGACTGGAGAACTTGGAGTGATAGTCCATAAACGATGCAACCACGTGGATTAATAGTAAACTGACTTTGATCGTTATGTACTTTGATTACAATGTCATCTTCAAATGCAACAAATCCAAAAAAACGGTTTGTAGGCAGCAAATCCGCCCGACCCTCAAAGCCTGGCGTACTCCCCGTCGTCACCCACAACATCCCCCCAGAAATCCTCAACGATAAACAGCTCAACACGGCTATTCAACAACTCCCATCCAACTACTCCTTCGAGATTCACAAGACCATCCATCACGTTCGTAAGAACAATGCGACGATGGTCGCACTCCAGATGCCGGAGGGCTTACAGATGTTTGCATGTACTATTGCAGACATCATCGAGCGGTGCGCTGCGACTTGTCGACCAGCACAAACAGCGTATTGAATAGCTTTTTGGGTAGGTTCACCAGTGCTTTGACAGTCATCATGGGAGATGTCACATACGGTGCATGTTGTATAGACGACTACACAGCTGTTGCTCTCGGCTGTGATATGATGGTTCACTACGGTCATAGTTGCTTGGGTGAGTTCTACCACTTTCATCTTCCCCTTTCCCTGACGCAGCGCAAGTGCCCGTTGACCAGACCACTATCAAGACGCTCTACGTTTTTGTCGAGATCGGCATCGACTCTGCTCATCTGCATCAGTCCATCAGACTGAATTTTCCGAGCAACAGACAGTCTTTCAGGGAACGCTTGTCAGATGCCGAGGAAGAGTTGAATCGCATACCTGCTGGAACACAGATCGCTTCGGGGATGGCCCAGCTGCGAATACAAGGCCCCTCAAGAGACGACGATCTGCATCAAGTCACTGAGGAGCCAACGCGGCTTGCTCTTGTATCCACAATCCAATTCGTCGCAGCACTGCAAAAATTGAAAGAAGATCTTTCCATCGAATATACACACTCACCGGGTCTCATAGGTAACATCACAGGGGACAGCGATTCACAAAATCGAACCAAGTTCTGGACAGGAGCCTATGAAGCCACGATACCGCGCTCGAAACCTTTGTCCCCAGGAGAAATTCTCGGCTGTACTGCTCCCTTCTTGAAGGACGTAGACGCACTGATGTCAGTGCTTTCCATTTCTTCTCTTTCCCCCTCTTATACATTATTCTAGATATCTTGGCGACGGTCGTTTTCACCTCGAATCAATCATGATCGCAAATCCTCAAGTCCCAGCCTTCCGTTACGATCCCTACTCCAAGAAGCTCACGAGAGAACAATACAATCACCAAGAGATGCAAACGAGCCGTGACCAAGCGATCCGAGCCGCCAGGCAAAGTATAGAAGCCTATCGGGGTCAGGACCTGTCCAAAGATTTGAAGTCGCCTCCCTATTGGGGTGTCACGTTGGGAACATTGGGCCGTCAGGGCAATGTAAACCAGATGCAGGCACGCCTCCCATATCTACACTTCTGGGATTAAAGTCAATTTCTCTCTAGGCAATCACAAGACAGCTCGAAGCGTCCACAACAGCTATTCCTTATGTGCTCATCCTTCTCTCAGAACTTTCCCCCGCCAAGCTCACGTTGTTCAACCCTCACATCTCGACGTTCATACAAACGTCGTGTCCACGCCTTTCAATCGACTGGGGCTATGCCTTTGATCGACCTCTGTTGAGTCCATATGAGACGGCTGTTGCAGTGGGTGCTACCCCAAGTTGGTTGGAATCAAAGGTAGAGGATTCGGAGAGCGGTGTTTATCCAATGAATTTTTACGAAGCAGGTAGTCCATGGGCAGTATCTAGAATCAAGGGATCCTTTTAGAACAACTCATAAAGTCATTGTGTGCTACCAATAGAACAAAAAATCTGAGAACCGAAACACAAGGTAATAGCCTCGGATTCAAATGCATCTAGCAAACTCCATCACGCAACTCATCTTTCACTTTCTTCCTCCTCGAATCCATCAACGTCCCATAACCAGGCGACGTCCGTTTGATCGTCTCCGTTCCACAAAGCGCATCCACAACCAGAATCTCCCTCCGCGACATCGCCGAACTCCACGTCGACTGTTTCATACCCTCTTCAGAAGCAGCCACAGGGGGTTCCATATCCATATTCCACAACGACATCTTCGTAGCATTACGCTGTCGCTTCAACACATTATCCAGCGACGACTGTGAGGTGTCTTCGGCGAATGATCTTGGATTCGCAAAAGCGTCGAGAATACGCTGTTCGAGGGTTTCTGGTGTGATCACGTCTTCGCAGAGGTGGTAGAGACGGATGAGGGCGCGTTGTTTTTCAGGGGGTAGAAGGGATTGGGTGGTGGGATCGGAAGGAGGAATGCGGCCTTTGCGGCGTGGTGGAGAGGGCGTTGTCGAGAGTTGTGAGCTCGTACATGACGAGGTCGTAGCAAAAAAGCGGAATAGACGAGGAGACCGACTGAGAGACATATGGCTAACACTCAAAAAGCCTTCACCAGTCACAGCGTCACACCAGCACAATATTTCATTTCAAAAAAAAAATACTTGGAAAACAAACATTTTATCTTAAGCATCCTTACCCGGAGAGCGAGACCTGCTGTCCCTGATATCGTCTCGACTGGCACTCCTAGACCGGCTCCTGTAGTACGAGTCGCTCGACGCACTCCTCATAGACCTCGTACGGCTCCTACTCTTCGGTGACCTGGATCTCGAGCGAGGAGTAAGGGACCTAGACATCGGAGACCTCGAGCGACTCATGGACCTCGTCCTAGATCGGCTAGAGCGGACAGAATAACTCGCGGAACGGCTCCTCATAGACCTAGACCTAGAGCGCGGGGAGTACGAACGCGACATTGGTCGCCCGCGTGGACCACCCCTACGACCACCTCTTCCTCCTCTGTAGGGAGGGCCGTCATACCTGCCTCTGTCTCTGCGATTGTAGTCCCTATCGGCACCTCCATATCCGCCGCGAGTGTAACTTGGCGATCTGCGGCGAGGAGGATAGCCGCCTCCTGCACCACGACGAAGAGGAGGGGAACGCGACCTAGAACGGCGGTCACGAGGCGGCGGACCTCGTCTTCCCCAGGCACTACGTCCGCCTTGATAGGAGTCTTTTCCTCTCCCACCACCAAAGTCTCCACCGCCACGACGTCTTGCTGGAGGCGACCTTGAACGGCTTCTGGATCTCGAAAGGAACCTGGGCGACCTAGACACGGACATGGGACTATGGGAACGAGAAAGAGAACGAGAGTATGAACGCGCGGCTCCACGACCGTTTTTGAAGCGACCGCCGGCAGACTGGTGTGGTGGTGGTGCACGGCGAGAACGTGGGTTTTTGTAGCTGTGGGGAAGTGGGGAGCGAGAACGAGAGCGAGAACGGACAGGGAGGTCAGAGAGTTCGACTTTGAGGACTGCACCGTCGAGTTGGCCGCCATCCATATGTTCGAGGGCACGGTGGGCGGAGACGGAGTCTGCATATTCGAGAGCGGCCTTTCCTCTGTTCTGGCCAGCTGTCCAAGGGGTGAGTTGAGAGAAAGAAGGAAGAGAACTACAAACATTTTCCAAAGAGGGGAACGTCTATCTTGAGAACGTTTCCGTAGAAGCCAAAGACGGTGAGGAGATGGCTCTCGAGGACGTTGCGGGTGAGGTTGTTGACGACGACGACCTTGGCGTCGGGCTTGGAGTCGACCTCCATGGTAGTCTTGAATCACACTCAGCTGTCACACCACTGTCACTTTGTTTTGGTTTGTCTATCTACACAACGGTCTCTACTCGGCGTATTTGTGGCGGATATCCTGCCATAATTTCTACGGCATATGAGAAAAAAACAAAAAAGGAAAGAAAGACACGTACGCCCTTGTTCCACCGTTCCCAGAACGTAGTCACGCCCAGGTCGAAGCCGATGCCAAAGAAAAATGCACTCGCAAAGATGGTGCCAACGAAAACACCTGGTGACGATCAGCGAGGGCAAGGGGAGGGTGAGAGAGAGGCTGACTGTTGCGCTTGAAAAGAGCTTTGTAGACGAGCTGGAGAGGATTTGTGAGCTGGAAAATGGATCGATAAAAGTACATACACCGCTCATGGTGGTATTTCTTGACCTCTCCTGTCACAGATGTGTCACAGCGTGTCATGTTGTGCAGACGCGCCGTCGTCGCCGTCGTCCCCATCGCCGGCAATGTGCCCAGCGTCCGTCGCATGCAGCTCGGCACTCTCCAGGACCTCATGCTCTCCTCTGGAACGAGCAAAAATAAAAACCCCATTAACCCCGTCACTCGTGGTCCAATCCAGGGCGTTCCAGTCCAGGGCGTTCCAGCCAAGGGTGGTCCTCCTGTCGTCGTAGGCCCAATAGTCTACAAATCGCCAGACAGCAATCCTTTGATCAAAAAATACTCAGCATCTGGCGGCTTAGCCCTCAGACTCGCCGTCCGTCCGTCTCACCGTTTTGACTGTATTACCAGTCGCAACAACACGATCACCACTCTCTCCTCCCTCACCTACAGTCCAACTGACCCTTTCGAACCACCCACCTCAAATGTCGTGGTTTGGTTCTCTGGCGGCTCCGTCGGCTACAAAAAGGCTCAACGAGCAACCTTTGAGGCCGCCCACCAGTGCGCTATCCGCATCTTCAAGCTCATCGAGGAGGCCAAGGCCGCCCGACCCGATGAAATCAGAGTTCATGTCTACTTCCGCGGTTTTGGCCCAGGAAGAGAGGCAATCAAGACTGCTCTTATGGCTCCTGACGGTGATAACATACGAGACACCATCAAACAGGTCATCGACCGCACACCCATTAAAATCGGGGGTACACGCGCAAAGAAAACAAGACGTCTATAATCTATTCCCCGGGCTTGTTGAAGTGACTATCTTTTGCATATCGCTGGTACCCTGGTCGTTCCAGGCTCCGCAGGGCCACCCGTTTGTCAGTGTCGATGTCGTTTATCAACCCCTCTGTACTCTTTTCTTCACTAAAAGTCATTTCCGAGTCGTGCACGGCCGCTTACCTCTCGAGGTATAATTCAGCTCGGGGCGGATGTAGCCAAGAACAGTAGCACGCATCTCATATCCATAAAAATCTTTGTTGAACGAATGCATGATGTGAATTTCCTAGTGTCTTCTTGATGAGCGACATATGTTGAACCATTATATACGTACTGCAGTCAACTTGTCGTTACCATAGAATGGGTTGTGCCCCACACTCATCACCATCGGTAACACACCTAGCTCCTCCTCCCCAAATCCCACTGCCTCTTCCGCAGGTGGTACCACCTGAGCATACCCATAGTACACTCCCGTCTTTGCAACAGCCATCATGTCCTCTATCGCATCATCCGGCAAGTTGGCTGATACAAGTCTTTTCAGGACCGACAGACGAAGAAGGACAGCCGTAGCATACCAGTAGGGCACCCCAGGTCTTTTCCACCTCTTCCAAATCCTTTTTGCACCGGTCCAGCAAGTTTAATCGGAAACGGTGTTGAAGGTTCTTCAGGGCCCACGATGGTCGGCCTCGACCGTCTGAAGTGTTCGGTCTGAAAAGGCGCTTGGGTCGATAAGGGATGCTCCATAAACACGGGGTATGAGAAATAATCACACCTGCCATCAATCCTCTCCTTCCCTTGAACCATGTCCGGCCCTCCAGTCCAATACACAGCCTACACTCCTACCACAGCAGAAAATGCCTCTGTCCTAGTCCACCAAATCTCTGCTCTCTACCAGAACCACTACCCCAATGTCCCGCTGACAATCCCGATCGCCAGTCAACCCACCACCTCGTATTACAATCCGTATCCTGCTCCTCTTCCAGCAGGATTAGGCCGAAGCGACGGATTCCAACCACCGCAGCAGCAGCAGCAATTGAAACAGACGAACCCTGCCCCTGCCAGACCCCCTTCTCCACCTGAACCGGCCGTCACACCTGCTATAGCTCAACGGGCTTTGAGAAGGTTGATCGAAAACAGCTTGATAGATATCGGATTCCAGAGTGCTGATGGACAGAGTTTACAAAGGCTGGAAGTTGAGACCGTTGCTTGTGCGTTGTTCTTTTCTTTCTTTTTTGCAACCTTTTTGACTTGGGGTTAGATATCCAACAGTTATTCGGACGCGCGCACGAATACGCCAATCTTGCGAATCGAGCAGGCGTCATCACGCCAGATCTCCTCCAAACTCTGAACGATTTCGGTATTGAGCCAAAAGAACTCTACCTGCACGCAAAGAAACAAGCATCTCACCCTCCCCCTTCCTCCGCTCTCGTTTCCTCAACCTCTTCCCTCTCCAACCCTGAACCTGAACCTGAACCTTCCAACAAGGGCACTCCCACTTCTCTGTCCACTCCAAAGAAACACCGTCTCAAGCACCGTACGTCGTCTCCCAACACACAAGTATTCCTTTGAACTCACAAACTGCTCTGAACAAAAGAATACAGACTCTCCCCAACCAAACTCACGTTTTCTGCTTCTCGCTCATCATCGCCCGAACTTTTAGCATCCGACGATGAATCTGGCCCTCCCCTCATCCCAACCACCCTGCGCGGTCTACCCCCTTACTTCCCCCAACTCCCTCCAAAACACACCTACCTTCAGACGCCTGTACGTGTATCCTTTGTCTCCTCTTTTTTTTTGCTTTCTTGAATTTCTCGATATATCCAGGCTTCTCCACCGAAAAAAGCCGCTTTACCTTCCCTCGAGAAAAAACTCAAAACAGCGAGCTTGGTTCAAGAATCACTCAAGAATCTATTGTTGGCTACAGAGGATAGCACAGCGCAAGAGGATGCAGAATTGTTGGGTCATATCGTCAACTGGGAGACGGGGTTACATCCGAGGAAACGCTGGAAAGTCAGTGGTCGATGACTGGATTATATCAATCGTGTATTTTAATTAGT
>Ga0153944_1000746_pt1 | contig 13853 bp, 9 predicted proteins | sample TSNJ028MetaG_FD_104703 | JGI IMG/M metagenome (GOLD analysis project Ga0153944, IMG submission 104703) | Attine ant fungus gardens microbial communities from New Jersey, USA - TSNJ028 MetaG | ecosystem: Host-associated > Fungi > Mycelium > Unclassified | place: USA: New Jersey, Wharton State... | reverse complement strand
GGTGAATCCGATGGATCAACAGGTTGTAGCACTGATATTGGACGCAATTGTTATCGGCCTTTTAATCCTCTATATCCTGCGGGGTAGGCGAAAGGGATTTCTATCCTCTTTAGTAGAGATGGCAGGTTCTATTGCAGCCTTGTTTATTGCGGGGTATGGGGCAACCCTATTGGCAGATTTCGTTTTTGACCGGTTTCTGAGAGATTCCCTCCTTGCCAGCATAGGGTCGGCACTGGAGAATCAAGTTGGGATCAGCGACATTTCAGCTGTGCTGGCTGAAGCGCTTGCCCAAATGCCCGCTATCCTTTCTAACATACTGCAGGGACAACTGGGAGGCACGTTGAGTGAGGATTTGCAGGGGTATTTGTTTGAGAGCTCCATGGCTTTTGCTACCGCAGTTGTGGAGACCACTGTCCGTCCCATCGTTGTGTCACTGTTGACCATGATACTGTTTCTGCTCCTCTTTGCCGCCCTCCGCTTTGTTGTCCGGTTGGTGGCAAAGGTCTTCAAGACGGTGACGGATATCCCAGTTGTGGGAGGAATCAACCGGTTTCTCGGGGGACTGATGGGGGCGGTCCAGGGTGTGGTAATTATATTGCTTCTTGTCTGTTTGTTGGCCGTATTTATTGCCATGACCTCTGGAGAAAATACGGTAATAGGACTAAATACGATTAACAAGACCTTGTTGCTTAGACATTTTTATCGATTGAATCCATTTTTGGCGTGATATTGTGGTTTAAAAAAAGAGGATAAAAGTTCTTTGCAACAAAACTGCAAATAACTGAGGGGTGTCTAGAGTGAGAAAAAAACAAATATTTACAATTCCCAATATTCTTTCCGCGGTTCGGATACTAATGATTCCCTTTATTATCTATACGTATTTGACAGCCCAGGAGTATAGTGACTATATTGTTTCGGGAATGTTAATTCTTTTATCCGGCCTGACGGATTGTATTGACGGATTTGTTGCGAGGAAATATAATATGATTACGGATTTGGGTAAAGTTCTGGATCCGTTGGCCGATAAGCTGACCCAGGTTTCTCTGGTTTTGTGTATCGCCATTAAGATTCCCCGGACAGTGATTATGTTTATTATCTTTTTCCTCAAGGAGCTGATGATGCTGATCGCAGGCATTATCCTAGTGAAAAAGGGGATTAAGCTGCCAGGGGCTAGGTGGTTTGGAAAGATCGCTACCATTGTTTTTTATGCGGTGATGGTGGTCATGGTCTTTTTACCCAATCCCGGGGATGCCATCGTCAATGGATTGGTGACAACCGCCCTGGTATTTATGATTTTTTCCTTTGTTATGTATATTCCTGAATTTTTTAGGCTACTTAAAAGGGGAAAGTGAGAATGAAGAGAGAGGCGTAGAGGTAACTTTATGGAGAAATTCACTATGTGCTCGAGATGTAAAAAGAGGGTGGCGGTCATGTTTATCGCCAGTTCTGATGGGCAGAGCACTGATACAAAGGGGCTTTGTTTAAAATGCGCCTCGGAAATGGGACTTAAACCGGTGGATGATTTGATCCGCCAGATGGGACTGACGCCGGAGGAAGCCGAATCTGTCAGCGATGATCTGTCCATGCTGATGGATGACTTGGTTTCTGATGAGGACTTGGCAGGCGAAGCAAGTGCCTTGGAGCTTGGCCAGGGCGCAAAGGATGAGGAGCCCGGGGAAGAGGGCAGGTTTAAGCCCGGTGGAGCGGCTACCTTTCCTTTTCTCAATAAAATCTTTGGCAATATGAACGAGAAGACTTTAAATAATTACGATCAGAATATGGATAGGGATTCTAGCGAGGAATATCCTAGGCATAGAAATGAAGAGAAGGAAAAGGAATCTAAGCGCACACAAAAAAAGAAAGAGAAGCGCAAATTTTTAGATAATTACTGCGAGGACTTGACCAAAAAGGCCAGAGAGGGCAAGTTGGACCGCATCATTGGCCGTGAAAAGGAAATCTACCGGGCCATGCAAATCCTGAACCGGCGCACAAAGAATAATCCCTGTCTCATCGGCGAACCTGGAGTGGGTAAAACAGCTATCGCAGAGGGCATTGCCCTCAACATTGCGTATGGAAAGGTACCCTTCCGCCTTCAAGATAAAGAGATCCACCAGCTGGATTTGACTGCGTTGGTAGCGGGAACCCAATTCAGAGGGCAATTTGAAAGCCGTGTAAAAGGACTTTTGGAGGAAGTGAAGAAATCCGGGAACATCATCCTTTTTGTGGATGAGGTTCACAATTTGGTGGGCGCCGGGGAGTCTGAGGGCGCTATGAGCGCCGCCAATATCTTTAAGCCCGCTCTGTCCAGGGGTGAGATTCAGGTGATTGGCGCCACCACCTTTGCCGAGTACCGGAAGTATATTGAGCGGGACGCCGCCTTGGAGAGGCGCTTTCAGCCCATCTCGGTGGAGGAGCCCTCCATTGACGATACCATTGCTATGCTCATGGGCGTTAAAGAATACTATGAAAAACACCACCGGGTACAGGTGCCCAACAAAGTGATTCACAGCGCGGTGGTCCTGTCGGAGCGGTATATCAATGACCGTTTTTTGCCTGACAAGGCCATTGACCTGTTGGATGAGGCGTGCTCCTGCCGTTCGCTGGAGAGCCCGGAATTGACAGAATACGACACGTGTCTTTATAAACGGGAGTCCCTGCGGCAGGTAGAGGAAGAGCTGGAGAGCCAGCAGGAGATTGATTATGAGAAATTAGCCAATGTAAAGGCCCAGCTGATGAATTTGGAGAAACAGGTTACCTCCCTTGAGGGGAAAGTACAAAATATCCAAGTGACTGAGGAGGATGTGGCCAGGGTCATTGAGCTGTGGACCGGGATTTCCTCCGCCAAAATCAAACAATCCGAATTGGGCAAAATAGCTGGTCTGGAAGAGAAGCTAAAAAAGAAGGTCATAGGCCAGGAGGAAGCCTGCGAATTGGTCGCGGCAGCCATTCGCCGTTCCAGGGTGCAGATCAGTCCGCGCCGCCGCCCGGCATCCTTCATCTTCGTGGGCCCCACTGCTGTGGGAAAGACAGAGTTGGTGAAGGTGTTGGCCAGCGAACTCTTCGATACACCTGACCCCTTGATCCGGCTGGATATGTCGGAGTATATGGAGCAGCACTCCGTCTCAAAAATTATCGGCTCCCCCCCTGGATATGTGGGGTATGATGAGGCGGGGCAGTTGACTGAAAAAGTCCGCCGGAAGCCCTATTCAGTGGTGCTGTTGGATGAGATTGAAAAAGCCCATCCCAATGTGCTCAACATTATGCTGCAAATTCTGGATGAGGGCAAGATTACCGATTCACACGGCCGGAAGGTTAGTTTTGAAAATACTGTTATTGTTATGACCTCCAATGCGGGATCGCAGTTTACTGATTCGGCTATGGGCTTTAATAAGACCGCTATTGAGATTTCCCGGGAAAAGGTAACCAAGTCCCTCAATGAATTTTTACGGCCGGAGTTTTTGAGTAGAATTGATGAGATTGTGGTTTTCTCCCCCTTGACCCAAGACAATTATGCCGATATTGCCGCATTGATGCTGGATGAAATCAAGGCGCCTCTTCAGGAGAAGGACATAATCTTTGGATACACCCCTGCGGCTTGTAAGCTGATTGCGGAGAAATCGTTTGGGAAAAAGACAGGGGCCAGAGAAATTCGCCGCGTCATCCGCAAGGAAGTGGAGGACAAAGTGGCGGGCTTGATTATTGATGATCCAGATCATTATGAAAAGGACTTGCAATTGACCGAAAAGGACGGAAACTTGACCATTATTACAAAATAAGTGGAAACCTTCCGGCAAATGAAGTGTATCTCGAAAAATATGAACTGCAAGTCAAAACCTCCGGCTAGCCGGAGGTTTTGACTTGCAGTTCATATTTTTGCGTTAGGGACGAGGGTTCTTTTTTTATGGTATAGGAGCAATTACAGAAATGATACGTGTTAAAAGGATTCCTCCGTCGATTGGATGACTGGCATATGACCGTCTATAGCGTGAATAGATTTATTGGCATAATCGATCATTAGACCTGTTTGCGGGGCGTTACCGCCTGCAAATTGGACACAGCGTAAAGTACTCCAATCGATATCATCTGTTGTAAGAGCCACGTCAACCACGGGAATAACGGCATTGCCCTTAACAAAGGCTAGGCCTGGGAAGACAGTAGCTTCCATATCATACCACTTCTCTCCCTCAAGTACTTTGTTGGTTCCCAACTCAACCCACGCTCCGGCTGGGAGATAGACCATGCGCCTTCTCTCTTCCTCAAATAAAGGAGCAATAATCATATCGTTGCCAAAGTAATATTGGTCGTCCAGCCCTGCGCAAGAGGGGTCTTTTGGATGCTCAATGTACATGCCGCGCAGAAGTGGAAGCCCGCGATTAGAGCAGTCTATGCTTTGCGCGTAAATATATGGCATAAGCCTATAACGGAGCTCAAGCAAACGGCGGAATTCGTTTAAGAACGAATCTGAAAATGCCCAGGGCTCTTTTGGCGGTTGGCCGTGGCAGCGCATATGTGAAGTGAAGATGCCAAAGAACGTCCAGCGTATATATAACTCCTCCTCGCTGGGATATACAAATCCGCCAACATCGTGGCTCCAAAAACCGAAACCGCTGGCGCCAAAGGACAATCCGCCTCTGAGGGAGCTCAACATGCCCATGTTTGTATTTTCACAGTCACCGCCCCAGTGCAGAGGGTAGCGCTGGCTTCCGGCCCATGCCGAGCGTCCCCAAATAACGCCTTGGCCCTCCCCGTGGGTTTTCTCCGTAATCTCAAACACGGCTTTATTGTAACGCAGTGGATATAAATTGTGTTCAGCTAGACCGGACCGGCCTGAATGATACCGGCCTGTGATGGGCGCCGCTTCCCCAAAATCAGCTTTTATGGCGGCCACCCCCATGTCAAATAGCTCTTTTAGACGCTCCTGATACCAGTTCACCGCATCCGGGTTAGAGAAATCCAAAATGGCGTCATCGGTTGGGATGGGACTATCATTGCCGGCAACGGCCAAGCCTTTTTCAATCAACTCATCATACAATGGGTTCCCAGGGGTGAAGTAAGGAATTTGCCATAGGCTAATCCGGTGTCCGGCTTCCTTTAAGTCACCGATCATCTTTTTGGGATCGTCAAAGCGGTCGGAAAATTTGTAATCGCACAACCAGTCATTCTGGAACCACCCGGTATCCAAGTGAATGACATCACAGGGCACTTTGTTCTCCCGCAGCTTTTTTGAAACCTCCCGGACTTCCTCTTCCGTTTTATAGGTGATGCGGGACATCCACAGTCCGTAGCTCCATAACGGCGGCACCGGACTTCTGCCTGTCAGACCAGTATAAGCACCCAGCACTTCTTTAGGTTCACCGACAAAAATAAAGAAATCAATATTTTCGTCAGCCATAAACGCAGTTTGCGCTTCGGCATATTCCTTGCCAAAATCAACGGAAACGGGGTGAGTGGTATGATAAAGTACACCGTAGCCGCGGCTGCTGATATAGAAGGGTACTGGCTTATACATGCTGTCCGTTTCCACGCCATTGGCATCCTTTGCCCAAAGAGTCACTTTTTGGCCCCTCTTGTCAACAGGAGTAAAGCTCTCTCCGCATCCATAAAAGTGCTCATTGGGGTGAAGGGATAAGCTGACAGCCGGGTATTTGTGCAAGTCTGTAGCAGACCGCACATAGGAAAAGGGCATGGGATAAAAAGTGCCCAGGCATTTGGAGTCGTCAAGGTTTAGCGTCCTTACCAACTCTCTCCCATTGCTGTCGCGAACAATAATGTGAAAAGGATTATACCGGACTTCCACCTCCATTTTATCCGTTTTGTACAGGGTGCGGTTGTCGTCATGCACGGTTGGCGTAAGGGATAGCTTGCCAGGGCGGCCGTTTAGGATCAGCGACGCGTCGTCATGGTCGGGCAAAGCATCTTGTCCCAAAACGCAGGTGGTTCGGATGCGGACAACGTTATCCGAAATCAGATCAACAGACAGTGGATATGTAGGGGTATCGGAGTACCTGGGAGGAAATGACCAGGAATTTGTCGGCTCAAATGGAGTGCTGTACAAATTGAATCCGATCCGGCCCTTTCTCTCGTATCTGGTGTAATTTAACGTCCCAATTCCGGATTCAGGGGAAAAACCATCTAATTTCTGCGCGCAGAAATGGACATTGCCCAGCGTATAAAATTGTTCGGAGACATCCATCTCTTGGTTTAAGTAGTCATAATTCTTGATTTTCACCTATACCATCCTTCCTCAACATACGGTTTAACCTTACATATGTTATTTAGCAATAGTATATAGGCATTAATATCAATAGTCAAGCGAAAAGTATTAAAAAAATATTGATAATGCTATAATAGTACTTGACGTCTTCATGAAGCTATGCTATACTCCACTCAAGAAAGGCTTATCGATAAACTTTCAATATACACAAAAAATGTCATAAATGGTTGAATTTTATCACTATAAATACAGTAACTGTGAGGAGGGGTTATGTGAAGTGAAAACGTCAACGTCCCTAGAAGGTAGTTTGTGGAAGCGCATATCTAGAAATTGGGCGCTCTATATGTTGCTGCTCCCAGCCGTGGTTATTTTGTTTTTGTTTACTTATTTGCCTATGGGCGGCATTACCATTGCCTTTAAGGATTTTACGCCCGCCAGTGGAATCTGGGGAAGCCCTTGGGCAGGACTAAAATATTTTCGGCAGTATTTCAATAATTACCAGTTTTGGCCGACGATAAAAAATACATTGATTATCAGCCTTTACAGCATTCTCGTTACTTTTCCGCTGCCAATCATTATGGCGCTGTTCTGTAACCAGATGTATGCCAAACGGTTTAAAAAGTTTTTCCAGGTTTCCACCTATTTGCCCCATTTTATTTCTACCGTTGTCATGTGCGGAATAATTATCCTGTTTTTATCCCCCAGCAGAGGGATTGTTGCCAAGCTGTTATCCTATGTGGGCATCACGCTGCCCAACCTGATGGGTATGCCTTCGGCATTTTCCAGCGTCTATGTTTGGACGGATGCTTGGCAGCATGTGGGATGGGACAGCATCCTGTACATAGCCGCGCTCTCGGCTGTTGATCCGACGCTGTATGAAGCAGCCACTGTGGACGGCGCCAGCAAGTGGCAAAAGATTGTTAAAATAGACATTCCCATGCTCTTGCCGACGGTGACGATAATGCTAATTCTTCGGTCGGGCAGTATTATGAGTGTGGGATTTGAAAAGGTATACCTGCTGCAAAATTCATTGAATTTGGCAGCCAGCGAAACCATAGCCACTTATGTGTATAAGATGGGCCTAATTAGTAATCAGTACAGCTTATCCGCCGCTATAGGGTTGTTTAACAATGTTATTAACCTTGTCCTCCTGGTTACGGTAAATTATATTTCCAATAAGCTCAGCGACACGTCGCTGCTGTAAGGGGGGGCAAATAAAATGACGGTGGCGAAACAAGTAGTCAAAAGACGAATTCGTAGATCCAGGTCCGATGTGATTTTTGATGTCCTTCTGTATGCTCTTGCCGGAATTGTGTTGTTGCTTGCGCTGTATCCTATGTACTTTATTGTGATTGCCTCTATCAGCAGCCCTGTGGAGGTTTCTGCCGGGAATATTGTGTTTTATCCTAAAGGGATAACCTTAAAGGGGTACGTCAAGCTGTTTGAGTATTCAGCGCTGTGGACCGGGTATAAAAATACGATTTTATATGCTATAGTCGGCACAATTTTCAATCTGTGCGTCAATATCCCGGCCGCTTATTCCCTTTCGCGCAAGGATTTAGTAGGCAGGCGGCTTATTACGTTATTTTTTATGATCCCCATGTTTTTTACCGGGGGGCTTATCCCAACCTATACGCTGATAAAGAGTTATGGCCTTCTCGATACGTTTTGGGTGATGGTTTTGCCCTTTTCGGTGATCACTTATTACATTATTGTCGCGCGGACATTTTTTTCCAACAGCCTGCCGGAGGATATGTGGGAGGCGGCACAGATCGACGGCTGCGGGAATCTGCGCTTCTTTTTTCAAATCGTGCTGCCGCTGTCAAAAGCGGTTATTGCGGTAATTGCTCTTTGGTCCGCGGTAGGGCACTGGAACGCTTACTTTAATGCGTTGATTTATATACGAAGCGACGCGCTCCAGCCTCTACAGATTATTTTGAGAAACATATTGATCAGCAACCAGACAATCAGCGCTATGTCCACTGGGGCTGCGGCATTGGAGGCAAAACAGTTGGCGGATTTGATCAAATATGCTGTTATTGTCTTATCTTCTGCGCCTATCATGTGTTTGTATCCGTTTGTGCAAAAGTATTTTAACCAGGGCGTAATGATTGGCGCTGTAAAAGGTTAACCTTCTTGTTGTGTGGCTGAACCGGCTTACACATAGAATTACCGTGAAAGGGGTAAAAATGATGAGCAAAAAATACAAAATTCTCGCTATCTGCCTCGCCTTGATAATGGTGGTGTCTCTGGCGGCGTGCACCAGTTCCGATGGTTCCGCGGATGCCAGTGAGCCAGGCGGTTCATCCTCTGTTGATGGCAGCGAACCGGAATCTCCCGGCACATCAGATGAAACAGAAAGCTTTACAGTATTAACGGTCCGTTGGACGGACGCTTGGCCTACCGACTTTTTAAAAACAGGCATTATGGCTGAGTTGGAGGCAGAACATAACGTGGACATTGATTGGCAGGTTTATTACTATTCTGACTGGGCGGAGCAGAAATCCCTTTTGCTGGCGTCCGGGAACCTGCCTGACGCGTTTTGGGGTTCCAACGGTATTCTGGATACGGACATTGCCCAGAACAGCAGCTATTTTATTGATTTGACTGATCTGATCACTGAGAACATGCCTAATTTGACAGCGATATTTGAAAAAGACAGTTCAATGCGGGCCATGGTGACCACCCGTGAGGGACAGATATTGAGCTTGCCAAAGCGCCTGCCCTTGCGTCCGCAGGTAAATGATGTGATGTTCATCAACCAGACCTGGCTGGATAATCTTGGGATAGATATGCCCACAACATACCTGGAACTGCAGGATGTTTTACGCGCTTTTGTCACCCAGGATCCAAATGGAAACGGCATAAATGATGAATATGGCTATTCCTACAGGCAATCTCTGGAAACGGATCTTCGCCATATCATGTCCTCGTTTGGGACACAGGTCAGCCGCCAAAATAATTTTATGGGTATGATTGATGATGAGCCGGTATTCATGCCTATTCATGAAAATTACTACAACGCGGTGCAATGGGTGCATGAGCTCTATCAGGAAGGGTTGATAGACCCGGAAGGCTTTACCCAGGACGCAAGTATGGTTACCGCCAAGACACAGGATCCGGAGGGTGCTTTGGTGGGTATTGTATTTGGCTGGACCGCCGATGCCCAGGTGGGTGTCAACGTCGGTGACTTTGCAATTGTCCCCGCCATCGCGGGCCCTGACGGCAACCGCTATGTAGAGCACAATCCAGAGTACCTGGACAACTCCAGAAATGAGGTTGTAGTCACATCTTCGTGCAGCAATCCAGCAAAGCTTCTCCAGTGGGCGGATAGCTTTTACACAGATGAGGTTACCCTGCAAACGTATTATGGTTCTATATCCGATGGCAAGATCACTGCCAACGCTGACGGTACCTATGAGGTTTTGGTTCCGTCAGACGGATCTTCTTTGGATACCTCGGCCTGGTCTTTCTCCTTCCGTGATTTCGGCCCGAAATACATGGATAAAGCATTTGAGGACAATGTGATTTTGCCCAGCGACCAGGGGGATGGCGTTAAGCTTGCCCAAGATTCAGTCAACATAGCATATATTACAACCACCTTCCCGGTTGTGGCCTATACCGCTGAACAGGCCATGGAGCTTGCAAGCCTGAGCACAACAATTTATGACTATGTTAAGGCCCAGTATGCGCATTGGGTCGTTGACGGCGGAGTGGAAGAAGAGTGGGATGATTATCTTGCACAGCTTGACGCTATGGGACTTCAGGAGCTGATCGCCATTCAAATCGATGCTTATGAGGCGTATATCTCTAATTTAGGTTGATTTTTTCACAAGATTTAGATAAAATATATAAAGGGCACGTTCATGTGAACGTGCCCTTTATATATGAGATTTTGAGGCAAAGGAAGTGAGAGAACAAATGGCTACATTAAAGGAAATAGCTGAGAAGGCGGGCGTCAGCGTCATGACCGTATCCAACGTTGTCAATGGAAATTATTCAAAGGTTTCTCAGAAAACAGCCGAGCGGGTTAAGAAAATTATAGATGAGTTAAATTATGAACCCAATTTGTTTGCAAGAAGTCTCAGCGCTAAACGCTCCCATATTATCGCCATTATATTGCCAGCTTGGAGGAAAACTAGAGAAAATCTGCTTTCTGATCCCTATAATCAAGAAATGGTCGGGTTGTTGGAGGCCAACCTTAATAAATCTGATTACTACATGATGATGAGATCTTTTAATAAATACACAGAGGTTCTCTCCTTTTTTAAAAACTGGAATATTGACGGCGCCATCATGTTTTATCCTTCCTTTAGGGATGAAGAAATGCGCGCAATCTTAGATGGGGGAGTGCCAACAGTTGTCATTGACCGTAAATTTGAAAAATTTCCTTCTCTGACAGTGGATCTGGACGATTATAAAAGCGGCTATATCGCCGCGAAATGCTTTCTCCGTTATGGCCATCGGGAGCTAGCATTTGTCGGCCCCTTTTTTCCTCCTGCAACTAAGACTGATTATTTAAACGGAGCTGCAATTCCGTCCAGAACTTCTTCTACAGTTATAATGGACCGGATGAATGGATTTATTGACGGATTAAAGGAGTACGGAGTCCATTTGCGCGAAGAAAATATTATAGCTGGCGACACAACCTTTGAGGCCGGGATTGAAACCGGTAAGATGCTTGCAATGATCCAAGAAAACCGGCCCACGGGCATTTTTGCCACCATGGATATACAGGCCATCGGCATTATAGAAGGGTTAAAGCGGCATGGGCTTAGTGTGCCTGGAGACATCTCCGTCATTGGATGCGATGATTGGATTGGCTGCCAGTTTTGCGATCCCAAGTTAACTACCGTTGCACAGGATTTTAAAGAAAAGGCAAGCAAAGTTGTTGACTTGCTGTTGAAAGCGATTGATAATCCTGTATTAAAGGGGGAGCGGATTACATTAGGCGTGGAGCTAGTTGAAAGAAATTCGGTCCGAAGGATTTAGCACCTGTATTTATTAAGATAATTAAAATTGATGCGTTAGTTGCAAAAAGATAACATAAAGAAGAGGATACGATGGTGATATGCTCCCCTTTCTGTAGCAGCATTTTGTATTTTTGCTGTCTAGTTTAAGGGGAGCATATCACTGGGCATTCGTATCCTCTTCTTTGCAGCTCTATGCTAATCTAAAATACCGTGAATCGGATTATTCTTCATGGGAGCTTGGCGTTCGTACTTGGTTGAAATTGGCAGATAAGCCTTTGCGGCACTGCTTTTTTCAAAGACGGTCAGAATTTCCAATACATGAAGGGTCTGGCGGTAATCCGCCCTCGCCGCGCGGCCGGTTTGAAGCGCTTTTGCCATATCCGCCAACCCCAAGGCGCGGCTGTTTTCCTTGTAATCATAGAGCAGAGGCATTTCTCTATACTCGCCATCCTCTGGCCGCAGCACTTGAATAGGCCCTCCAAAGTAGTTTGGATCGGGCACAATCATTGTCCCTTTGGAGCCATAGACCTCAAAACGGGCCTGGTCTTTATAATAGACGTCAAAGGTGGTAAAGATGGTCCCCGTTGCGCCGCTGTCAAAATCTATTATTCCGGTGACATAAGTCGGGACATCCACATCCACAACCGTACCCCGCTTGGGTTCGCTGGTTATAATCCGTTGCGCAAATGAAGTTTTGGTGACTCCGGTAACCCCTTTCACACCTCCCAGCAGATTGATCAAGGCCGTGATATAATACGGACCCATATCCAGCATCGGGCCTCCGCCATGCTTATAATAGAATTCCGGATCGGGATGCCAACCTTCATGTCCGCGGCAGACCATAAAGACCGCCGCTCCTACAGGTTCACCAATCACGCCGTCGTCAATTATCCGGCGGCAGGTCTGGATGCCGGCGCCCAGGAATGTGTCGGGCGCGCCTCCCAGCATCAGCTTTTTTTGCTGGGCCAATTGGGCGAGCGCTTCCCCCTCTTCCCAGGTTGCACCTAGAGGTTTTTCAGAATACACATGTTTCCCTGCCTCCAAAGCAGCCTTGGTTACCTCAAAGTGCTCATATGGCCGGGTAAGGTTAAGGATGATGTCCACCTGGGGGTCTGAAAAAGCATCGTACATGGTGTCATATATTTTAGGGATATTGTATGTATCCTTAGCCTTTTCCGCCCGCTCACGAACCAGATCGCAGACGCCCAGCAGTTCAATCTCAGAGAATGTTTGTGTAATGTTTTGCAGATAGATGCCGCTAATTGCGCCCACACCAATCATCGCAACTTTAACCGTTTTGCCTTTCATCTTATGACCATTCCTTTCCGCTAAATGATAAAGCATAAAAGAGAACGAAGGTAGAGCTCCTAGCACAGCAATTCATAATTTAGAAGACTACACCTGGGAAAGTGGATAGGCTTGAAAGCACGTTCCTCCCGTTATAGCCCTAAAACATTGTGGAGGTATTCACGTGAAACCATTGCCGATTTATAGTTGCAGACAGGCTGTTTGTCCAGCTCAACACAAAGCACGCCGTCATACCCGCCGTTTTTCAGCGCGTTATATACGCCCTTAAAGTTAACTGTACCCATTCCCAAAGGCAGAAAACGCTCCATAGGATTCTCAGCATAAATACCCTCGGCATCAGGGTCAACATCCTTCAAATGGACATAGCCAAGCCGGCTTGTATACTTGGAGAAGGCCTCCACAGGATCCATGCCAGCCAGCACCGTATGGGCGGTATCCAGGCACAGGTAAACTGTTTTCGGGTCGGTCAGGCTGCAGAAGTAATCAATATCCTCTTCTGTAAAAATGTTGGTGTTGGCGTGGGGATGCATACAAGCTTTAATACCATTGTCAGTACAAAGCTTGCCTATCCGGTTGGAGAGCTCCGCGTAATCCTGAATGCGCTTTTTATCAATTGGACGGTTGTTGGGCTTGTCATGCCACATTACTCCTTGTAGATTTAAATGAGTGGCGCCGATCTTTTTCATAAAATCTACATATTCAACAGCGCTTTGATAGTCGGCCTCATAATCGTTGGTGTAGTGCTCATAAAGATTTGCCATTTCCAATCCATATTTGTCCAAGAGTTTTTTGACCTCTTGGGCGTCATTATCGAAATACTTGGTGATAAAGGCGAAGTTCTCCACTGCGGGGTACCCTAAGTCCGCCACCTCTTTGAGGAATTGTTCAAACTCAAACTTTTGATTGTCCTGATGGTTGATTAACCAAGTCCAGCCTGTGTACGCGATTTTCATAATGGCCTCCTGTCCTGCGCCTACGGCGACATTTGTTTAATTAATTTCTACCCAATAATTGCTTTATATGCCTTTTTCTGTATCTGAAATTTATTGTACCTTATCCTGTTTATATTGTCAACAAATCCAGAGAATATCCCGGTTTTTAAATGTATCTGCATCTGTAATCCAATGGATAAACGACATATTATGGTTGAGATTGATTTTCAATATTTGCGGTTGCCGTTGGATTTATTTTCCAGAATTTAGAAGACGAAATACTATGAGGTTACCTAAAAGCGGTGAACAGCATCCAACCTGTGTCCTTTCCCATGCTTATTTCTAAAACTGCCACAGGGTAATACTCTGTTCTTGAGAGCGGTTCCCTACATAGTACCGCTCCCAATACCCCGCAGTCTCTGCCGC
>Ga0153944_1000741_pt1 | contig 13958 bp, 11 predicted proteins | sample TSNJ028MetaG_FD_104703 | JGI IMG/M metagenome (GOLD analysis project Ga0153944, IMG submission 104703) | Attine ant fungus gardens microbial communities from New Jersey, USA - TSNJ028 MetaG | ecosystem: Host-associated > Fungi > Mycelium > Unclassified | place: USA: New Jersey, Wharton State... | reverse complement strand
ATGAATTTACCTCCTAATCCAAATGTAAAAATAGATTTTTCCAGTATAGCACTGACAAAAATTGTGTTGGCTGGCGGCTGTTTTTGGGGAACCCAAGCCTTTATGGCAAGAGTGCCTGGTGTGGCCGCAACCCGCTGTGGCTATGCCAATGGCGAATGGCCTGATCCCACCTATGAGCAGGTTTGCCAGGGAAATACCGGCCACGCTGAGGCGGTGGAAGTGACTTATGCGCCGGATATGATCAGCCTAAGGCAGCTGTTAATGGAATTTTTTAAGACCATAAATCCTACCGCCCAAGGCCGGCAGGGCAATGATGTGGGGAGCCAATACCGGACTGGAATTTATTATATGCGTGAAGAGGACGAACCCGCGGCCCGGAATATGCTGGGGCAGCTTCAGGAAGACTATTCCCGTCCTATTATGACGGAGGTTCTGCCGCTCAGTTGCTTCTATGAAGCGGAGGCATACCACCAGGATTATCTTGAGAGAAATCCGGACGGCTATTGCCATGTTGACTTATCCTTGCTGAGACAATAAGGGTGTTATTGGATATTGCATAATGTGTACCAATATGGTATAATAACCGCCAGGGTAGCGGTTATTATACCATATTGGTACGTCCGCTTGCGTCGATGGCTAATTATACCGTATCCGCGAAGAAGGGGATGTAGCCATTCCCAAAGTGAAAAAATAAGGAGTTTTGTAAAGATGACAATTACAAAAGATAGTATTATCGGTGATGTTCTTGATTTCAATCTGGAGACAGCTCAATTTTTCCTGGAGATGGGTATGCATTGTTTGGGATGTCCCGCTTCCAGAGGCGAAACCATTGAGCAAGCTTGCATGGTTCACGGCATCGACAGCGATGAGATCATCAGCAAGATCAACACCTTTTTGACCCAATAACATATACCCTTCACCTTGATTAAAGCCGTTTGTATTAACGAACGGCTTTTGTTGTGTATTTTGAAAGCCTACTGGACATGAAATAGAAAATTGATTTTGATTTTTGCTTAAAATATGGTAAGATTGTATTGCGAATTAATTTGATATCTGAGGTGAAGAAGCTGGAAGAGGCAGGGAAGCCCCATATTGATTCCAGGCTTATGGCGATAGCTGAGATGGTGCCTAAGGGCGCTGTAATTGCGGATATCGGGACGGATCACGGGTACCTCCCCGCATATCTGTTGACCCATGGGCTTATTGCTTATGCCTATGCCAGTGACGTGGCTCCTGGCCCTCTTCAATCGGCAATGGAAACGGTGCGTCTATACGGGCTTGAAGACCAGGTGTCATTAGCATTGTCGGATGGACTTAAAAATTTGCCGGAGGCATGCGCTAACACGGTCATCATCGCCGGCATGGGCAGTGAAACAATAAATAAAATCGTAGGGGATTGCTGCTGGCTCAGACAGGGCGGAGTGACGTTGCTGTTACAGCCAATGACCCATCCGGAGCGGCTCCGGACATTTTTGTATGGGAACGGATTTGACATCAAGCGGGAGAAAGCGGTTATTCATGGAGGCCGTGGCTATGCCATTATGGAGGTCCGGTATACGGGGGAGCGCAAAACCCTTGACGCTCTTGAAGCGTACGTGGGTAAACTTCTTGTGAGCCCGGGGATGGAGGAACTTCTGTATATCAGGCGTCTGAGGGATAAGCTGAAAAAAAGGCGCCGCGGCTTACTTCGGTCATGCAACGCGGCCAATCAGAATGAAGCCGGTAGAATGGCTGAGATAATTGTTACGATTGAAAAAATGCTGGGGGATTATGTAGAAAATGCGGACAGTCTATGATGTGTTACAGAAAGTGGATCAAATAGCGCCTTTTCGCTATGCGGCAAATAATGACAATGTGGGCATACTGGCAGGAGACCGGGATGCTTATATCACAAAATGCCTTGTATGCCTTGATATCACTATGGATGTGGTAGAGGAAGCCCTGCGCATGGGCGCCAATCTAATTATCAGTCATCATCCAGCCATTTTCGATCCGGTAAACTCAGTGACGAAGCAGGCCACCCCTGTAGTGTTTGAGATGGTCCGCAACGGCATCAGCGCCATCGCGGTCCACACAAATTTGGACATGGTGGAAGGGGGAGTCAACGATGTTTTGTTTGATACCCTTGAGCTTGTGAACAAAGGCCCCCTTGGGCCTGTTGGTTTGACGGACAACCTGTCTGTTGGCCGAATCGGCTCTCTCAACCATTTTATGAGGCCGGAGGAATTCGCCGCTTATGTAAAGCAGAAAGTGGGCGCAAGGGGAGTCCGTTATGTGTCTGGCAACCGCAGGATCAAGACAGTGGCCGTTTGTGGTGGTTCAGGGGGCTCCCTCATGGATATTGTCCGCAAATCCGGCGTCGATGCCTATGTTACAGGGGATATAAAGCACGATATCTTTATTCGGGCGCAAAATGAACGTTTTACCCTGGTGGACGCGGGACATTACGCTACTGAGGCGGCTATTGTCCAGGTATTGGCGAAACAGCTGAGCGCCAGCTTTACAGATTTGGCCTTTAAAGTGGCGGACCACAATACGGAAGTGGTCAGATATATATAGGGTGGTTTTAGAAAAAAAGGAAGCATAATTTGCTGCTTTAGTTGTCTCGTTTAGTTAATGTAACAGATGAAACACCGGGAAAGGATTAACTGGTATGGCGTTTGACGGAGCTACATTGTCATTAATTGCCGGGGAAATACGGCAACGATCCTTAGGGGCCAAGGTGGAGAAAATTTACCTGCCCGCCAAGGATGAATTAGTTTTGGTTCTCCATGGGAAAAAAGGGAATGATAAACTCTTGCTATCGGCCTCCCCAGCCACCTCGCGCATCCATTATACAGGAGTGGCCATCGAAAACCCTTCATCCCCTCCCATGTTCTGCATGCTGTTGAGGAAGCATTTGGGGGGAGGACGCTTGGTGGATGTCCGCCAGTTTGAATTGGACCGGATTTTATTTATAGATTTTGAATGTATCAATGAAATGCGGGATGTGGTGACGAATACCCTCTGCATTGAGATCATGGGCCGCCATAGCAATATTATTTTGCTTAATGAGGAACAGCGGGTGGTGGATGCCGTCAAGCGTGTGGGGTTGGAGACCTCCTCCGTTCGCCAAATTTTGCCGGGGATACGGTATGAACTGCCCCCGGCCCAAGATAAGCTGAACCTGGTACAGGCCGAACTGTGTGACGCCGTGGACAGGATGCGGTCCGGCAAGGATGGGGAGCTTTCCAAGGTAATTCAGTGGACGTTGATGGGCTTTTCTCCGATATTGGCCAGGGAGGCGGCTCACTATGCGACAAGGGGGGCTTCCCTTCGGCAAAGTGAATTGTCGGAGGAACATTGGAAGAGACTGGAGTTTTATTTGGGCAGGCTTAAACAGGAATTGACCACTGCCCTAGCCAGGCCCACGGCGGTGATACAGCCCGACGGGAAGCCGATGGATTTTTCCTTTGTGGAAATCCATCAATATCCTGTGGAGTACGCGACTCGCTCTTTCCCCACACTGGATGAGATGTTGGACTATTTCTACAGTGAGCGGGACAGGGTAGAACGGGTAAAAGCCCGGTCCTCCGACTTGATCAAGCTGCTGGTGAATACCCTTGAAAGGACCGAGCGCAGGCTGGCTGTGCAGAGGCAGGAGTTAGCCGAGAGCAAAAACCGCGAACTGTTGAAAATTCAGGGGGATTTAATAAGCGCGAATTTATACAATATACAAAAAGGACAGACTGTGGTTCATCTAGAAAACTTCTACGACGAAGACATGGCTACCATTGAAATCGCTCTGGATCCTATGCTGACGCCGCCTCAAAACGCTCAAAAGTATTATGGCGAATACCGCAAGGCGGACACGGCCGAGAAAAAGCTAAAGGAGTTGATTCAGGAAGGTGTGCGGGAATATGAATATCTGGAGTCTGTTCTGGATGCTCTGATGCGAACCTCGGGGGAAACCGAGCTTGGTGAGATTCGCCAGGAGCTGTATGAGCAACGCTATTTGCGTCACAGCAATAAGAAAAAAGGAAACGCAAAGAAGCTTCCCCCTCTTCGTTACCGTTCCAGCGATGGCTTCACCATATTGGTGGGGCGCAACAACTATTCCAACGATGCCTTGACATTAAAGGCTTCGGCAAAGAGTGACTTGTGGCTTCACGTCCAGAAAATTCCCGGTTCTCATACGGTGGTTGTTACCCAGGGCGCTCAGGTGCCCGACTCTACGTTGGAGGAGGCGGCCTTGCTGGCAGCCTATCATTCCAAGGCCAGGGATTCGGCCAATGTACCGGTGGACTATGCCCTCATCCGGCATGTAAAGAAGCCTCAGGGCGCCAAGCCGGGGATGGTGATCTATGACCACTATAAGACGCTTTATGTCACTCCCCGGGAGGAACGGATTCACGTTATTCGCGGCAACGGGGAATAGATAAAAACATGATATGGGTGATTTAGATGCTGGAAAAAATTACATTATCCACCAGTAAGCGGGATGAGATGGTGAACATTACGCGTTTTGTTCAAAAATGCGTGGACAACAGCGGGGTGGAGGAGGGAATGTGTATGGTGTACAACCCCCATACAACTGCCGCTATCACTGTCAATGAGTCCTCCGACCCCGATGTGACTGCGGATATATTGATTGAGTTGGACAAAATAGTACCATGGCGGGATGGGTACCGTCACTTCGAGGGAAATTCCGCAGCCCACATCAAATCCAGTATGTTCCACACAAGCACTCAACTCATGGTCCATGAGGGAAGGCTGCTTTTGGGGCAATGGCAGGCCATCTATTTTTGTGAATTCGACGGCCCTAGAAGCCGTACCTTTTATGTGAAAATTATGCCGGATTCCGACAGCGGTAATAGATGCGTCAACGGCGCGGAGATTCAGTAAGGTTATAATGTGAAACCCTTATTCTTTTACGGTAAGGGTCTTTTTTTGGGATAATTTAATAGAGTATGTTTATATATTATTGCTATCATATGGCGTAACCAGTCTGCTTAGAAGATAGTAGCGCAGTTTTAGAAAAATGGCTTTGGGTAATAATTTTGATTGCTTTCCCTTGAATACAAAAGACGATGTGATATAATGAGTTTTGATAGTTTGAGCTGTTGAAGGAGCTTTGTATATGAATATTGTTATTGTCGGGGACGGCAAGGTGGGGCACTCGCTCTCTGAGCAGCTTTGCAGCGAGGAGCATGAGGTCACGATTATCGACAGCAACCCCCGAATTCTCACTGTTACGGCGGATGTGTTGGATGTCAATGTCGTCAGTGGCAATGGCGCCAGTATGGAGGTGCAGAAGCAGGCTGGTGTGCCTTCGTCAGATTTGTTGATTGCCGCTACCTCCAGCGACGAGATGAACATGGTATGCTGCATGGTGGCGAAGAAGCTGGGCGCCGATCACACCATTGCCCGTATCCGGAATCCGGAATACCAAGACCAGATGCGGATGCTGGAAAATGAATTGAACTTGAGCTTGTCCATCAATCCTGAATTGGCGACGGCGGCTGAGATATCCCGTTTGATCCGGTTTCCTGCCGCGCTGCGGATGGATACCTTTGTCAGAGGCCGGGTGGAGTTGATAGAGTTTAAAATCCGTGAAGGCAGCCCTATTATTGGAAGGTGCCTCAAGGATATGCCGAAGATATCCGATGCCAAGGTTTTGATCTGCGCGGTGGACCGGCAGGATGAGGTCACCATCCCCAACGGTGATTTTCGATTGGAGCTGGGGGATAAAATTCATATCACCGGGGATATTAAGGAAATACAAAAATTCCTGCGCTCTATTGGCAAGATAGAGCAGAAGATTAAATCGGTAATGCTGCTGGGGGGAGGCAAAATCTCCATCTATCTGGCAAAAATGCTGGAGCAGATGAATATACAGGTTACAGTAATTGAGATCAATGAGGAAAAATGCAGGCGGCTCTGCGAGCTTCTGCCTAATGTTACCATTATACATGGCGACGGGACCGATCAGGAGGTTTTAGAATCGGCGGGCCTCTCCAATATGGGGGCTTTTGTAGCCTTGACAGACATTGATGAGGAAAATATGGTGACCTCAATGTACGCTGTGGATGAAAATGTGCAGAAGGTCATCACCAAAATCAACCGGATGAATTATATGGGAATTCTCCACAAGATGGGGATCGACAGCGTTGTCAGCCCCAAAGTGATCACCGCCAACCAGATTGTCCGTTACGTGCGGGCTATGCAAAATACCATGGGCAGCGCCGTACAAACCCTTTACCGCATTGTTAATGATAAAGCCGAAGCTCTGGAGTTTAAGGCCGATGCCAATACCAAGTTTCTGGGGAGAACACTGATGGAAGTGCCCATCCAGAAGAACCTGCTGATTGCTACCATTGTACGGGGCGGACGGATCATTATTCCCGGTGGCCGGGACAGCATTCACAAAGGTGATAGCATCATTGTGGTCACCGCAAATAAAGGGCTACAGGATATAAACGATATTTTTGATTGATAAGTGAGAGCGAATAATGAATTACCGTTTGTTGATATACATACTGCGGCAGGTGATGAGGCTATTGGCGCTGTGTATGTTAATTCCATTTGTCTCATCGGCTATTTTGGGAGAAGTTGAAGTGTTCTTCAGCTTTGCAGCAATGATTGTGGTGCTGGTAGGGCTTTCGCTCCTATTGGGGATTGTTAAAACAAAAAAGAAGAGCATCTATGCCCGTGAGGGGTTCATTGTAGTGGCCTTGACTTGGATGATGATTTCTTTCTTCAGCGCCGTGGCCCTATTCTTTACCGGTCACTATGGTTCCTTTGTGGACGCCCTTTTTGAATCGGTTGCCGGATTTACCACCACTGGGTCCTCAGTGATACGGGATTTGACAGCCATGCCCAAAAGCATTTTGCTTTGGCGCTCCTTTACCCAATGGTTGGGGGGTATGGGTGTGTTGGTTTTTATTGTTGCGGTTTTGCCCATGACCGGCGGCAGAATGCACCACCTGATGCGGGCGGAGAGCCCTGGCCCGGCGCCGGGAAAACTGGTCCCCCGGATGAAGGACACCGCATCCATTCTGTATTTTATCTACGCGGGAATGACCTTGGCGCAGATGATCCTTTTGATTGTGGGCGGCATGCCGGTGTTTGACAGTGTTTTAATCTCGCTCTCCACGGCGAGTACAGGGGGATTTGGAGTTTCTTACCCCTCCATTGCCAGTTATGGCAATGTGTACGCACAGTGGGTAATCACTGTTTTTATGATTCTATTTGGCACCAATTTTCACGTGCTTTTCCTTTTGTTCCGGCGCAAGTGGAAGGCTGCACTTAGAAATGAGGAAGTGCTGTGGTATTTGGGCATCTTTGCCGTATCCTCTATCTTAATTGGCTGTAATATTTATAGTCAGTACACTTCTGTAGGCGAAACAGTGCGGATAGCCAGCTTTGAGGCCGCATCAATATTGACTACCAGCGGATTTAGCTCCGCTGATTTTACTCTGTGGCCCCAATTTAGCAGAGGTATTTTAATTGTGCTGATGTTTTTAGGCGGTTGTGCCGGGTCAACCAGCGGCGGCATAAAAATCTCCCGGATTATTATTATGGTTAAGATCTGCAAGAAGCAAATCAAAAAATTCCTCAATTCCAGGGCCGTCACTGTGGTAAAAATGAACGGCCAGACGGTGGAGGAGGAGACCCTTGGCGGTATCAGCGCTTATATAATCGCCTATTTTCTGGTGCTTTTGATCTCCTTCCTGCTTCTTTCCGCTGGGGGCATGAGCTTTGAAGAGACTGTTACAGCCAGTATATCCAGCCTGAACAATATCGGCCCTGGCCTGGGGAGTATTGGACCTATGGGCAACTACGCCGACGTACCGGCGTTCTGTAAACTAATTCTGTCCCTCAATATGCTTATTGGGCGTCTGGAAATCTTTCCAATGATTGTACTGATGTCCCCATCGGTTTGGAGAAACCGGTAATGCAAAAGCTGCTGTTAAGAAACACAACAGCAGCTTTTTATATGATTAATTCTTCTCCAACAAATTTCTTTTGGGTGGAGATGGCGCCCAAAGATGTACTGACTTGGTAAAACAGATTGGACAGAAATCTGATCTCTGCGGCAGTTCGGCCCCTTGCAAGGGAGATGGCTATGGTGACGGCCAGGAGGACAAATTGCTCACCATTGATTTTAAAAAGCGGATCAATATTGGGGTCGGAACGGCGTTCTTCTTTGTGCTCAGCATGTGCCAAAATAAATTCCCCCCCTTACAAATTAGTATATGAAATGATAAAGAAAATGGTTTTTAAATTTAAAAAATTATAATAAACACCGGTTTTATTTATATTATTCCAATAGTATTGACAGAAGAAGCATAACTGCTATACTATACCAATCGAAACATAAATTGGATTCAGGGATGCAGTTTTTAAATGATCAGGAAGAGATGAATATAGAGAAGGAAGTCCTCTAGATGGCGCACCGCCGGAGCGTTATTCCCTTTCTTTTCAAAACTGCATTAGTATGTACGTTCTCTTAGTTTGATGAAAGATATCATGTTTAATTTATGAGTCGATCATTTTTTTGCATAATTAAGTGGAGGTGAAGGTATGTTCCAAATTCGTTGGATATGGAAGAATATGGATGGGGTCAAGGGCCAGTATCTATGGTCTATGATCTTTACGGTCACAGCTTCTGTCACTGCCATAGCCAACTCCGGTTTTGTCAGCTATATTGTGGACAATTTTATTTCAGGAAGTGAAGCGGGACAGGTGTTGCAACCTCTTGCTAGTCTGATCCCGGTGTTGATCGCAATGGTGTTGGTACATATTGTGCGCATGTTATTGTACTATTTTTCCATCATCCTCACCGAACACTCCTCGCAAAAAATGGTTGTCACTATTCGCAAAAGGCTGTTTGAGAATATATTGGGGGAAGAGATGCGCTTTTTTCAGCGCTACCGCACTGGTGACTTAATGACCCGCTTTACAGGGGACCTGGATATGTGCCGGCATGCGGTGTCTTACATATTTCGGAATTTGCTCAATAATATTCTGGTTTTTTTGGCCGCCTTTATTTATTTGATGACCATCAGTTGGCAGCTGACTTTGGTTGCGGTGGCGTTGATGCCGCTGATCCTAGTGATCCGGAGCATCTTTTCCAAAAAGGTGCGCCCCCTGTACACCCAACTGCGGGAAAAGCTGTCGGACCTCAACACCACAGCCCAGGAGAATATAGAGGGTAACAGAGTGGTCAAGGCCTTTGCCAGAGAGGAGCACGAGATCCAAAAGTTTGAGGAAAAGAATAACGAATTTAAGGATATTAACCTGAAAGCCTCCTTTGCCTGGCTGAAATGCTGGCCCTTACTGGAGGTGGTATCCCAGTCCCTCAATATTACCGTGGGGTTGGTGGGCGGTATTTTTACCATTTTGGGTTATATTACCGTGGGTGAGATGGGCGGATTTATTACGCTCATTTGGGCATTGTCCGATCCCATGAGAATGCTGGGCATGCTGTTTAACGATATAGAACGTTTTATCACCTCATCAAACAAGGTGATAGAGTTGTTTTATTCACGGCCCACCATCGCTACCCGCCCTGACGCCTACCAGCTGGAATCCCCCATCAAAGGGAATATTGAGTTTAGGGACGTCTCCTTTGACTATGACGGGAAGCCGGCGTTGGAGCACATCAATTTGAACATCAGGGCAGGGGAGACGGTAGCCGTAATGGGGGCTACCGGCACAGGCAAAACCACACTGCTCAATTTGATTCCCCGTTTTTATGATGTGAAAAAAGGCAGTATCCTGATTGATGGAGTGGATGTACGCTTTTACAGTATGTCAGATTTGCGCCACGCCATTGGCATGGCTACCCAGGATGTCTTTCTCTTTTCAGATACGGTTGAAGGCAACATTGCTTATGGGAATTTGGAGCTTCCCTTTGAGGAAGTCAAACAGTTTGCCCAAATGGCTGACGCCCATAATTTTATCGAAAAGATGAGCGAGCAATATGACACCGTTGTGGGTGAAAGGGGAGTGGGCCTTTCCGGCGGCCAGCGGCAGAGGATAGCCTTAGCCCGGGCTCTAGCGGTTAAGCCCAGCATACTGATCCTGGACGATACCACCTCCGCTGTGGATATGGAGACGGAGAAGTATATCCAGGAACAGCTTAGAAATTTGGACTTTATTTGTACCAAGCTGATCGTAGCCCAGCGCGTCAGCTCGGTTAAGGATGCGGATAAGATAGTCGTTCTTCACGGCAACACCGTAGCTGAGATGGGTACTCATGAGGAATTGGTGCAAAAGGGCGGTTATTACAGTGAAATTTATGCCATGCAGAGTGAGGGGGTGTAGGCCGTGGCGCGCAATCGATACGATATCGATGAGGAACTCGACAGCCCGTTTAATCTAGAGCACTTAAAGCGGTGCGGTAAATACATTAAGCGGTATCTGAAATCCATGATTGCCGCGGTTGTGCTCAGCTTAATCGCCACGGTGGCGTCGCTGACCATTCCCCAGCTGCTCAAGGGTATTATTGATGTGGCCATTCCCCAACAGGATATTGGGTATGTGGTCCGGTCGGCGGTTTTCATGCTGATTGCCGTGGTTATTGTCATAAGCTTCAGCACCTTCCGTTACAGGATTATGGCCAGGGTGGGCCAGAATATCGTTGCGGATATCCGCAATGATTTGTTTGAACATATGCAGAGGCTGTCCTTTAACTACTACGATTCCAGGCCTCACGGAAAGATATTGGTCCGCATCGTTCAGTATGTGAACAACGTGTCCAATATGCTGTCCAACGGACTGATCGATTTTATTTTAGAGCTGCTCAATATTATACTGATTACCGTTTTTATGTTTTTCACAGACATGAGGCTGACGCTGATTGTGCTGGCCGGGCTGCCGGTATTTCTTGTGGTGATGGGAATTATCTCGCCCATTCAGCGGAGAGCCTGGCAAAAAAACGCCAACAAAAACTCTAATCTCAACGCCTATGTTCAGGAGAATATCAATGGGGTTAAGGTGACCCAAATTTTTAGCCGGGAATCTGTCAATAACGGTATCTTTGCCAAGCTGTGCAAGGACAGCCGGGATACCTGGATGGTGGCCCAATATTCCTCCAACGCATCCTGGTGTTCGGCGGAGGTGCTCTCCTGTATCATCAATGCGTGTATCTACGGCATGGCCATCCTGGGCTCCACGCCGCCGTTAACCTTCGGCACGATCAGCGCCATGACCAGTTATGGGTTCCGTTTTTGGCAGCCTATTATTAATCTGTCAAGGCTGTACAACGAATTGATCAATACCATCTCCTACCTGGAACGTATCTTTGAGCTGATGGATGAGCCGGTGGAGATTGAAGATGCTCCCAATGCGTCCCTGTTACCCCAAATCCGGGGCGAGGTGGTCTTTGATAATGTGGTGTTTGAGTATGACCAGGACCGGCCTATCTTGGACGGTGTCAGCTTCCGGGTGAAGCCGGGAGAGCGGATCGCCCTGGTGGGCCCTACCGGAGCGGGTAAGACCACCATAGTCAATTTAATCAGCCGTTTCTATGACCTGCGGTCTGGACAGGTATTGGTGGACGGGTACGATGTCTCTAAGGTTACCCTGCAATCCCTCCGGTCTCAGATGGGTATTATGCTGCAAGACAGCTTTATTTTTTCCGGGACCATCGCTGATAACATCCGCTACGGTAAGCTGGATGCGGATATGGGCGCCATCCAAAAGGCCTGTGAGACGGTGTGTGCCGACGAGTTTATCAAATCCATGCCCAAAGGCTTTGACACCGAGATCAAGGAGGGCGGCAGCAACCTTTCCGGGGGCCAGAGGCAGCTGATCTCCTTTGCCAGGACCTTGTTGGCCGATCCTAAAATATTGATACTGGATGAGGCCACATCCTCCATTGACACTAAGACGGAAAAACTCCTTCAGGAAGGCTTACAACGGCTGCTGGAGAATAGAACCTCCTTTATCATTGCCCACAGGCTGTCCACTATCAAGAGCTGCGACCGGATCATGTATATTGACGGCAAAAGTATTGTGGAACAGGGCAGTCACGATGATTTGATTGCCAAGCAAGGCGCATATTACAAATTATATACATCGCAGTTGCAGTAGAATTAGCGGATCAATAAATCAAGGAGTATATGGACCCGTTTGCGGGTAGCAAGTAACCATCCCATCGCAAGTGCTTGATCGCATATGCGCCCTTAAGCGCTGTTAGTAGGAATGTATAATAATAGGACTAACCAATAATCCTTTAGTTCTTAAGGAATTATTGGTTAGTCCATTCAGAGAGGCGGGGTTTCCAAGATCACAAGAGGTTTTGCGTGATGAGTAGCGGAGTGAAGGATATCACCCCGACCTCATAAAATCCATATTTACTTCCACGCCTTAAACAGTTTGAGCACCACAATCCGGGCAAAACTTAGTCGGCACCATTTTACGGCACGTTGGACAAAATCTTGCATCTGAAGCAGGCTCCGTCGCCGCAGGCTGGGCATTGTCTGCGTTTGGCATCATTTGCTGTGCCATTTGTGCCCCCATAGCCATTTGCATACCCAAGCCCGCCACACTCGCACCGCCTTCTTTGCCAAAGCTGTCTGCCATGGAAATGGCGGCATATTTGTTCACATCGCCTACGAAGGATTGCCCTGCGACTTTTTCAGCCATCGCCTGCAACTCTTTTGGATAATTCAGCGCTAAAATGTTTAGGTTGGCTACTCCAAGCCCCATGCTCATCAATTCTTTATCCAATTCTTCGGCAATTCTTTTTCCTAGCTTGCGACTGTTTCCTTGCAGCGCGATGAGCGCGTTCACCCCCATAGCCTGCTGCCCGTCAAGCATACACTCGGAAATGATAGGGTTCAATTCACCCATAATACGCTCCGAAATATCTTCCAGGGAAAAGGTATCTTTTACGCCAGCGATCTTGGTAATAAATGTTAAGTAATCCCGAAACTCAATAATTAAATTACCGTTGCAGCCAATTGGAATGCCGGAAGGCACGTCCGGCGACGGCATCATAATGCGCTGGCGGGTTCCCCAGGGTAACAGAAGTTCTTTTGCGTTAACAAAATAGACCTCGGCCCGCATACCGGTATCTCCCCGCAAGGTGAATACACCCTTGAGCGTGGAGAGAAAAGGCGTGATCTGCGTGACGATATCAAAGTTCCCCGTATCCTTGAATACACCCTCTATGCGTCCGTCGGCAAAGAAAATGGCATTCTGTCCCGGTCTGATGATCAGCCGCGCACCCTTCTTGATTTCTTTGGCCGGCCATTTGTAAAATAAAACATCATCCCTAAATTCTTCCCACTCAATGGTATCCTTGCCCTGTCCAAACCATGCCATCGTTACATCACTCCAATCTCATAATTTTGAATCACTGAAGTTTGCTCCAGGCAGTATGCATGATCTGCCGCTGTTTCCTGAACCGAATAGGAAAGCTCAGCATACGTGTACGCATCGTCATTGCCGGAAAAGAGGCTGAACGCAATGATTACCGCGATAATGACCGCAATCACCGCCGCGGCTATTTTTGCCATGCTGTAAGGCCTGTTGCCGCTGACTTTTCCAGTCTCCCCGTTTACGATATAGTTATAAGTTTCGCCCTTATACCCGAACGCCGAACTCCATAGCGGCAGCAAAACGTGCTTATAGGTCACATTGGTGTACTTAGTCTGCACATCATGCACCTGCGCCTCATCATACTGTTGTAAAATGTTATCCCTGGCCAGATTTTGCATTTCTTTTTCCATAATAGTTTTTGCCGTATCAAAGCCCTGATCCGCTTTAATCTTATAAATTTCCGCGTAATATCCGGACAAATACTCGGCAGCGTAGGGCTTGGCGTTATGTACCGTGTCATATGGCAAAATGCCTTCGATATTTTTTTCCTTTTCCGAAGCGCAGACTTGCACATCGTCAAATTCTGCGTTCACCACACCGGAAACAGGGAACCAATCTGTCACGGTTTTCTCCTTGCCGTCTTT